>Ga0193726_1001013_pt1 | contig 24430 bp, 19 predicted proteins | sample H2c1metaG_FD_144928 | JGI IMG/M metagenome (GOLD analysis project Ga0193726, IMG submission 144928) | Soil microbial communities from a riparian zone of the East river system, Colorado, United States - H2c1 | ecosystem: Environmental > Terrestrial > Soil > Riparian zone | place: USA: East River...
CGCAGCGGAATCATAAACAGAACGCCGAGCCATCCGCCCAAGAGCGCCAGCATAAAAATTCGCGAATATTCCAGCGGAAATCCCAAAAAAATCAGCGCGGGCAAAGTAAAAATCACGCCCGCCGCCACCGACTCACCCGCCGACCCAACCGTCTGCACTATGTTATTTTCTAAAATGGTCGCGCGCCCGAACGCCCGCAAAATACTAATGCTCAGCACCGCAATCGGAATCGAAGCAGAAACCGTCAGCCCCGCGCGCAGCCCCACATAAACCGACACCGCGCCAAATAAAATTCCGAACAGCGCGCCCAGCAACACCGCGCGCAAACTGAACTCCGCCATTACAGTTCCCGCTTCCACGTACGGACGAAATTCCTTCGGTGGAGCGGTCGAACTCCAGGGCTTCGTGGCCACGCATCGCCTCCCAAAAATTCCAAAAAAGATTTAGCGTTCAGCTTGCTGTTGATTTCAAACGTCAATCGAATTTAAATGCCGGTAAAGTCCGACGCGACAATCGCGCACGGTCCTTTTTGGCCCATCAATCCCCAAAGCCTATCCATGCGCGCATCAGATTGCAACATAAAGCCTCGCGCGCCGGCACAGTTCTACACCACGGTATAAATTGGGAATAATTTCTCCTGGAGGCAATCACAGTTGAGGGCCGGGTGGCGCACCCTTAGCCGCGTTGTCGATCTGTAGTTGATGTCGGGTGGTGGCCTTTAGTTTGTAAAGGTGTCGTTCTTAATTTAGACTTCGCTTACTGCGTTTGAATTTGATTTTCGCTTTATTGCACTCGGGGCCGATTGCATGACGACATCTCAAAACGTCCACCGTAAAATGTACAGCTCATATCTCATAAAATTATTCCTCGCCGCATTCGCATTTTTCGTAACATCATTCACTTCCATCGCGCCAAATGCCACCGCGCAAGCCCCATCTCCGCCGCAAACCAATCAAAAGCTCACCTTCGACGTCGCTTCCATTAAGTCATGGCAACCCAATCAGCCCTTACCAAAGATCATGACAGGCATTCGCTTTTCCGTGGGCAGCATCTACGCGACATGCGCCACTTTGAACTCGCTAGTCCATTATGCCTATCATTTGGGCATCTCAGGGCAGGTTAGCGGCTTCCCGGCGTGGGCTCAGGTCCCCTGCGGCCCAGACACGTTCAGCCTCGAAGCCACCATGTCTCCGGAGACAACACAGGACCAGTCGCGCCAAATGATGCAAGCTCTGCTCGAAGACCGCTTCAAGTTGCGCGTCCACTGGGAAAAGAAGGAGATGCCGGTGTTCTTCCTGGTTGCCGGGCCGGGCGGCCCCAAGCTTACGCATTATGATCCCAAGGCCTCCAGGCCTGTTAACCACGAGTCTCTCGCCTGCCCGGAAGATGATCCGGGCTGCAGTGGGCACTTCGGTCGCTCCACAATGTCAGAACTCGCGGATCGTCTTGGTTTTGGCATCGGACCCAGACGCCCCGTGATCGACAAGACCGGCCTCTCAGGTGAATACGTGTTGAATTTTATTTGGGCCAGCGAAAATGCCGAGGCCTCATCGCTGCCGTCTCTCGCCACAGCGCTTCGCGAAAACTTCAATTTGCTACTTAAACCAGAGACTGCCCCTATCGATATCTTAGTCATCGATCATGTAGAAAAACCTTCTCCTAACTAGTCGGAACACCTGGATACGCGGGCGGACACGGGCCGGGCACCGGATGCCCCATGTTCGTCCCGCGCGGCGGGCGAACGTGGGCTTCGTGGCTTTGAATTTCTCCGCCTTTCTCTGCGCACTCAGCGCCTCTGCGTTAAAGCTTGCCGCCTTTGTCTTCCTCACCCAAATTTAATCTATAATCCCTCCCTGCGGAGCCTTCACTAATGCCCACCGCCCCACCAAACCTAAAAGTAATCATCACGGGCGCCACCGGAATGGTCGGCGAAGGCGTTCTCCTCGAATGCCTGCAAAACTCGGCCGTCGAAAAAGTCCTCCTCGTAAGCCGCAAACCATATGACGCGCAGCATCCCAAATTAAATCAATGCATCATCCCCGATTTTCTAAATCTCGACGCGTTCATAAAACGGCTCACCGGATATGACGTCTGTTTTTATTGCGCCGGCGTTAGCTCCGCGGGAATGAAAGAAGCCGAGTACACGCGCATCACCTACGACGTCACGCTTCACTTCGCGAAAACACTCTCCGCGCTAAATCCGCAAATGGTTTTTGATTACGTCTCCGGCGCCCTCACCGACAGCTCCGAAAAAGGACGCGTCATGTGGGCGCGAGTAAAAGGAAAAACCGAAAACGACCTAATGAAATTGCCCTTCCGCCGTGTCTACAATTTTCGTCCGGGCTTCATGAAAGCAACTCCGGGCCAGAAAAATATCAAGTGGAATTACAAATTTATTGCGTGGATGTATCCACTCCTTCGCGTCATCCTCCCAAATCAAGTAAGCACCCTCCACGACGTGGCCATCGCCATGATCAACACCGTCCTGATCGGCTATCCAAAACAGATCCTAGAAATCAAAGACATCAATACTCTCGGCAAATCGTAGCCCGCCGCCGGCGGCTCAGGCTTTGATTTAGATTTGGTTGGCTTCCGATCTACCCTTTGATTTGGCGTGGCACATACCTTGCGGCACGCAAAGGGTGGGTCCTTGAGCTTCTTTTCTTCTACCTATGTCCTTCGTTTCATTAGCCTTAGACAATATTTCATCATTTCATAAAACCGCAGTACCCCACCCCTCCCCCCTCGTCAACGATGTGTGTGCTAATAAGGGACTTACAGCGTTCTCGATGCAAGTGTGTGCTAATAATAGGCTTAGCGGAAATAACCGGTTCTCAGAAAACCGCGTCGCCCCCACCCCATCCGTTTTTGCTATGTATTGCAAATGCAGGACTTACAGCGGTTTGCGGTCTATGTATTGCAAATAAAGGACTTAGCGGAAAATAACGTCCTACTCATTGGTTTCATGGGCCCGGGTGTAGCTCGCGTTCTCTCCGAACACGGGCCTTCCCGCTGCGGTGCTCTCCGCGTGTTCTCGTCTTTTCTTTGCTCCCGATCCTTCGGGACTCTGCGTCTCTGCGTTCAATTATCTTGTCTTTTCGGTCCGCCAAAAACTGCACTATAATGCAGTTTCTCCAAAAACATCCCGTTTCGTATGCATTATAATGCAGTTTTTGACCTTTATACCCACCCGCGCGCCCCAAACGTCATCGCCGGCCCGAATTTTCGTGTACACTCCAACAACTCGAACCTCAATGAAAACATCACGCGCCGCAATCATAACCACAATAATTTTCGGACTCCTCATCACCACGATCCCAATCGCGCACACTCAAGCGCAGTCAAACACATCTCAGAAAGCAGCCGCCATGTCCAAACACGCCACCGGAACTTTTGACGTTAAGCTAGCTGTCCAAACCGACGAAAAAATCGGCGACCCAACAGTCGGCCGAATGTCCATCGACAAAGTCTTCCACGGCGATTTGGAAGCCACCAGTAAGGGTCAAATGCTCAGTACCGTCACAGAAGTAAAAGGCTCCGCGGGATACGTCGCGATCGAACGCGTCACCGGAACTTTGCAAGGCCACACTGGCAGCTTTTCACTTCAGCACAACGCAACTATGAATCGCGGTGTTCCGGAATTGAACGTCATTGTGATTCCCGATTCCGGGACCGGCCGACTCGTCGGCCTCGCCGGAAAATTAAGTATCATCATCACCGACGGCAAACATTCCTACGAATTTGACTACACTCTCCCCGACGCTCCGAAATAGCAGCACGCAAATCAGCCTCGCAAACGGAAGTTCCACTTCGGAACAAATTCATCACATTAGCCCGGAAAATGGGCCCTCTTCCTCTAAGCGTTAAATTCAATTCACGAAGAATTGTTCAATTCTGCACAGACTTCACCAGCCCACTCGCGTCAAACTGTGCCTCTTAAACTATAGAAATTTCCCTCCCGGCTCGTAACGGCAGTTCGGAAGAAGTGATGAGAAGCAAAGCTCAAACATTTAACCGACGAGGTGAATTGTGAACATCGATCGCCGACTGCGTTCCGTTGAGATGAATCCAGCGATTCCGCAAGTTCGAGAAGTGCATGACGGCGCAAAGGAAGCCAGTCTCGTTCGTCGCGCGCAAAACGGAGATCAATCGGCATTTTCGCATTTGGTGCAGCCCTACATGCGTCTCGCCTATCACGTTGCGCTGCGAATCACTGGCAATCGTGAAGATGCAGAAGATGCATCGCAGCAAAGTTTGCTCAAGGCTTTCACGCGTCTCGATCAGTTCAACGGCGAATCGCTTTTTTCTACATGGCTCACACGCATCGCCATCAACGAAGCGCTCATGAAAGTTCGCAAGCGCCGCTCGGAAGATAATCACCTGCTTCACGAAACTCATCCCGATCAAGAATCAAGTCCGGTGGATATGTTGCCCGCGGGCGAAGACGTGCATCCAGAATTGCTTTTCGTAAAATGGGAAAAGCAACGTTTACTGCGGCAGGCGATCGAAGAACTGCAAGGCACATCGCGCGCGGTAGTTTGGATGTTGGGAATGCAGGAACGTAAAACAAAAGAAACAGCGAAACTGCTAAACCTCTCCGAATCCGCGGTGAAATCGCGGTTCTTGCGCGCCCGTCAACAGCTTCGCGAAAGTTTGGCGGATCGCATCTAGTGCAGCGAGTCTAATCGTCGCCGACGCTCATCCTACAAGTGTGACGTCTGCGAATCACGGCGGTACAATAACGATTCCCGTGCAAGTTGGGAGCAGTCCGCGTGTTTACAAAATCCGCGAACGGATCGAGTGATGAAGAAACTAAGAGCAGTCGCGCTCATCGCAATAATTTTTTGTCTGGCACCCGGATCTTCGCACGCGTACGCCGTTTTGACCCACGAAGCGATCATTGACTCCGTTTGGACCGACGTGATTCAACCCGCTTTGCTAAAACGATTTCCCGCCTCAACTCCAGACGATTTGAAAAATGCGCATGCCTTCGCTTACGGCGGCGCGATTATTCAAGACATGGGCTACTACCCGTTCGGAAATAAATTCTTCAGCGATTTAGTTCACTACGTCCGCAGCGGCACATTTGTGGAAACATTGCTGCGCGATTCAACTAACGTGAACGAATACGCTTTCGCGATGGGCGCGATGGCGCATTATTGCTCGGACAATAACGGCCACGGATTGGCCGTGAATCGCGCGGTGCCGATGCTTTACCCGGATCTAAAGAAAAAATTCGGCGACGTGGTGACCTACGATCAAAATCCCGCTGCACATTTGAAAACTGAATTCGGGTTCGACGTCGTTCAAGTCGCCAACGGACACTACGCTCCCGAGGCGTATCACGACGACATTGGGTTTGAAGTCGCCAACGATTTACTTGCAAAAGCATTCCAGGAAACTTACGGACTGGAATTGAAAACACTTTTCCCCGACTACGACCGCACCATCGGAACTTTCCGCTACAGCGTGAGCACGCTAATTCCGAAAATGACCGTCGTCGCATGGCAAATAAAGAAGGACGATATCCAAAAGGCAACGCCCGGACTCACACGGAACAAATTCATCTACAACATTTCGCGATCGAGTTATGAAAAGGACTGGAAGACGCCCTATCAGAAGCCGGGCTTTGGAACACGACTCTTAACGCTGCTGGTCCGGATCATTCCCAAGGTCGGCCCCTTCAAGGCACTGGCATTTCACGCACCCACACCAGCAACTCAAACGCTTTTCATGGCAAGTTTTAATTCAACAATTACGAATTACAAACAAATGGTCGCGGACGAAACCGCGACCGGGCACGCGCCGTTGAAAGACGATAATTTCGACACTGGAACAATCACCGGGCCCGGAGAATATCCACTCGCGGATCGCACCTACGAACAGCTGGTTGACGATCTGGGCGCGAATCATTTCGCGGACGTGTCACCGGAATTGAAGGCCGTAATTTTGGCGTACTACTCTGATATGAACGCACCATTCGCCACAAAGAAAGACAAGAAAAAGTGGGCCGCGCTGGTCGTAAAAATCGGTGAACTGAAATCCGCGCCAACTGCCGCGGACTAATGATTCGGCAAACCGTGAATTATTTGCGAATGAAAGAAGTTACGATCAGCCCCACTGAAGCAAGCAGCATCACAAGCGTCGCGAACCATCCAACCCACCGCAAATATCCCGGACACGTAAACTTCCCCATGATTTTCGGATTGTGCGTGAGGATCATCATGATCGCCATCACTGGAACCGCAACAACACCGTTAAGCACCGCCGACCAGTACAAGGCCTTCATCGGATTCACGTGAAGAAATGTAAGGCTCAACCCGATGAGTGTAGAAATTCCAATCGTGGCGTAAAATCGCACCGCTTGTCTGGGCTTTTTTTCCAGACTGGCCGTCCACTGAAAAGCTTCGGCCAATCCGTACGCCGCTGACCCGGAGAGCACAGGTACGGCAAGCAATCCTGTGCCAATAATTCCCAGCGCAAAAATTACAAACGCAAATTTTCCAGCCAATGGTTCCAGCGCTTTCGCGGCCTGACTCGCTGATTCAATATCCAAAACGCCATGAGCGTGAAGAGTGGCAGCGGCCGTCAGAATTACGAAGAACGCCACAATATTGGAAACCGCCATTCCAAAATAAGTGTCGAAGCGGATTCGCTGAAGTTGTTCCGGCCCCTGCTTCGGATCAACCAGCAGCGGTTGCTGCCGAACGTGAGTGGTAACCTCTTCAACTTCTTCAGACGCTTGCCAGAAAAAAAGATACGGACTAATGGTCGTCCCGAGAACCGCGATCAGCGCGGTAAAATAATCTACGCGGAAAGAAAGCAACGGCAGAAATGTCGCGCGAATCGCCGCGCCTTTAGGCTGTCCAATTACGATGGCAGTAATCACATACGCGAACAGCACAATCGTCAGCCACTTCAAGTACTTCACATATTTTGAATATGGCACAAAAATTTGGAGCAGCAGCGATATCGCGCCGAACAGGACGACGTAGATTCCGACTGGGCCCGGAATCAACAGGTTTGTTACAGCTCCCATCGCGTCAATATCCGCACCGAGGTTGCAAATATTCGCGATCAAAAGTAATGACACGATGACGTACAAAAGCGCTTTGGAATAGTGCGTGCGAATATTCCCGGCGATTCCCTTCCCGGTCACTCGTCCAATGCGCGCGCTAATTTCCTGAATCACTGCCATCAGCGGATACGAAAAAATTACGGTCCACAGCATTCCGAAGCCGAACTGTGCTCCCACTTGGGAATATGTGCCGATTCCGCTGGGATCATCGTCCGCAGCACCGGTAATCAATCCGGGGCCGAGCCGCAGCAAAAGCTTTTTTAGCGATAGGCCTCGCGGTTTTTTCGGTTTGCGCGAATTTTTGGAGGGCTTCAAGGTGGTCAATTTGAACCGCGCTTAGCGGTGGTTGTAACACGCGATCGGTGGCCGATCAGCGACGCTGCTGTTAGTATGATGTCCGCCAACGACAACCGATTCGCGGAAGCGGATGCGCGGTTGGCACAGAGCGACTTTCGGTGCACGCTAAGCATCAAAACCGACGAGTGGGTCTGATCAACTTATTCTTCTTCGGGCGTGATTTTTTTCAAATGGGAGGCAATTAAAATGAGCGAATCAAAGAAATGTGCACATCCAAGCTGTACATGCCAGGCTGATGCAGACAGCAAATATTGCAGCGCCGCTTGCGCCGCAGTAGAAGACACGCCGGATATTGACTGCCGCTGCGGACACCCAGCCTGCAAAGGTCGAGCACACTAAACTCTTGAATAGAATTAGCGTGAGTTCTTCCGCCGTGCGCTTAGCTCGGCGGAAGAATGTTGCGCTTGTTGAAATATGCAGCAATTGATTTGGCGAAACCGCTCGGATCGATCATTCCGATATAGCCGTCTGGCCGAATTAAGTAAATTGCGTGGCGTTGCAATCCGGCTTTCGACATTTCCGGATACCACGGAAACACGAACAGTTTAATTTTTCGCGCATCGCACACCTTCTTTACGTCCGGCGCCGCGTCTCCATAAATGTGAACTTGCCAATCGAGCGATGTGAGCGGCGCGAAATTATCTTTGTCCGCGGCGTTTAATTGAATTTTTATCCACGGCAAACGATCGCCGCCACGAACTTTTCCCGCGCGTCCTTCGCTCAACGCGCTCCCGCGATAATTAATTTCTGTCTGCGAAACTGTGCGAAACATCAGACGTCGCGCTGCCTTCAATTTGAAAAACATCGGCATGAGCCGCGGAACGATTCGCAGACGCAAGAAACGCGCGATCGCTCCGGAACTCGTGACGCCTGTGAACGCGCGATCGGTTGTCGCAACCAGACGCCGCGCAAAGGCGATTCGTTCCGGCTCGTAAGTATCCAGCAGCGAACCATCGGCGCGTCCGTGAAGAACCGCCGCCAATTTCCACGCAAGATTTATCGCGTCACCGATCCCTGTATTCATCCCCTGCCCGCCGACGGGACTGTGCACGTGCGCGGCGTCGCCCAGCAGAAATACGCGGCCCTTTCGGAAACTATCTGCGACGCGGTGGTGCACGCGATACGTCGAAAACCAATTCACGTTTTTGATGTCGAGGCCCATCCATTCAATCACGCGCTTGCTCACGTCATTCCAAGTTAAATTTTCACGACGCTCCTCAGATTCCTCGCGCATCGTGCCGACGAGCCGCGCGCGTCCTTCGGCTACGAGCGGAAACACGATGAGAAATTCAGTTTCCTCCAAGCCGGCGTGAAGCTCGCCATTCATTACGTCGCCGCTGGCCTCGACATCGGCAACGTAAAATAAGTGACTGTACGTTCCACCCGGAAATCCAATTTGCATTTTCTCGCGCACCACTGAATGCGCGCCGTCGCATCCTGCAATAAACGCGGCTTCGCACGTAGATATCGATCCATCCTTTAATTTCAGTCGAGTGCGAATGCGATCCACCTCACCTTCAAAATCCACAAGTTCCGTCTGGCGTTCCACGTTGACGCCGAGCGCGCCGAGCCGCTCGATCAAAAGTCTCTCGTGATCGTCCTGCGGAAAAACCAGTGCGAATGAGAATGGACTGATACCAACGCCAAATTCACCAATTACCGCGTGCGCGGCTTTCTTACCTTCAACCCACATATTTACAGCGGTAACTTTTCTTCCGCGCTTCACAACCTCGTCAGCCAGGCCGATTTGACTGTAGAGCTCGAGCGTTCGCGCCTGCACGGCCAGAGCACGCGAAGTTGTTCCCGGCTCGGACGTCTTGTCCACAATTCGGACACGCACGCCCAAATGAATGAGTGAGCCATAGCGCCAACACCAAGCCGGTCGGGCCAGCGCCGATGATGAGAACTTCTGTGTCGAGATTTGGCGGCGAATCCATAATTTCAAATTACGCGTGAACGCGTTCGCAATTGTAAGATGTTTCAGCGCCACAAGTGGGCGCGAATTCTTCGATGACGGGAACGCGATGAAGCCGGCCAATGCAAGTAATGATGCGCGAGTCACCCGCAAAGCTACGCGACTGACGCGCGCTTTCTTCGCGCGTCCAACTTTAACCGTCGCGCGCGACTTGCTCGGAAAAGTTATCGTCCGCCGAATTGAAAAGCACAAAATCTCGCTAATGATTACCGAAACAGAAGCATACATTGGCGAAAAAGATCTAGCCTCCCACGCGCGCTTCGGAAGAACAAAAAGAAATGCAGTGATGTATGGGCCGGCCGGAGTCTGGTATCCATATTTCATTTACGGAATGCACTGGATGGCGAATGTTACGACCGAAGGATTCGACAAGCCCGCGGCGGTGTTAATTCGCGCCGGTATCTTAGTTGAAATGGATCACGCAATCCGTGGACCGGGGATTCTTACCAAGGCGCTGAAAATTGACGGGACTTTTTACGGGAAGAGCGCAACGTCCGGCGATTTGTATATTGAAGATCGCGGATTTCATCCAAAGAAAATAATCAGAACTCCGCGAATTGGGATTGATTACGCCGGAGCGTACAAAGATAAGAAGTGGCGATTCGTCATTCCCAATTCACAGAGTGAGGTTCATTTTGTGAAGTAACGCAAGGAAACGCGGCTCTTTGTGAAGCGGCACGAAAAGCGGTGAACGAACCCAATACGGCAGCAAATCATCTTCATTCTTCGCCGACTTCTCGAGCCAGGTCAAAGCTTCTTCATTGTTACCGAGCTGGGCCCACGCGACCGCTTGGAACTGACGTTCTCCAAAAGCTTCACCGAACTTTTGTGTTCGCTGGCGCGCGATTTCCAATACTCCGCGCCAATATTGAGTCTTTCCTGGATGCGCTTCAATATCGGCGAAGCCGGGAAAGTTGAGCATTCCGGTTTGGCGCGCGTCCTCGAACTGCCCTTGGATTTCACACCATTCGCGCAAACGGTTGTGACTAATCGGAAAGTTTGGATCCATAGCGAGCGTGCGATCGAGTTGCTCTTTCGCCTCGGCAAAGCGGCCGGCAAAAGTTAAAAGATGTCCGAGATTTGCATTCATCGGTAGCGATGCGGGTTCGAGTTCAATTGCTTTCTGCATTTCGCGAATTGCTTCGTCGTAACGCAATTGCGGCCGCAGGACGTACATGGAATAAAAATAAGGGATGGCCGAATTTGTGGGATCCAAACTTTTTGCTTTTACATATTCGCGTTCAGCAGCGGTCCAGTCATATCGCGCTGCATCAACGTAGCCCATTGCAGCATGTGCGCCTCCCAGATTCGGTGCGAGATCAAGCGCATGCTGCGCCGCGTCTTCGGTTAGCGGAATTGCTTCTTTGGACTGCAACGTTCCGAATCCGCTGGCCACAGTGTAAGCATCCGCCAAGCCGACGTAGGCCACCGCATAATTGGGATCCAGTGCAATAGCTTGCTTGTAGCAGTCGATGCTCTGCTGCAGATATTCTCTGGTTCGCTGATTCCAGTAAAATCGCCCTCTCAGATACAACTTGTAAGCTTCGGAATTCGTAGTCGTTCCCATCGACATTAATTCTTTTTGTTGATGAGTGAGTTGCGTCTGAAGTTTTCCGGTCAGGTCACTTACAATCGCGTTTTGAAGAGCAGCGAGGTCCGACATTTTACGAACATATCGTTGTCCCCACATTTGCGAGCCGTCCGACACTTTCACGAGATCTGTTTCGACGGCTATCTCGTCTCCATGCTGAGTGATGCGTCCACTGAGCACACCTTGGACGCCCAGATCCTTTCCAATTTTCTGCGGATCTTCATTATTGTTTTTGAAACGGAGCACCGTGGATCTCGCAACGACTCGAAGTTCCGGTAATTGAGCGAGTCTGTTGATAACGTCTTCTGTAAGGCCGTCGCTCAAAAATTCGCCGTCTGAATTTCCCGTGGCGTTTGCGAAAGGCAACACCGCGACGGATTGAACGGTTGCACCGCCATGTGGGCGAAACCACCACCATCCCGCCACAACAAGCAGCAAAAGAAGCGCCGCGATCGCCGGGAAAATTAATTTTTGCTTCGCAGTAGATTTTCGTGCCGGCTGTTCCGTCACCGTGACATTTCCTGAAGAAGTATCCCGATGCAAACGCTTCAAGTCCGCGCGCATTTCCGCCGCGCTTTGGTATCGCATCTTGCGATCTTTCTCGAGCGCTTTATTAATTATTGCTTCCAGCTTCGGAGAAACGTCGGGATTCAGTCGCACAGGCGGAGTCGGCGCGCGATTCAGAATTGCATCGGAGACTATTCCGGAAGTATCGCCACGGAACGGCAATACCGCTGTGGCCATTTGATAAAGCACAACGCCGAACGAAAATAAATCAGTGCGTGCGTCCAGATCCTCGCCACGCACCTGCTCGGGTGACATGTACACAACTGTGCCCATGGTCGCGCCGAGCCGCGTGAGGTGATCCGCGTCGGTAGCCGTCGGCATCGCCGAAAGATTTACGGCGCCCCCAGCATTCTGCTTCGCCAGACCAAAATCCAAAATTTTTACGTGTCCACTCTCGGTCACGAAAATATTCGCAGGCTTAATGTCGCGATGAATAATTCCCTTTTTGTGCGCCGCGTCGAGCGCGTCAGCAATCTCTGTCGAAAATTCCAGCAATTGTTCGGAAGGCAGCGCTTTATTCGCAATAATTTGCTGCAGCGTTCGGCCTTCCAGAAATTCCATGGCGATGAATTGCACGGAATCGTGGTCGCCGACGTCATAAATCGTGCATATGTTGGCGTGATTTAACGAGGATGCCGCGCGCGCTTCGCGGCGGAAACGTTCGAGAGCCTGCGGATTCTGCGCGACGTCATCCGGCAAAAATTTTAGCGCGACGAAGCGGTGCAGGCGCGTGTCTTCCGCCTTATAAACGACGCCCATGCCGCCGCGGCCGAGCTCTTCGATCACGCGATAGTGCGAAATTGTTTCGCCAATATTCATTTCAAACTCGCGCAATCTTAAGTTCGAGTTTCAGCTAAGTCAATTGCGTGGAAAGTATTGCGGAGTACCGAGGCATCGTTTTGCAAAAAATACTTGGCGGATGGACCTGTAAGCCGGATTTTGTACGACAAATAAATTTGCCGTAGCGATCATTCCTCTAGGTCCCAACTCGCGCTGGGACTCAAGCAGCCTACCCGAGGGTTGATTGCCTTGCGCACTTTCGCGCGCAAAACATACTCCGCACTCTTGCGAGATTGGAGCGACGGGCCGAGCAAGCCCTCCCCTCCTATTTGGCCTTGCACCACGCGGGGTTTGCCGTGCCATTCCGATTACTCGGAACGCGGTGAGCTTTTGCCTCACCTTTTCACCCTTACCTGCGCGAACGTCGCAAACTCATCATCCAAATGAGACTGGACAAAGGTTTTGCCTTTGACCTGCCACCGAGGTGACTTGCCCGCGGAATTTTCCGCACCGGCGGTTTATTTTCTGTGGCACTTTCCGTGACCGTTCCGTTTCCAGACCGGCCCCCTGGCGTTACCAGGCGCGTTGCTCTTCAGCTTTCAGGCCTTGCGGCCTTCCACTGGGTGTCCGGACTTTCCTCCCGCGCTTTGCATTCGGCATTCGTTAGAATGCCGCAAACTTCGCGCCAGCGATCGCCCAGTCCACCCGCCGAATTCATTTTACCCTAATATTTTATTTCGTGGATATCCACACCACGTTGCTTGCTTCCACGGACCAAACTCCGTCGTGCTTCAGGAGCCACGTGAATTCTCCCTGTCCGCACAACATTCCGCAGGACATTCCGGAATAAACCACAGCTTGATCGCGCGCGCGATTAAAACCGACACGCGAAACAATAATTATTCCCGGCGTGTTAGCGTGCTTAGCCATAAATTTCCGCCACGCCTTCGCGTCTTTCACTTGCAACGCGACGTCCGCAAGATTTACGAGTGTGCATTCCGGCGCAAACTTGCACGGCAATTGTAAGTGCAACGAAGAATGATTGTTAATGTCCTCATAATTTTGACGTGCTTCGGACGAAATCCTGTCGAGGAACGTGACTGTCTGAGGGCCTTGTACCGGTAAATTGGCCACCATGCCCGGCGGAACTCCCACCGCGGTTTGGTCGGACAAAATTATCGGACGGCCTTTCGCAGCCTGATAAAGTTCGCGAAGAACGGCTGAGTAAACGGCGGAATCGTCGTCAGAAAGTGCGGGCTGAGGATCGGTTGGCTTTTGCGCGCTGAGCGCGGGCGCGACGATAACAAACATTATCGCGGCGAAAACGCGAAGAGTGCGCGCAGGTTTTCTGGTGGTCGCTTTGCGATCCCGCAATTCAGTTTCCTCGCGATAATTCTAACAGACGCCAATTTCGCGCGCCTCTTTGCTGCGTAACTTCCGCGCCGGAACAATGAAAACACATGCAAATTCAATTTTCTTGACGCGCACAAATCCCGTGAGTATGCTCCGGCAAATTCCTGGCCAGCCACGGCGATGGTCCCCGGGACGCTAGAGTTGTCCTTAAGGAGGACTACGCATGGGCAAGGCGTACGCCGTGGTCGTTGGTTTAGTGCTGCTGCTGGTTGGGATTATTGGATTTGTAGAAGGCGATAAAATGCTGATGGGGCTGCATTTTAATCTCATCCACAATTCTGTTCACGTCGTCAGTGGACTTGTGGGACTTGCAGCGGGACTGATGGGCGGCCAAAAAGGTGGACGCGCTTTCGCACAAGTATTTGGAGTTGTCTATACGATCGTCGCGATTATCGGATTCGCCGGCGCGCCGGTTTATATCGTCACGCTGCTCGATCTGAATATTCCAATGTACAACTACATTCACGTGACGGTTGGCGTGCTGGGATTGCTCGCTGGATTTTTGGGCGGAAGCGCAAACGAAGCCAGCACCTAACTTCCGTGTCCTTCGCCGACGCCGACCTTCCCGGAAAAGCGCCGGTAAAGAAAAATAAAATATCCCGTAGCCAAAATTATCCCTACTATCCACCACATCAGCCCGATCTGCATTCCCCTTTGAGTTGTGCCTGCATTGTAAATCGTTAGCGAGAGCGCCGCATCACCGCGCGCAGGAAGTACATAAGGATAAAGTCCGAACACCACGCTTGTGAGCATTCCTAACAGATATGCGCACGAAGAAAAAAAGGCGCGCGCTTCCTTTGCGCGAGATGCGACACCGCTAATCGAAATAATTACTCCAACCAGTCCGGCAACGGCGAGCGCCGGAAAAATAAATCCCCATGGGTGTCCGGTGAGATTCGCCAGCACCTGCGACTGCACGCGAAACGTTACCAGCGTAACGACCGCTGTCAGACTCGCAACGCCCCACCAACCAATTTTCGCGATCCGCCGTGCACGCCTGCTCACCTCGCCTTCAGTTTTGTGAGCAACCCAAAGCGCGCCATGTTGCGCGAGCGCGAAATACGCGGCGAGTCCCACTAATATCGTGTACCAATCGAGAACGCCAGTGTCCTGACCGAGTTTGAAGTTCGTCCACAGCGGCTCGAAGAAATATCCTTGTGCGTCCAGCGGCACTCCGCGCACAATATTTCCCAACGCTGCGCCATAAAAAATCGCCAGCAGCGCGCTGGACAGACAAAACACTACGTCCCAGAACGGAGCCCATATCGGACCAGAAATGTGGCTTCGGAATTCCACTGCAATGCCGCGCAGAATCAGCAGCCATAACACCATCATCAGCGGCAAATAAAATCCGCTGAAGCTGGAAGCGTACAAAACTGGAAATGCGAAAAAAAGAACGCCGCCGCTCGCGAGCAGCCACACTTCGTTCGCGTCCCAGACTGGCCCGATAGTGCTCAAAACGGCGCGGCGTTCGGCATCGGTGCGTGCACCACCCAGATGCACAATGCCGGCGCCGAGATCGAATCCGTCCAGCAGGACGTACACCGCGATCATGATTGCGACCAGGCAGAACCAGAGAGTGGGCATAATTAATTCCCCGCTCCACCGGAAATTGCGGTGTGTGATGGATCAGGCTCTGCGTCAGAATCCGGCCCGCGATCAATCTCGCGGTACACCAGAAATAAAAATAAAATACTCAGCAAAGTGTACATGCCGAAAAATCCGATAAGCGTGAACCACGCGCTGCCCGCGGAAACGCGCGGCGAAACACCCTTCTGCGTTCGCATTAATCCGTAAATTAACCAAGGCTGACGGCCGACTTCCGCGGTAATCCATCCAGCGATGTTTGCGATATAAGGAAACGGCGCGGAGAGAAGCAAAATCCAAAGCATCCAGCGCGAAGCAAAAAGTTTTTCGCGCCACATTAGAAATGCGGCGATCATCATGATGCCGATAAACATTGTGCCCAGGCCGACCATGACGTGATAACTGTAATAGAGAATCGGGATACTATCCGGCCACTCGCTTTGCGGAAAACTATCGAGGCCCTTCACCTGCGCCGTCCACGCCCGGTAGGTAAGAAAACTGAGCGCGCGCGGAATCACCAGCGGATTATCTAACCGCCTTTTTTCCATGTCCGGCTGACCAAGAATCGCCAGCGGCGCGCCGTCCTGCGTTTCAAATAGTCCTTCCATCGCGGCGAGTGTGATCGGCTGATTAGCCGCGATCAATTTACCTTGTGCGTCTCCCGTTGGAAAAAGTTGCAGCACGGCGGCAATCACTCCAACGCAGACTCCAGTCCTTACGAACAGCCGTCCAGCGGCATCGGAATTGTTGGACAAAATGTAATACGCGCCGATCGCGGCCATCACAAAACAGCCAGTTTGAACCGCGCCGAGCATGTTGTGAGCGTATTGCCATAGCGCCCACGGATTCAGCAGCAATCCCCAGAAACTTGCCAGCGAATAACTTCCGTCAGCGTTCACCGAATACGCGACGGGATGCTGCATCCACGCGTTCGTGGCGATAATTAAATAGCCGGAAAGCCAAGAGCCGAGAAATACCAGGAAGGTCGCGAACCAATGGCCAAGCTGGCCGAGGCGTTTTTCTCCGAACAATAAAAGCCCCAGAAAACTTGATTCGAGAAAAAAGGAAAACACTCCTTCCATCGCGAGAGTTTGTCCGATCACTCCGCCTGACGATCGCGAAAACGCCGCCCAGTTTGTGCCGAACTGAAATTCCATTGGAATGCCGGTGACAACTCCCATCGCAAAATTAATCGCGAAGATGCGCGACCAGAAACGGACCGCGCGATTATATTTTTCGTCTTTGGTTCGGAGAGCAAGCGTCTTCAGAATAACCAGCAATAGCGCCAAACCCATCGTAAGTTGCGGGAAAATGTAGTGGAAAGTTATTGTGAAGGCGAAGTGGAAGCGGTGAATCGCTAGCGCGTCCTGCATTTTTTCTTTCCGGCGGAAAAGCAGCCACGAAAAAGCGCAGGTCAATCGTAGTTGTTTATTTCATGTGACACAAGCGCGGCGGCGAGTTCCACTATGCGTCTGCGGCATCTTGGCAATCGCTAATGAACGTGCCATGATTCGTGTCAACCAAGTATTGTTAGGGCGGCTGCCGCGGTCGTTAGCGCGTGTTGAGCCGGCGATTCCAGACTGTGGAGATTCATCAACCATGAAGAACTTTGCCCGCACCATTTGCGTCGTGATGATCCTGGCGCTTGCAATGACCGCGCTTCCGGCTCACGCGCAAGCAAAACACGCGATGACCTTCGACGATTTAATTTCTATGCAGCGCGTCAGCGATCCGCAGATTTCGCCCGACGGGAAATGGGTGGCGTACACGCTGGCTACGCCGGATCGCGAAGCGAATCGCAACGCGTCAAATATTTGGTTGATTCCAGCAACGGGTGGGGCGGCAAAGCAACTGACGAATAGCGGGCACGACAACAGTCCGAGATGGTCACCCGACGGAAAGCGGGTGGCGTTTGTTTCTTCGCGCGACGGCGAATCGCAAATTTATTTCATCGCGCTCGAAGGCGGCGAAGCGGCTCGCCTGACCAATGCTCCCAGCGGCGTAGACAATTTTCTTTGGGCGCCGGATGGAAAATCGCTGGCGTTCAGCTCCGGCGTATTTCCAGACTGCAAAGACGACGCCTGCACCAAAAAGCGAATCGACGATGCCGCGAAAAGCAAAGTGAAAGCGCACGTCTACGATCATCTTCTGTACCGGCATTGGACGCACTGGAATGACGACCGCCGCAGCCATCTTTTTGTTATTCCGACGGAAGGCGGCGCGGCGCGCGATTTAACTCCGGGCGCGAATTACGACGTGCCGCCGGATTTTCGTGGTGAAGCTGCCGATATCGCCTTCGCGCCGGATAGCCACGAACTTTGTTTCGTCGCCGTCACCGACCCCATGGAAGCCATCAGCACAAATGGCGATTTGTTTATTGTCCCTGCTGACGCTTCAGCCGCCCCGAAGCGCATCACGGAAAATCAGGGATTTGACGGCCATCCAGTTTATTCGCCGGATGGAAAGACAATTACCTATCGCGCCCAACTCGCCCCAGAAAATGAATCCGATCGTTGGCGCTTGATGATTTACGATCGCACCAGTGGACACCGCACAAATTTAACCGAAGGATTTGACCGCAGCGTCGACAATCTTGTCTGGTCGCCAGATAGCAAAACAATTTATTTCACCGCGGAAGAACACGCCGAAGCGCCAATTTACGCAATCGCAGCGCAGGAAAATTCCAACCCGCGAGCCATCGTTCCCGAAGGATACAACGGCGAACTTTCTTACAGCACCACTGGACGAATGTTCGTTTTCACACGCGCAAGCATCATGTCCCCGGCGGAAATTTTCACCACGGGCGCGGCAGGTGGCCGCGTGCGTCAACTCACACATATAAATGATGCGCAATTAGCGCAAATCGAAATTTCCAAACCAGAATGGTTCTGGTTTGACGGCGCGGGCGGCACAAAAGTACACGGCGCGATTCTCCGTCCGCCACATTTCGACGCCATGAAGAAATATCCCACAGTTCTTCTGATTCACGGCGGCCCACAAAGCGCCTGGGACGACAGTTGGACGTATCGCTGGAACTCCGAGGTTTTCGCCGCATCAGGCTATGTGATCGTCATGATCAATCCACGCGGCTCAACGGGCTATGGCCAAAAATTCACGGATGAAATTACCGACGACTGGGGCGGGAAAGTTTACGACGACTTAATGAAGGGGCTCGACTATGCCATCGCCAACTATAAATTTATTGACGGCGATCGCGTTGCCGCCGCGGGCGGATCCTACGGTGGATACATGGTCGATTGGATCGCGGGACATACCGGCCGCTTCAAAGCGCTCATCAGTCACGCTGGCCCATATGACAAAACAAGTATGTACGGCGGCACGGAAGAGCTCTGGTTTGAAGAACACGATATGGCTGGCGAGCCGTGGACAAATCCAAACAGCTATCACAAGTGGTCGCCTTCCACTTACGCTGCGGAATTTGGAAAATATAAAACGCCAACGCTGGTCATCGGCGGCGAGCTCGATTTCCGCATTCCATACACGCAGGACCTGCAATTTTTCACAGCGCTGCAACGCCAGGGCGTACCGTCAAAACTAGTAATTTTCCCGGACGAAGGTCACTGGGTTCTCAAGCCGCAGAACAGCGAGCTTTGGTACAAAATATTTTTGGATTGGCTGGGGAAATACTTGAAGTAAATCGAAATTCACAAAATGCGCGGGCGCTAATTATTTGTGGTGTCCGCGAAAGAACCACCCAACTCCCACACGCACCTGAATCGTATTTATTCCCGGATTCGGCGTAGCCAGTCCGGCGTTTGAAATGTGCATATAGCGCAGATCAACGTTCCACGCCACTTTCTCGCCCAAAACATGCATTCCTATCGCCGCACCCGAAGTAAAATTCGTTTGCGATGTTCCGGTCGGCACAGTCACGTTTGTAAATAGCACACCCCCGGCAAGTTCCACGTACGGAACAATTCGGCTATCAGTTTCAAAATTCCATTTCAGCACAACAGGATTAAATCCCGCGCCATACGCTTTGTTTGCCGGCTGAAAAACCATGAACACAGGAACCGCGTCTACCGCATATTCAAATTTGCCACGCAAAAATCCCGGCCCGTGAGCTTTGGTTAATATCCAACCGAAGCGTGCGCCCGCATTAAACATGCCGTCGCTCGACGTGCTGCCGTTAGTTCCGTGTCCTCCGGCCGCCCAAATCTGAATTTCGTGGCCACCATCTTGCGGACGTGTTTGTCCGAACGCAGGTGCACAGCCCATGAATGCAATCGCGATTGCGGACGCAAAAACTCGAAGAATCGCGTAACGACGATTGTGCGAACACTCAGAAACAGTCTGCATGGTAAAAACACGATACCGGAAAGCTCGCCGCGCCGCAATTGTCAGAAATCAGGCCATCAAGAAAACAAGTCTCTCGAACGCCGGTAATCTTGCAGTGTCGGCATCCGAGAGACTCGCCTCGTCAGTCCAGCGCGGGAATTCCGCTCAGCTAGCTGGTCGCGTCTTCCGGCGAAAATTCCGGCCGCTCTTTATCAGAAACTTGCCGCCGCACCGACTGACTGTTCCCCGTCGGATTCACTTTGCGATCCCGCTTCGCACTTCGATTGTTGTCCTTGGACTTTTCGTTCTTTCGATTTCGCATTTGAATTCTCCTTGCAGGAATTTAGATCCACGCCGGCCGTGCGCGTGAAAAACAAAATTACACTGCAAATCTAGCGCGCAAAAAAACCGCGCAACATCCAGCAATGCATGTAATTTGGACTAGTGTGTTTCATGTAGGTGGCTTTAGTAATCGGCGGTTGCGGAAAATCCATCCGCCACCGTAAACTTATCAACATACATCCGCGCGCCCGTAGCTCAGGTGGATAGAGCAGCTGCCTTCTAAGCAGCTGGTCGGGGGTTCGACTCCCTCCGGGCGCGCCAACATTTTCAACCGTTTACGAATTCTCCCATCAATTCATTCAACCAACTGCAGCGACTTTTGTAGCTACGTCAGGTGCTCTCGCACTCGGAACAACTTCGTCTACTTGAAATTTTTCGAACTTCTCTCTGGCAACCAGCTTCGGGACTCCGACAAGAAGGCGGGGAGATGCTGTCCCCGCCTCCATGAAGGTCTTGAAGTGCCTTACTTTTCGTCGTCACCGATGAAACGTCCGGTGCCGGTTGCGATCCAGCGGCCTGCGGCTCCGGCTGGGCTTGAAATGCGAATCAAGAACAGCGGATTTGTGCAGGTTGCTGGAATGTTCTGTAGATGACCCGAAAAACTCGCGTCACCGTGCACGTTAAGAGTCACAGGCGTGGTATCGAGAATCGTCTGTGTGGTAAGTCCTGCGTCGCACACCAGCGTGCCGGTAATCGCAGTGATCGGGCCGGGAGTGCCGGTGGAAGTTCCGCCGTTGATGTTCAGACCTTCGACCTCGAAGGAAGTTACGCCATTGGAAAGATTCACGCGGGCGCGGCCGTTATTCACGGACCACGGCGTGGCGCCGCCATGAATGGTGCCAACCGGGTTGTCAACGCCAACGGAAGTAATTACGCCAACGATATTCTTCCAGCGAACGACGGAATCGTCGTTGCCATAAGCAAAAACAGCGGAAGTGCACAGCAAAGCCAGTGCTACAGCAAGTACTCGTTTCATAAGTTTCTCATCCTTGTTTTAGTTAGATTGCGAATTCAACGACTACTCGATTACGAGGTCCGTTTTTTCGCTGGGCCGAAGATAGGCGAAAGGTGTGGGAGGCGTACTTAAGGAACACCAGTTGTTTTCCAAAAGAATTCCAATTTACCGATAAAGAGGCTGCGGCATTGCCAATTCACTAGAAAAATGATTTAGCAAAGGCATCGTGACGCTGGCGCGCTGTGGTCATCAGCTTATCGAACTCGGGGTTGGTGCGAATGCTATCCAGAAGCGGGTCAGTCATAAAATAGGGATAGGAGAAAAATCCGCTGTCGATACTATTTTCCAAGACGCGCAAAGCTGACGCTCCGTCACCCAGAATTGCAAAGGCCTGAGCAATTTTGTAGGAAGCTTCCGGATCACCCACGCCGCGATCATTGATTTTACTTTCCACCTGATGAAGCAGCGTCAGGCCTTCGGCAATGCGGTGGTGAATGCCAAGCCCAAACGCTTTTCCGATTTGGGCCTGGAACAGGTTGGGATCAAGTTCGATTGCGCGATCGAAATGGTCGGCCGCAGCGTCCCAGTTTTTTTTGTAAAATTCGCCGAAGCCCTGATAGAAAACAATCAACGCGGTGTCATTGGATTTCGGAAGGCTCTGAAGAAAGCGATCGTACTGTCCCAAATACAAATAGCCGTTCAGGGTGGAACTATTAAGCTTTACGCCAGGATCCAGACGCCGGGCATTTTCTGACTCCGCCACGGATTCCTGCAACATTCCCGCAAAGCGATAGGCGTAGCCAAGTTCCCAGTGAATTTCGGGATGATTCGGATTTGTTTTCAGTCCGTCTCTGAGTAGCGGCACCGCTTTTTCCACTCTGCCGGTATCGGTGAACATATTTGCCATGTAAATTCGCGCATCGAGTTGCTCGGGCTGCAGGGCGAGCGCGCGTTCAAAGGCCTGCTGCGCTTTTTGATATTGTTCGCCGCCGCCAAATTGAAAGGATGCGTTCGCTGTATAGGACTTTCCGAGGTGGGCCCAAGTCAAAGCGTAATCCGGCGCAAGTTCCGTGGACTTTTCAAACATCTTGATGGCCATTGGAAAATCGCTGTTTGAATAAAGATCGATCCCGCGTAAAAAATACTCGTAGGCGGCGGGATTAATTGCCTCAACTGTCTTAAGCTGCGCGGCTTCAGAAGGAGAAAGCGTCAGCTCCAGCCCCTTTATGATCTGGTCGGTAACGCTGTCCTGAAGGGTCAATAATTTTTCGTACTTCAATTGAAAATTGCCCTTCCACAAAATATTTTGTGTAGCGACGTCAATCAACTGGCAGGTAATTCTGACGTCGTCCCCTTCGCGCAGAAAAGTTCCGGTCAGAAGAGTATCTACGTTAAGTTCCGATGCGATTTTACGAATCTCAATTGGCGGTGCTTTATATTTCTGGACGGCATAGGACGGCCGGACCGCAAGTTCACTGATATAGCCCAGCTTGGTGATGATGGCGTCGGCCAGGGAAAAACAAAGAAAATCATTTTCAGTGCCCTTGCGCAGATTTTGGAACGGAAGAATTGCCAAACGGCGGGCTTGCGCGGAATGATGACTTCGGAATGTTCGGAAATGATCGGTGAAATAAAACAATCCGACAAAAATAATCAGCAAAGCGCCAATGGCAAGAATGCTGAGACGCGTCCAAGATTTACCCCGCGGTAAAGTCGGCGCCTGAATTGGAACACTTAACGTCGAGCTTTCACGCTGCGCGCCTGATTCCGAAATAGGTTCCTGCGGGCGATCATCTATCAAATCAACTCGCGTCGACGGCGCCTCCGTTATCTCTCGAACGGGCGCTACAAACCGGTAGCCTTTTTTCGGCACGGTATCGATGTAAGGCTGGCCATCAGGAGTTTCCCCAAGAAGTTTCCGCAGGATGGAGATATTTACGGTGAGGTTAGCCTCTTCCACGAAGCTATCCGGCCAAACCCTGCGCATCAATTCTTCTTTGGTAGTAAGCCTGCCGCCGTTCTGAACCAGCACAAGAAGAATGTCGAAAGCCTTCGGGGTGAGCGAGACGGGCGAACCATCGCTCAGAAGAAGGTGATTCTCGGGGTCAAAGCGAAAAGTGCCGAACTCGTACAAAGTCTTATTCTCCAACGTGTTAGCAGTTTTCCATGGTCATTTGGAAAACTCTAACATTTTATTAGGGAACCCCTAGGGACTTCGCCAGCCACTCCGTTTACATTTGCGCCTGGCCAGAGGTACTTGGCGAAAAAACGATAAGTGATTGTAGTCCAGTAGAAGGGCCGCGGCAAGGTTCTGAAAGCCGAGAAATCCGCAGAGCACCCCTTTTTGGCCGCACACACTTTATCCAGCTCAGGAGAATGAAAGTGAAACGCATATTTGTTTTGAGATTTTGTTTTGCACTGCTTGCGGGATTGATTGTGACTGTGTGCGGCGCCTCCGCGCAGACGAAGGTCTACGGGCAGACGAATTTTGTGTCGAATACGTCCGGTGGTTTCAACAACGTGGACCCGCTGTTGCAAAATCCGTGGGGCATAGCGTTTGCCCCTCGCCAGGCGTTTTTCATTTCCGCCAGCGCCAGAGGGCAAGTGAGATTTTACGACGCCGTAGGTGATGGCGCGTTTCCATTCGCGTTTCGAGTTTTCGCTTCGGCGGCGGACCCAACGCGGTCACGACCGAGCGGAATTGTTTTCAATCCAGTGGCTGCGGATTTTCTTCTCGACGACATTTCAAGCCAGTTCGTAATTGTGAGTCTGGACGGAACGATCTCGGGATGGGGTGTGGATGCAAACGGTGACATCCCCTCATTCGCGACGCTGGCGCGTGATGATTCCGCGGGCGGAGCGGTTTATACAGGCGTGGCAATTCTGAATCCGGATGGTACTTCGGAATTTCTGGCGGTGGCAGATTTCCACAATGGGCACATAAAAACTTTAGACACGAAATTTGGCGACTTCGCCATAGCTGGAAACTTTGTGGACCGCAATCTGCCCGCGGGATTTGCGCCATTCAACATTCAGCAAATCGGAAACCAGGTATTTGTGACGTACGCATTACAAGACGCGGACAAACAGAATCCTGTAATCGGATCTGAAAACGGCATCGTGGATATTTTCGATCAGCAAGGAAATTTTGTGCGGCGATTCGCAACCGGCGGAACTTTGAATGCTCCGTGGGGAGTGACGGTGGCCAGCGCGAATTTCGGTCCGTTCAGCAATGACGTGCTGATTGGAAATTTCGGCGACGGCACAATCAGCGCATTCGATCCGACGACTGGAAATTTTGTCGGACAACTGAAGGACAGCGCGGGAAATCCGATTGCGAACCCTGGAATCCGCGGACTAACTTTTCGGCCAGACGGATTTGGCGATGCGAACACACTTTATTTCGCGGCGGGATCGGTTGACGGTCAGGCCGGACTTTTCGGCGCGATCACAAGCGGATTAGCGAGCACGACAAGCGTATCCGTG
>Ga0193726_1001014_pt1 | contig 24417 bp, 22 predicted proteins | sample H2c1metaG_FD_144928 | JGI IMG/M metagenome (GOLD analysis project Ga0193726, IMG submission 144928) | Soil microbial communities from a riparian zone of the East river system, Colorado, United States - H2c1 | ecosystem: Environmental > Terrestrial > Soil > Riparian zone | place: USA: East River...
CGTGCGTCGGGCATGCCAATCCGCACGTCGTGGAGGCGATGGCGCGCCAGCAGGCCACCCTCAACGTGCACAGTCGCTATCTGCATGAAGGGATCGTGGCCTTCGCGGAACGCCTCGCGGCGCTCCATGGTCCGGCGATCGAGAGCGTCGTGTTCAGTTGCTCGGGCACCGAGGCCAACGAGGTGGCCCTGCGCATGGTGCGTGGTGAGACCGGCAAGAGCGGCATCGTCTGCACCAACGCCACCTATCACGGCAACAGCGAAGCGGTCGGGAAGATGACACGCCTGGGCCCCGGCCAGAACAAGGCGGGCGACGTGCGCGCCATCCCCTTCCCCGAGAAGCTTCGGCCGCTCGTGCCGGTGGCCAGCGAATCCGACCTCGCGGAGGCCTATCTCGAGCGCCTGCGCAGCGCGATCCGCAGCCTCGAAGACGACGGCGTGGGGTTCGCAGCCCTGATCGTTTGCCCGATCTTCGCCAACGAGGGACTGCCCGACGTCCCGCGCGGCTTCATGGCGCGCGCGGCCGAGATGGTGCGGGCGGCCGGCGGATTCCTGATCGCCGACGAGGTCCAGGCCGGCTATTGCCGCACCGGGCGTTGGTGGGGCTACGAAGGCGCCGGGTTCACGCCCGACATCGTCGTGACCGGCAAGCCGATGGGCAACGGCCTGCCGCTTGCCGCCACGGCCGCCAGCAGGGCCCTCGTCGACGGGTTCCGGGCGCGGACGCGCTATTTCAATACCTTTGCCTCGAGTCCCCTGCAGGCGGCCGTCGGCATGGCGGTGCTCGATGTCATCGAGCGCGACGGACTGCAGGACAACGTGGCGCGCGTCGGCGCCAGCCTGAAGGCGGCGCTAACCGAACGCAAGAAGAAGTGCGCCGCCATCGGCGACGTTCGCGGCCACGGACTGTTCATCGGCGTAGAGATGGTGAAGGGCGGCAATGCGCTCGTGCCGGACACCGATCGGGCGATCGAGGTCGTCAACAAGCTCAAGGACCGGGGTTTCCTCACCAGCAATGCCGGCGCTTTCCGGAACGTCGTCAAGATCCGGCCGCCGCTGGTCTTCGCGCAGCGCGATGCCGACGAATTCCTCACCGCCTTCGACGCGACGATTGCCGAGGTTGCTGGTTGAATGGGGGCTGAAGGCGTCACGGCGGACCCGTTCAGGCCGGCGGCGCTGGCGGCCCTCGCCGCGTTTCCCATCGAACCGGACGCTCTCGAGCTGGTGTCGCTGTCGGAGAACGTCACCTACCGGGTGGTGGACCGCCGCGACGGCGTCGCCTACGCGTTGCGGCTCCACCGGCCCTGGTATCACACGCTCGACGAACTGATCTCTGAACGCGCCTGGGTCCGCGCGCTGGCCGACGCGGACATCGCTGTCCAGGCGCCCTTGCGCACCCTCGACGGGCAAGAGTACGCGTCGGTGACGATCCCGAGCACCGGCGAACGGCGCTTCGCGGGACTGGCGCGCTGGGCGACGGGACGCGTGCTGGCCCAAGTGCTGCGCGAAACCACCGACACCCGGATCGCCGAACAGCATTTCGCGCGGCTCGGCGCCGTCACGGCGTCGCTGCACGACCAGGCCGCGACCTGGCAGCCTCCGGCCGCCTTCACGCGGCATGCGCTGGATGAGAATGGCTTCATGGGCAGCATGCCACACTGGGGACCGTTCTGGGACCACCAACTGCTGTCGGCCGCAGAGCGCCGGCTGATGCTCGACACGCGGGCGCGTCTGCATGCGGCGCTCGCCCGGCTGGACCGACCGCCCTCCGCCTACAGCATGATCCACGCCGACATGCATCCCGGCAACGTCCTGGTGGACGGCGACAGGCTGACCGTCATCGACTTCGACGACGCGGCCTGGGGCTGGCATGCCTACGACATGGCGGTGGCCCTGGTGCATCAGCAGGACGGCCCGAACCTGGCGACGTTCGAGCGCGCCTACATCGCCGGCTACCGGTCGGTGCGGCCGATTTCCGACCAGGTCTTGATGTCGGTGCCGATGTTCCGGCTGGTTCGCGGGCTGGCCCAGATCGGCTGGGATCACCAGCGCCCCGAACTCAAGCGGTCGGCACGATTTGACGACGTGAAAGCCGTCGTGCTCGAACAGTGCCTCTCGATTGGAGGGGCGCTCTGAAGGCGCTTGCGATGGGAGGGCCATATGCTGACGAGAAGCGGCGGATGCCTGTGCAGGGCGGTGCGATACGAATGCGCCGGCGAGCCGCAGTTTGCGCTGCAGTGTCATTGCCGGGACTGCCAGCTGCAGAGTGGCGCGCCCCACGTCGCGGCGGTGCGCATGCCGTCGGCGGAATTCCGCATCGTCCACGGCTCCCCCAGGCGCTACATCGCCAAGGCTGACTCGGGGAACGAGATCACGCGCGTCTTCTGCGGTGACTGCGGCACGCCGCTCTACGTGCAGGTGTCGACGCGGCCCGACATCGTCGGCGTGCGGGTCTGCACGTTCGACGATGCGAGCTGGTTCCGGCCCGAAGCCAACATCTTCGTCAAGAGTGCGCAGCCGTGGGATTACTTGGATCCTGCCGTGCCGACATTCCCGACCTATCCGACCGGAAAATCGTACTGAATCGGCACTGTCCCGGTATTGGCGCGAGAGTCATATTCGCACTGGGCGCCCCCATGACGCCTGGAAGCTCGTAGACGCATCGACAGGATATCCCACCAGGGCAGCGGCTGATGTCCGGCAGGTTCATTGTTCTTGTTGTGGCTGCCATCGGTTGGCTGTTTGCCTCCCTTTTTGCCTTTGCGGTCGTCGCCCTATTCGGATTCTTCGGCGTCGGGTTTTTCGGCCTGCTCATCCTGTTCATCTGCACGCAGATCGAACTGGAATCGGATGCGGGCGCCAGCCTCTTCGCTGCAAGGACCCAGGCGAGGCAGAATATGTGGCGCACGGAGCGCGCCCCGCAGCGTCATGCGCAGTCGCCGGGTATCAAGACCACTCGTTTCTTCAGAAACATTGGAATCGGCCTGACACTGATCGGCTTCGGTGGGTTTCTCTATTTTCAGCTAGGCCTGTTCGATACCTAGAGATCGAGCGAAACCCACCTAAACCATCGAGCTCGGCCGGTAGAACGGCTGATGCTTCGACGTATCGATGTAGTTCTCGTAGAACTTTCGCGCATAGGGTAGCAGCGCCACCGAGAGCTTGCGCCGCTCGACCTCGTCGTCGGCCAGGGCCTTGCTGAGATCGTCGTGCAGCGCCTTTAGAGCCGCGGTCTTGTCGACCTTGGTGAACGTGCCGTCCTTATAGATCACCTCGCCGTCGCACATGGTCATGGTGACGGACTGGTTCTTGGCGCGCTGGATCACCGCGTCGAGCGTCGGGGTCAGTTCGTCAAGGTAGGGATAGGCGACCTGGTCCCAATCGATCAGCACCATGTCGGCACCCTTGCCCACTTCCAGCGAGCCTATGGTCTCGCCGTAGGGCGTGGTCTTCGCGCCGCCGACCGTCGCCATGCGCAGCACCTGCGCCATGGTCGGCACGTCGGCCTCGACCATGCCGGGCACGCGATGGGCGCGCAGCACCAGCTTCAGCTCCTGCAGCATGTCGCGGTCGTCGTTGATGCCGGCCTCGTCCAGGCCGATCGCGGTGTTGACTCCCTTCTTCTCGAAGAAATTGAGGGCGGCCACGCCCGAGCGCAGGCGGAAGTTGGACGAGCAATTGTGGCAGACGCAGCCCTTGGCCGCGGCCAGGCGGTCAATGTCCTTTTCGTTCAGCCATACTCCGTGGCCCAGGGTCAGCCGGTTGTTCACCATGCCGAAGCGGTCGATGTATTCCAGCGCCGTGCACTTGCCGCGCCGCCAGGCATACTCCTTCTGGTAGGCGGTCTCGTTCAGATGCATGTGCATCGGCGCGTCGTACTTGGACGAGGCGTCGCTCAGCGCCGTCAGCGCCTTGTCCGAACACCAGTGCAGGTTGGCGGGGGCGAGCTGGATCTTCACCCGGCGCTTGTTGTGATGCTGCGAATGGAAGGACTTGAACATGTCCATCGCATCGTCGAGGCCCATCTTGAAGCGGTCGAACCAGCGCTGCATGGGCCCCTGCAGCTCCTTGGGCAGGCTTTTAACGAACTCCTCGTCGGCCTGGTAGACCAGCCGGTTCTGGTCACGCACGGCGTAGCAGTAGCTGACGCGCATGCCGACATCCTCGTAGGCCCGGATGGTGTCCGTCGCGCGCTTCTCCACGTCGGCCAGGACGCCCGGCATCCACCCCTGGATGTGCTGCACCGTGGTGATGCCCGAGCCGATCATCTCGAAGGCCGAATAAAGCGTGTCGAGATAGAGATCGACGTTGCGGATCACCATGCGGGTGATGAACCACAGCTCGAGCGGCATGTCGGGCGAGCCGAGCTGCACCGGCGTCAGGCCGACGTGATGATGGCCATTGACGAAGCCCGGCAGCAGGATCTCCTTGCCGGTGCCGATCACCGGCACCGTCGGATGCTTGCGATGCAGGTCGTCGTACGTGCCGACGGCGACGATGACGCCGTCCTCCTGCAGCACCGCACCATCCTTGATCTCGTTCCAGGTGAAGCGGTCTTTTACGCCGGTGATGGTGGCGCGGCTGCGGACAAGACTGGTGGCCATGGTTTCTCCTTATCTACTGCCTCCCCCGTCATACGGGGGAGGTGCCCCGTCTCACGGGGCGGAGGGGGAAAGCCTCAGTAAAGGCCTTCGAAATTCAGATCTGAAATTACCAAGAATTGTCCGTGAGGCTCTCCCCCCCCCCCCCCTCCGGCCCTTCGGGCCACCTCCCCGTCTGACGGGGGAGGCAACCTAGGCGGAAATCGCTTCCTGCTCGGCAAAGGCGCGATCGACTTCGTCGCGCAACAGCTCGGTGAGCTGGATGCGGATGGCCTCGGCTTCGCGCGAAAAGAGATTGCGCGGCCGCGGCAGGGTGATCGGGAAGATCGTCTTGATGCGGCCGGGCCGGGCCGTGAACACGACGACCCGGTCGGCCAGCGCCACCGCCTCGTCGATATGATGGGTGACGAACAGCACCGAGGCGCCCGAATCGCGCCATACGTCGAGCAGGAAATCCTGCATGCGGGCTCGGGTCTGGACATCGAGCGCCGCAAACGGCTCGTCCATCAGCAGCACCTTGGGCCGCATGGCGAGTGCGCGCGCCACCGCCACCCTCTGGCGCATGCCGCCCGACAGCTCGTCCGGCCGCTTGTCGATGGCGGCGCTCAGGCCCACCCGCTGCAGCGCCTCGGCGGCGACGGCGCGGCGCTCGGCCTGCGAGGCGCCGCGGATGGCGAGGCCGAAGCTCACATTCTGCCACACCGTCAGCCAGGGAAAGAGCGAGGTCTCCTGGAAGATCAGGCTGCGGTCGGGCGACGGCGTCTCGACCAGATCGCCGAACGACCAAGTCTGCCCTTCGGTTGCCTCCTCGAGGCCGGAGATGAGGTAGAGCAAGGTGCTCTTGCCGCAGCCCGAGGGGCCAAGGAAGACGACGAACTCGCCCGGCTTGATGTCGAGATCGATGTCGCGCAACGCCTCGTGCGCGCGCTTGGTGCCGGCCGCCCAGGTCTTGCCGACGCCGCGGCAGACCACGGCGTCCTTGGACGAGAAATGAGGGGCGCGGTCAGAGGACACGCAGCTTCCCCTTGGTGTCGGGCAGCCAGTACAGGATGCGCCGCTGGGCGAGCCGCAGCAGCCAGTCGAAAGTGAAGCCCAGCACGCCGATCACGGCGATGGTGAAGAACACCAGCGACGGATTGAAGGTGTTGCGGGCCAGCATGATGACCTGACCCATGCCGTAGCCGACTCCGGTCGATTCGGCGATCAGCACCACCATCCAGGCGCCGAACAGGTTCATACGCAACACCTGCAGCATGCCCGGCAGGATCGCCGGCACGATGACCCGCCCGTAGATCTGCCGCTTGGAGGCGCCCATGGTGCGCGCGACATTGATCAGGTTGGGACTCACGTTGTCTATCTGGCTGATGGTCGCCAGAACCATGTGGAAGAACAGCGCCACCACCACCATGAAGATCGCCGGCGCATTGCCGATGCCGAACAAGAAGATTGCCACCGGTAGCCAGGCGATCGGCGAGACCGGCGAGAGCAGCGTGATGGTCGGCAGCACCAGCCTGTCGAAGACGTGCCAGTAGCGCACCATTACGCCGATGCTGATCGCCAGCACCGAGGCGATCACCAAGCCCGTGAACACCCGCATCGTGGTGGCGCCGACGGTGATCATCACCGATTCGAAGCCTGACGGACCTGAATTCATCGACTGGCCGACCTGCCAGCGCGTGGCGGTGTTGAAGAACTTGGCCTGCTCGGCGATGTTGCCGAGGAAGATGTGCGGCGGCGGCAGCAGCTTGGGATCGGCCCAGCCGAACGCCCAGCAAAGCTCCCAGAGGCCGGCGAACAACCCGACCGAAAGGCACGTCCACCAGATCTTGGACAGAGTATCGAGACCGGCCATCGACGCGAGCAGGCGGTTTACCGCCGCCGGGCGGGATGCTCCGGCGGCGGCGCCCGCATCACCGTCGCGCGCGACGACGGTCATCAGGCAGACTTGTACTTGAGCTTGCCGTAAAGGTCGGGGTTCTCCTTGATGACCTCTTCGAGCAGCGTCCAGTCGATGGCGTCGCGGCCGGGCTTCTTCTTGATGTAGCCCATCTCCATGACGCTGTCGGTGCGCTGCAGGATGAAGTCGGTCTGGCTGCGCGCGTCGACCACGGCGGGCTGCTTGCCCTTGGCGATCTTGGCGTTCTCCATCGAGGTCTTGTAGTACTTGCCGACCAGCTCGGTCAGCACCTCGTCGGGCTTCTGCTCGGCGTCGTACTGCGCCTGCATCATCGCCTTGATGATCGCCTTGAGGCCAGCCGGATTGTCCTTCATCAGGCTCGAGCGCGCGGCCAGCACGCAATCGGTGTAGCCCTTGCCGTACATGTCGACGCCATCGGTCAGCATGACCGCGCCCTTGACGTCGGCCACCAGGGCCGAGGCATAGGGCTCGATGGTGCAGATCCAGTCGAGGGCGCCCGCCTTGAAGGCCTCGACGGCCTCCGGCGTGTTGCCCATGTAGCGCACCTTCACGTCCTTGAAGGCGACGCCGTGCTTCTTCAGGTAGTCGTAGGGCATGACCTCCAGCGTATCGAGCTGGAAGGTGCCGAGCGTCTTGCCCTTGAGCTTCTCGGCCGAGTCGAGGCCTGGCTGGGCCACGATGGCGCAGCCCTCGACGCCACCACCGGCCACGATCTTCACCGGAGCACCCGCATCGTAGAGCGCCATGAAGCTGGTGTAGGGCATCAGGCCGACATCGACCTGCCCCATGCCGAGGAACGTCACCATTTCCGCCGAGGTCGGCGTGTTGACGAACTCGAGTTCGACCCCGGCCGCCTTCGAGTACTGCCGCGAATGGGCGAGGAAGATGTTGAGGTTGCAGAAGCCCGACCCGTGGGTCGACTTGATGCCGGCCGCGGCGTGTGCCGGGCCGCCCAGCATCATGCCTGGTCCCATCGCCATGCTGATGGTCGTGGTGGCGGCCGCGCCCTTCAGGAAGCGGCGGCGCGAGGCCTTGGCGTCGCCGGAGAAATCCATCTCGGAAAGCTTGGGGAAATGTGTACAGCCAATGCGGTCACACATGAGGTGTCCTCCTCGATCAGCAGGTTGGGGAGAGCGGATTTTTGGCTATGGCGGTGTTCTGGCCCTGACGACTCCTTGCCGGCCGCCGCGAACAGCCGCCGTCATCGAAATTGTCGGCACGCCAACCGAAGAGAACCGCTGATGCGGCCTGCGCTGACGGTAAAGGAGCAAGGCCCGTGCCAGCCGGCGGACTTGCCGGTTCCAAACACGACTCGCAGCATGCTGCACTGCGGTCGCCCAAATCTTGATCAGATGATCAAATCTTGTTCGCGAGCCGCCGATAGCGCAGCCGCTCGGCATGGCCGAGATAGAGGCCGGAGCAGACGATCACGGCCGCGCCGACCCAGGTCCAGAAGTCGGGGATGTTGTCGAACACCAGATAGCCCAGGATCGCCGCGCCGATCAGCTGCACGTAGTTGAAGGGCGCGACGGTGGCGGCCGGCGCCTGGCTGTAGGCGATGGTCAGGAAATAGTGGCCGACGCCTGCGCAGATGCCGATGGCGACGAACAGCCCCCAGTCCCAGCCAAACTCGGGCGTCAGCCATTCGAACGGCAGCATCGGCAGGGCGACGACGGTGCCGACGATGGTCGCCATGGTCGCCGACGCGTCGGGCCGTTCGGCCTGGCCGTAGCGGCGCGAGAAGAGCTGATAGAAGGCGCTGCACAGGGTGCTGGCGACGATCAGGAGCGAATGCCACTCGAAGTTGGCATGGCCCGGCCGCACCACGATCACGGCGCCGATGAAACCCAGGCAGACGGCGATCCAGCGGCGCACACCCACCGGCTCGCCGAGGAAGCGCGCCGACAGGGCTGTCACGATCAGCGGACTGGTGAGCGAGATCGACGCCGCGGTGGCGAGGGGCAGATAGACGATGCCGTGGAAGTAGAGAAAGGACGAGAAGAACAGCAGCAGCCCGCGCACCACCTGGCTGCCGACATTGTGCCAGCGAAACAGCGCCAGCCCGCTGCGCGGCAGGAACAGCACCATCATGAAGACGAAGGCGAAGACATAGCGCGCCCAGATCACCTGCACGACCGGGTAGTGCTGGGTCAGCGTCTTGGAAATGGCGTTGAGAACCGAAAAGCAGGCGACCGAGAAAAGGATGGCCAGAATTGAGCGCAGGATGTGGTCTCTCGCCGGCGGCGAGGCAGGGACGTTCATGGCGGCGGAAACTAGCGACGCCGGCCTTGCGAACAAGCGCGCTCAGCGACGAGAGCCCATCGCGATTTGCATGGGTTGAGCCTGCGTCAGTCTGCCGCCGACGCCTTGTCCTCGCCGAACTCCGCTTCTCTTGGCCACAAGAGCAGCGACACGATCAGCAGGATGGCCAGCCCTCCGGTGATACCGACGAAACGGTCGACGCCGGGCAGGATGCTGTTGGGCGGTGCGGCTCCCTGGATCAGGGTGACGATGAAGACGAACGCCGCCTGAGTGCCGACATAGCTGACGCCGTGCTTGCCGTTCTGCACATGCATACCGACCCACACGGCGGCGCCGATCATGGCGAGCCACCACGGAAACGACGTCACGTCGAGCGCCAGGCAGCCCAACGCCACGATGCCGCCCAGCAGACAGCCGATGACACGGTGCAGGGCCCGTTGGGCGACGGCCTGGCGGGTGCTCAGGCCACCAGAGGCGATGACCGGCGCCGACATCACCACGGCGATCGTGATGGCCATCTGCGTGACCTCCGGCAGGTCGATCAGGATCCAGATCTGCAACAAGACGACGACGGCGATCGCCGAACGCGCGCCGTGCAGGACCGCGGGCCATTGCGCGCCCAGCAGATGGCGCCATCCTGGCGCTGTCGGTGGTGGATCGGCATGCCAGTCCTGCAGCAGGTTGGCCACGATGATGGCGGAGGTCACACCGATCGCCACCTCGAACGTCCGGTAGAAGGCCACGTCGAGCGCTTGCAGCGGGTCGTTCAGGCTGTACAGGAGTACCATACTCGAGGTGATGGTGAGGAACAGCCAGGCGAGCCCGTGCGGGCTCACCTGCATCGCGATCACACCCAGCATGGTGACCGCGGCGAGGAACAGGTAGAGCGCGAAGTGGTCATAGGGCAGCCAGCGCGCCATGACGAAGCCCAGCACCGCTCCGGCGATCGTTCCGCTCATTCTCAGGATCCCGCGGCGCACCGAACCGGCGCCGGTCGCCATCAGCGACATGAACCCACTGATCGCCGCCCACCACGGCGATTCGACTTGAAGCACAAGCGCGAGCGTGGTCGCCAACATGACCGAGCAGGCGGCGACCAGGCCCTGCCGCGTGCGCACCGGATCCTCGCCTAGCTCGCCGAGCTCCCGCCAATAGCCGTCGAGCGTCTGCCCGATGATGTCGCCCATCTCGGCGAAATCCGCGACGACGGCCTTGGTGAACCTCCGTATCATCGGAAGGTCCCACCCGCCGGGAAAATCACGGTGCGGGCATCCGCGCCCATGTAAAGCTTGGCGTCGGGCGGCGGATCGACCAGCACGATCGTCACCGGGATGCGCCGCTGCAGGCGGATCCAGTCGGTCGTCGGCGCGACGTAGGGCAGCAGCATGGGCGCCTGCGGATCGCGGCTGAAGCCGCGGGCGATGCCGGTGATCTTGGCGCGATAGAAGTGCCAGGGCGCGCTGTCGAGCCACACCCAGGCCTCGCCGCCGACCTCGAAGGAGCGGACGTAGTACTGCTTGTAGTTGGCCATGATGCGCCAGGCGTCGGCATCGACGATGCCGATCATGGGAATGTTCACGGTCGCCGTGTCGCCCGGGCGGGTGGTGAGATTGGTGATGGTCCCGTTGACGGGCGAGACGATCTCCGTGCGGCTGAGCCTCCACTGCGCCGTCGCCATCTCGGCCTTGGCCACGTCGAGGGCGGCCTGGGCAACGTTGATGCTGGTCTGCGCCTTGGCGATCGCGACCTGCGAGATCGACATCTCCGCCGTGGCGCGCCGCAGCTCGTCGTTGTAGCGGTCGAGTTCGGCGCGCGGCGCGTTGTTTTCCGCCGCCAGCACGGCAAACCGGGCCTGCTGCTCCATCGCATAGGTGTGAGTGGAGGTGGCGGCGATGAGCGCCTCGTTCGCCGTGGAAAGCTGTTCCTGCGCGACCTTGAGCAGCGACGCTGCCTCGTCGATCTGCGCCTGGCGCGTGTTGACGTCGAGCTGGAACGGCACGGGGTCGATCGACACCAGCTTGTCGCCCTTCTTGACGGTCTGGTTGTCGATGACATGAACGGCAATGATGGGTCCCGTCACCTCCGGCGCCACGGCGACGAGATCGGAGCGCACATAGGCGTCGTCGGTGTAGGCGACGAAGAAAGTGAAGGTCTCCCAGAGGATGAATAGGAAGAGCAAGGTGCCGCCGACGGTGATGAGGCGGCGCAGCCGGCTTTTGGCCACCGGCCCGGGCGCCATCGCGGCTACGGGCGGCGGCGCTGCGGCTGCCGCTGGAGGCGGCGCGGCGGGCGGCGATTCCACAGGGGGCGCCGCGGCAGGCGGCGGCTGAGCGGGCTCGACGACGGGCTGGATCGGGGCAACCCGCGCGGTCCCGGCCGGAACCGGCACCTCGGCCGCAACCGCATCTGCCTCGGGCTTAAGAGGGTCGGCGACCGCCGGAGCAGCGTCAGCCGGAGACCGAGGCTGGGACGAGTCGGGACTCATGGCGGGAGGGTAACGCTCTCCGCTCCGCGCGCAAAGGCACCGCTTGCAGCTAGGACCCCGAAACCAGGCCGATGACCCATCGGCGGGCGGCCTCGTACCATGTCGGAGGCTGCACCGTGATGAAGATCAAATGCCGATAGATATTGCCTTTCGCCGCCGGGCCTGCCGGCGTTTTGGCCGCAGTGTCGAGCTCGAGGAGCAATCTCTGAGGGCCCTCCTGCTTGGGGGTCACGCGCCAATCCCAACGGGTGTCGCCCGTGACGTTAAGCGGCTTCGGCTCGTCCTTGTCGGGCACGATGGCGAAGGCCGACCGCGGCTCGCCGGACAGGCGCGCCACCACGCTTTCGCTATCACCGGCGGGCGGACCGGTGCCGCCCGTCGCCGGCGCCGGCGTCTTGCCGCTGATATCCTTGGGGCCGTTCAGGACCAGAACGATGGGATAGCTCCGCTCCACGGTCATGGCGTGTTCGATCCGCAGGGACCCGCCGCCGGTCCAGAAATCCACGGGGATGGGTGGCGGAGACGGCTCCAGGAGGGCGTTGAACGGCATCACGGCCACGACAAAGGCGGCGATACCGACGCTCGCCCAGGCGCCCGTGGCGGTCGTCCAGATGTTGTAGGCGGCAAAGGCCAGCGCGGCGACGATCAGCCCCACCGTGGGCCACGGGTAGCGGAAGAGCGGTGTATCGGCCAGCCGGAAGCCCAGGGCGAGCTGGATCTCGAGGACGACAATGGCGAGGACGACGCCGGTTGCGACGATTCTCGCCAAGCGCAGAAACCACCGCCAGTGTGAGGCCATGGTCGGCTCCGATCCGGGAGGACGCTAGTCCGCAGCCCTGACCAGCGCGGGCTGCGGCTTGAACGGCAGGATGGTGCTGGCGCGCGCCGCCGGCAAGGGCAGCGACGGCGGCTCGACGCCCAGCGCGCGGGCGGCGTTCCACGCCCAGCGCGGATCGAGCAGGAATGGGCGCGCGTGCACGGTGCAGTCGGCCTCGCCCGCGGCGACGATGTGCTCGGCCTGCTCCGGCTCGGTGATGAGACCGACCGCCCAGGTCTTGATGCCCACCTCCTTGCGGATGCGCGCGGCGAACGGCACCTGATAGCCGGGACCGAGCGTGATCTTCTGGTGGGGCGCATTGCCGCCTGAGCTCGCATCGATGAAGTCGCAGCCCAGCGCCTTCAGCTGGCGGGCGGTCTCGATCGTGTCCTCGAACGTCAATCCGCCCTCGACCCATTCGACGCAGCTGAGCCGGATGCCGAGCGCCTTGTCGCGCGGCCACAGCTTGCGGCAGGCCTCGAACACTTCGAGTGGGAAGCGCCGGCGCTTCTCCATGGTGCCGCCGTACTCGTCGCTGCGATGGTTGCTGAGCGGTGACAGGAATTGGTTGAGCAAATAACCGTGCGCGCCGTGTAGCTCGATGACATCGAAGCCCAGCCGCGCGCTGCGCACCGTCGCGTCGATAAAGGCCTGCTTGACGCGCTTCAGGCCCACCGCGTCGAGCGCGACCGGCGTGTGCCATTTGGTGTCGAACGGATTCGCCGACGCCGAGTAGGTCGTCCACGGCAGGTCGGGCGCATCGGCCTGCGTGAGTGGCCCCCCGCCCTTCCACGGCCGCTGCGCCGAAGCCTTGCGGCCGGCATGGGCAAGCTGGATGCCGAGTTTGACGTTGGGCATCCAGCCTCGCACCCAGTCGATCACCGGCTTCAGCGCCGCTTCGTTTTCATCGCTGTACAGGCCGGCGCAGCCCTGGGTGATGCGGCCCTCGCGCTCGACATGCGTCGCCTCCATGCAGAGCAGGCCGGCGCCCGACATCGACAGCATCCCGTAATGCACCTGGTGCCACGGCTGGGCGCTGCCATCGACCGACGAATACTGGCACATCGGCGACACGACGACTCGATTGGGCAGCGTGACGCCGCCGATCTCGATCGGGGTGAAGAGTTGGGCGGTCATGCTCGTCCTTTTTGGTGAATCAGCCGCTGATCGACGGGCCGGCCTCGTGGCCGAGCCATTCCTCGATCAGGCGGCGGGCAATCGAATCGCGCCGCGGCATGAAGAACGAGCCGTCCTTGGGCAGGTTCTCCGGCTGCAGCTCCTCGCGGCTCAGCCACAGCGCGCTTTCGAGTTCGGATTCGTTGACGCTGAAGTCGAGTCCCTCGGCCTCGGCGTGGAAGCCGATCATCACCGAGGCGGGAAACGGCCAGGGCTGCGAGGAACGGTAGGTCACGTTCTTCACCTTGACCTTGACCTCCTCGTAGACCTCGCGCGCCACGGCGTCCTCGAAGCTCTCGCCCGGTTCGACGAAGCCCGCCAGGGTCGAGTGCATGCCGCGTGGAAAATGCTTGCCGCGGCCCAGCAGGCACTTGTCGCCGTGATGGACCAGCATGATCACCGCCGGATCGGTGCGCGGGAAATGCTCGGTCTTGCAGCTCTCGTTGGTGCATTGCCGCACGTGCCCGCCGCGCACCACCTTGGTGCTGGCGCCGCACACGCCACAATAGCGATGGCGGCGGTGCCAGTAGGTCATGCCGCGGGCATAGGCCAGGATCGAGCCCTCGCGTGCGAACAGCAGCGCGCCGACCTGGCGCAGATCGACGAACTCGCCGAGCTCCTTCAGCGGCACGTCCTTGCCCGTGACGTCGACGGCGAAATAGGGCGTGCCCTCGACATAGCCCAGGAAGACCTGCGTATCGGCGGCATTGGCGATGGCGCGGCCCATCATGCCCTGCAGGAACACCGCCTCGGGATTGCCGCCGGTCTTCACCAGGTTCTTCTCGGTGTCGATGGGAACGAAGCGCGCCGCGCCGGACGAGGCGAGCTCGATCATGCGCTCCTCGTCCTCGCGCTCATGGCTGGCGCGGTCGATTTCAGCGCTGGAATATGGATTTCTGGGGTCTTTCATCGGCCGCGGACCGTGCCACATAGGTCTGCCGGCTGCAATGTCGAGGTCATTGCCTCCCCCGCATAGCGGGGGAGGTGCCCGCACAGCGGGCGGAGGGGTCATGAGCCTCAGTCGAAGCGCCTGTCCATTTCTTCGTGGTGCAGCGCTTCGAAGATCGTTTCGAGCACGCTGCCCGTTTGGGACATTACGTCGCCGTTCCAGAATCTTAGGATGCGAAAGCCCTGGGCCCTCAGGGCGGCGTCTCTATGCAGGTCGTGGGGTGCTTGGTCGAGGTGTTGACTGCCGTCCAGCTCGACGATGAGCGCGGCCTCGAGGCAGACGAAATCACAGACATAGATGCCGAGCGGATGCTGTCTTCTGAATTTGAAGCCATCCAACTGTCGGCGACGCAGGCGACTCCAGAGAAGGCGCTCAGCCTTCGTTTGATTCGTGCGTAGCTTGCGGGCGAAGTGGATCACGCCCAAGGACATCACGATTCCTTGGCGAAAATATGATAAATTATCAATCATAAGTTGTGTTGCCCATGACCCTCCGCCCTTCGGGCACCTCCCCCGCGCAGCGGGGGAGGGAAAGAGAGGAGACCGCTACGCAAGCGCCGCCGCCAGAACCTCGGCGACGTGTACCGCCTGTCGGTTGCTGCCGTCGGCGATCTGGTGCCGGCATGATGTGCCGTCGGCCACGATCAGCGTGTCGGGATCGGCCTTGCGCACGGCGGGCAGCAGCGACAGCTCGGCCATGGCGATCGACGTCTCGTAGTGTTCGGCCTCGTAGCCGAAGCTGCCGGCCATGCCGCAGCAGCTCGACTCGATCACGCTGACGGCGAGGTCCGGCACCAGCGACAGCGCCTCCTGCACGGCGCTCATCGCGCCGAACGCCTTCTGGTGGCAGTGGCCGTGCAGCAAGGCCGTCCTCTGCGGCAGCGGCTTCAGCTCGAGCTTGAGCCTGCCGGCCTTCTTCTCGCGCACCAGGAATTCCTCGAACAGGAAGGCGTTGTCGCAGACTGCCTGCGCGTCCTCGCCCAGGCCCATGGCAAGAAATTCGTCGCGCAGGGTGAACAGGCATGACGGCTCGAGGCCGACGATCGGCACGCCCTTGGCCACGAACGGCAGCAATGCCTGCAGCAACCGGCGCGCTTCGCTCTTGGCCTTCATGACCTGGCCGGTCGCCAGGAAGGTGCGCCCGCAGCACAGAGCCGGCGCGCCCAAAGTCGGCCAGGCGACCGCGACGCGATGGCCGGCCGCCTGGAGCACCCGGCGCGCGGCATGCAAGAGGTCCGGCTCGAAGTTGTTGGAGAAGGTATCGGCGAAGATCACGACCGTGGCGTCCTTCCGATCGACATCGGTGGTGGCGAGGAAGGTATCGCTGCGCCACTTCGGCAGGGAGCGCTGCTTGGCGAAGCCGAGATAGGGCTGCACGAACCAGGCGAGGTTGAACAGCCAGGGCAGCCGCCGCGCCCACGGCGCGATCTCCGGCAGGTTGCCGATCAGGCGGTCGCGCAGGCTGAGGCCCTTGCTCATGCGACGCGCCGACTTCACCTCGATCTTCATGCGCGCCATGTCGACGCCGGTCGGGCAGTCGCGCTTGCACCCCTTGCAGCTCACGCAGAGATCCATGGCCGCGGCCACGGCGTCGGACGTGAGCGCGCCGGGGAGCTGGCCGGACAGGGCGAGTCGCAGCGTGTTGGCGCGGCCGCGCGTCAGGTGCACCTCGTCGCGCGTCACGCGGAAGGATGGGCACATCGTGCCGGCATCGAACTTCCGGCAGTGGCCGTTGTTGTTGCACATGTCGGCGGCCTTGGCGAAGCCGCCGGTCGAATCGCCGCCGCTGCCCGGCGCCGTCAACGCCTCGGTCAGCGGGTCGTTCTGGACATTCCAGGCCGACCAGTCGAGGGCGGGCTTGTAGTCGATTGTCTTGTGGCCCGGCTTGAAGCGGAACAGCGCGCGGTCGTCCATGCGCGAGGGCCGCACGATCTTGCCGGGATTGAGAATGCCCGCCGGGTCGAACAGGTCCTTGACCGTCTCGAACGCCTTGGTGAGCCGGGGCCCGAACTGCCAGCCCACCCATTCCGAGCGCACCAGCCCGTCGCCGTGCTCACCCGAATAGGCGCCCTTGTATTCGCGCACCAGCGCCGAGGCCTCCTCGGCGATCGCCCGCATCTTGGTCGCGCCCTCGCGGCGCATGTCGAGGATCGGCCTGACATGCAACGTGCCGACCGAGGCGTGCGCGTACCAGGTGCCACGCGTGCCGTGCTTGGTGAAGACGTCGGTGAGGCGCTGCGTGTAATCCGCGAGATGCTCCAGCGGCACTGCGCAATCCTCTATGAAGGAAACGGGCTTACCGTCACCCTTCATGGACATCATGATGTTGAGGCCGGCCTTTCGAACTTCCCACAGCTCGGCCTGCGGCCGCGGCTCGGGCATCTCGACCACGCTGCCGGGCAGGCCGAGATCGCCCATCAGGTCCACAAGGCGCGCGAGGTCACGCATTTGCGCCTCGCGTTCGTCGCCCGCGAACTCGACCAGCAGGATGGCCTCGGGATTTCCGATCAAGGCGCGCTCGATGACCGGCCGGAAGGCAGGATTGGCGCGCGCCAGCTCGATCATCGTGCGATCGACCAGTTCCACGGCCGTGGGCTTCAGCTTCACGATGTGCTGGGCGCTGTCCATCGCCTTGTAGAAGCTGGTGAAGTTCACGACGCCCAGGGTTTTGTGCTTGGGCAGAGGGGCGAGCTTCAGCGTCAGGCGCTGCGTCACCGCCAGGGTGCCTTCGCTGCCGACCAGCAGATGGGCGAGGTTCACCGAATTGTCGAGCGTGTAGGGCCGCTCCGACTGCGGGAAGAAGATGTCGAGGTTGTAGCCGCCGACTCGGCGCAGCACCTTGGGCCACAGACGCTCGATCTCGTCGCGCTCGGCGAAGGCCAGCGCCGCCACCTTGTCGGCGATGGCGCGCACCGCCGGCGGCATGTCCTCGGGCCGCGCCGAGCCAAACCGCGCGCGCTCGCCGCTGGCCAGAATGGCGTCGATCGAGGCCACGTTGTGCACCATGTTGCCGTAGCGGATCGAGCGGCTGCCGCAGGAATTGTTGCCCGCCATGCCGCCCAGGGTGCACTGCGCCGAGGTCGAGACGTCGACAGGATACCAGAGGCCGTGCGGCCGGAGCCAGGCATTGAGCTGGTCGAGCACGACGCCGGGCTGGACCGTGACTTCGGCGCGGTCCTTGTTGAAGCCCACGACCTCGCGCAAGTACTTGGAGACGTCGACGACCAGCGCCTGGCCCACCGTCTGGCCGCACTGCGAGGTGCCGGCGCCACGCGGCAGGATGGCGGCCTTGGCGTCGCGCGCCACGTCGACGACCAAGGCAAGGTCGGTCTCGTCGCGCGGCACGGCCACGCCCACCGGTTCGATCTGGTAGATCGAGGCGTCGGTCGAATAGCGCCCGCGCGAGGCGGCGTCGAAGAGAACCTCGCCCTTGATGGTGCGGCGTAGCGTTTCCTGCAGCGAGCTCAATCGATCCTCACATCTGCCGCGGCGACGACCTTTTGCCATTTCTCGATTTCGGCGCGGATGCGCTGGGCGAACTGGTCGGGCGTCTCGCCGCCCGCTTCGGCCGCCTTGTCCTTCCAGATCGCCTGCATCCTGTCGACGCGCAATGCCTTGGCGACTTCGAGGTATATGCGCTCGACGATCGGCTGCGGCGTGCCCTTGATGGCCCATAGCCCGTACCAGGTCGAGACGATCCAGTGCGGCACACCGATCTCGGCCGAGGTCGGAATGTCGGGAAACTCGGTCATGCGCTGCGGCGTCGCCACCGCCAGTCCGCGCAGCTTGCCGGACCGGATCTGCGTCGCCGAGGTGCCCATGGCGTCGAACATCATGTCGACATTGCCGGCGAGCAGGTCCTGCATGGCTGGCCCCGCGCCGCGATAGGGCACGTGCACGAGCTCGGTCCTGGTCTCGATCTTGAACAGCTCGCCCGCAAGATGGTGCGCCGTGCCGGTGCCCGACGAGGCGAAGTTCACCTTGCCGGGGTTCTTGCGCGCGTAGTCGATGAACTCGGCGGCAGTCTTAACCGGCAGGCGATCAGGGTTGACCGAGATGACCTGCGGAACCAGCGCGATCATGGTGATCGGCTCGAAAGACTTTTCGAGGTCGTAATCCAGGTGCTTGTAGACGGTGCGCGCGATGGTGTCGTGCACGGCGCCGACGAAGAACAGCGAGCCGTCCGGCTTGGCCTTGGCGGCAAGCGACGCGCCCACCGTGCCACCGGCGCCGCCCTTGTTGTCGACAATGATCTGCTGGCCAAGCTGGTCGCCCACCTGTGCCGCCAGGGGCCGGCAAAAGGTGTCCGTGCCGCCGCCGGCCGGGAAGGGATTGAGGAAGACGATCGGGCCGCTGGGCCAGCCCTGGGCCCGCGCAACGGCGGGCGCTGCAAGCGAGGCGGCGAGGCCAAGCTTGAGGGCGCGACGGCGCGAGGTCCCTGAAAATGTCATCGTTTCTTCCTCCCTGAACTACTACAAAATACAGGATTGGTGGAGGACCTTGAAAGATGCGCCTGAACTCCCATCCCAGCGGACGGCATTTCCTGCAGATTCCCGGGCCGACCAACGTGCCCGACCGGATCCTGCGGGCGATGGACTATCCGACCATCGATCACCGCGGGCCGGAGTTCAATGCACTGGCCAAGAAGGTTCTGCGCAGCGTGCGCCAGGTCTTCCAGACCAAGCAGCCGGTGATCGTCTACCCGGCGTCGGGCACCGGCGCCTGGGAAGCCGCCTTGGTGAACACCCTGTCAGCCGGCGACCTCGTGCTGATGTGGGAGACCGGGCACTTCGCCTCGCTGTGGAAGAAGATGGCCGACAAGCTCGGCATCAAGTCCGAATTCATGGGCGGCGACTGGCGCAAGCCCGCCGATCCGGCCGCCATCGAGAAGCGCCTGAAGGAGGACAAGGACCACGCCATCAAGGCGGTGTGCATCGTGCACAACGAGACCTCGACCGGCGTGGTGAGCGACATCGGCGCCGTGCGCCGCGCCATCGATGCGGCGCGTCATCCTGCGCTGCTGCTGGTCGACACGATCTCCTCGCTGGGCTCGATCGACTATCGCCACGACGCCTGGGGCGTCGATGTCACCGTGGCGGGCTCGCAGAAAGGCCTGATGCTGCCGCCTGGCCTCTCCTTCAACGCGGTGAGCGAAAAGGCGGTCGCGGCGTCCAAGGGTTCCAAGCTGCCCAAGGCGTTCTGGAGCTGGGAGGACATGCTGGTCGCCAACGCCAACGGCTGGGTCCCTTACACGCCGGCAACCAACCTGTTCTATGGCCTGAGCGAGGCCTGCGACATGCTGCTCGAGGAAGGCCTCGACTCCGTGTTCGCGCGGCACGCCCGTCATGCCGAAGCGACACGCACGGCCGTCACCGCCTGGGGCTTGGAGATCCTGTGCAGCGATCCTACCGCGTACTCGGGTTCGCTGACGGCGATCGTCATGCCCGAGGGCCACGACGCCGACGCCTTCCGCAAGGTGGCGCTGGAGAACTTCAACCTGTCGCTCGGCCAGGGCCTCACCAAGGTGGCGGGCAAGGTGTTCCGCATCGGCCATCTCGGCGACTTCAACGACCTGATGCTGATGGGCGCGCTGTCCGGGGTGGAGATGGCGCTGGGACTCGCCAAGGTGCCGCACAAGCCGGCCGGCGTGCAGGCCGCTCTCGCCTATCTGCGCGACACCGCACCGGGCGCGCGGCGGGACTGAGGTGGCGCCGGCGTTTGATCCAGATCAATGACCGTCCTGCCGGATGCCCGAACTATCATCCGACAGGAATGGGATCATGTCGGACGCTTGCTACTACGCGCTCATCGACCGGGACGACGATGGAGGCTTTTCCGGCTGGATACCCGATCTTCCGGGCGTGGTCGCCTCCGGCCCGACCGAGCACGACGTCTATCACCGGCTGTTCAGCCGCGCCCGGCAGTGCCTTCACGACATGATCGTGACCGGCCAGCCGCTGCCCGTCGGCCGTGCGGTGGCTGAACTGCCGCAAGAGCCGACGACCTACCGTCGGCTGCTCTTCATCATCAGCTAGCGGCGCCTCAATCGAGCGGCGGTAGCTGCTCGGCCACCACGGCAGCGGCGAGCGTATTGTCGACGGCGGAGTCGCCGCCTCGTACCGCGGCGGATCGCCAAGCCGGCAAGGGGCGTGCTCAGGAGGCCCGCCGCGGCAGCCGTCCGTTCGCCGCCCGGATCTCCGCGACCGCCCGATCCCAACCGGCAATCCGCTCGGGCCCTGCCGGATGCGTATCCAGCAAGCCCGTTTCCTTCTGGACCGACGCCCTTGCCAGCTTGACCAGGAAGCCGCGAGCCTTGTCGAGATCAATGCCTGCGCGATACAGGATCAGCGCCGCCAGGTAGTCCGCCTCCCGCTCCTGCTCTTTCGAGAACGATATCCCGCCAATCGCACCGCCAAGATTCGCTCCCGTTTCCACGGCGGAGCGGGTGACTTGGGCACTCGCGTAGCTGCCATTCGATGCCGCGATTCCGGCGGCGCCCAAGAGAACGGCGCCGATCAAAGCGCCAACCGCCTGGTTGCGCTCGCTCGTCGCGCGGTGGTTGGCCGCCTGATGGCCCATCTCATGGGCGATCACCAGGCAGACCTCCTCTTCGTTCGCCGCATACTCGACGATGCCGCGGTTGACCAAGATCAACCCGTTCGGCTCTGCGCTGGCATTCATGGAGCTGTCCCGCACCGCACGAAACTGCCATTGGCATACGCCGATATTCATCTCCCCGCAGACCTGCGCGGCCGGCACGCGGATACGCCGCTCGGCGTTCCGCAGGATTTCAAGCACTTCCTCGTCCGTCACGGAGCGGCGCGATGGCGGTCCACCCGCGCCCCGTACTTCGGTTTGCGCCAGGCCGAGATTGCTCCGGCTGATCTCCGGCAGCTGGTGCACGGCGCCCGAACAGCCGCAGACAAGAGATGCTCCCGAAAGAGCGAAAAAAGACCGACGTCGCATGCGTGCGTCCTCCTCTTCCTGGAGGACGAGACGGCACGGTAAAGCGTTACAGCGAAACCGGACTAGGCGGTCGGCAGCGGTCCCGGATCGCCGCCGACGGGGCGGCGGAGACAGGCGACGTGGTGACCCGGCGCGACCTCGATCAGAGGCGGCGCCGTCACCCGGCATTCGGCGATCGCATAGGGACAGCGCGTGTGGAAGTGGCAGCCGGGGGGCGGCTTTGCCGGGCTCGGCACGTCGCCCTGCACGATGCGCTTGCGCTGGCGCCGCCGCTTGGGATCGGGCGCGGTCGCAGCCGAGAGGAGCGCCTCGGTGTAGGGGTGCAGCGGCTGGGTGAACAGCGTGCGCTTGTCGGCGAGTTCGACGATGCGGCCGAGATACATCACCGCGATGCGATGGCTGATGTGGCGCATCACGGCGAGGTCGTGGCTGATGAAGAGATAGGCGAGCCCCAGCTCTTCCTGCAGGTCGATCAGCAGGTTCAGCACCTGCGCCTGCACCGAGACGTCGAGCGCCGACACCGGCTCGTCGGCCACGATCAGGTCGGGACTGACCGACAGCGCCTTGGCGATGCCCAGCCGCTGGCGCTGGCCGCCGGAGAATTCGTGGGCGTACTTGCGCATCGCGTCGGGCCGGAGCCCGACGCGCTCGAACAGGCGGGCGACGCGATCGTCGGTGTCGCGACCGCGGGCGATGCCGAAATTCTCCAGGGGCTCGCCCACGATCGTGCCGGCGGACAGCCGCGGATTCATCGACGAATAAGGGTCCTGGAAGATCGTCTGGATGCGCCGGCGATGCGGCCACATGGCGCCGGGCTTGAGATGCGTGACATCCTCGCCGCCCAGCAGGATGCGGCCGGCGGTGGGCTCGATCAGCTTCAGCACGGTCTTGCCGATGGTCGACTTGCCGCAGCCCGATTCGCCCACCAGCCCCAAGGTCTCGCCCTTGGCGATGGCGAAGCTCACGCCGTCGACCGCCCTCACCTCGCCGACGCGGCGCTGCAGAAGCCCACCATGGATCGGAAAATGCTTCACCAGCTTCTCGACTTCGAGGACAGGCGGCGTGCTCATGGCGCGCTCGCCCTCACCCGCTCGACTTCCCAGCAGGCAACCGTATGGCCCGCGCCGGCATCGACGATCGGCGGCGGCTCGACGCGGCAGCGATCCGTGGCGAAGCCGCAGCGCGGCGCGAAGGCGCAACCGACGATCGGCCGGGTCAGGATCGGCACCAGGCCGGGGATCTCCTGCAGCCGGGGGCGCGTGCCGGCCGCATCGGCTTCGATGTCGAGGCGCGGGATCGCCCGCATCAGGCCGCGCGTATAGGGATGCAACGGCTCCTCGAACAGCACCTCGACCGGCGCTTCCTCGACCTTGCATCCGGCATACATGACGACGACCCGCTGCGTGGTCTCGGCCACCACGCCGAGGTCGTGCGTGATCAGCACGATGGCGGTGCCGGTCTTCTCCTTCAGCTCGAGCATGAGATCGAGGATCTGCGCCTGGATGGTGACGTCGAGGGCGGTGGTCGGCTCGTCGGCGATCAGCACCTGCGGATCGCAGCTGAGCGCCATGGCGATCATCACCCGCTGGCGCATGCCGCCCGAAAGCTGGTGGGGATATTCGTCGAGCCGTCGCCGTGCATCGGCGATGCGCACCAGATCGAGCATCTCGCAGGCGCGATCGCGCGCCGAGCGCCATGGCACGCCGAGGTGGCGCACGACGTTCTCGGCGATCTGCGTGCCCACGGTCAGCACCGGGTTGAGGCTGGTCATCGGCTCCTGGAAGATCATCGAGATGCGATGGCCGCGCAGGCGCTTCATCGCCTCTTCGCCGAGCAGCGTCAGCTCCTCGCCCTCGAAACGGATCGAGCCCGAGGCGATGCGGCCGGTCTCGGTCGGGATCAGGCGCAGGAGGGACAGCGCCGTCACCGACTTGCCGCAGCCCGATTCGCCCACGATGCCCAGCGTCTCGCCGCGCGCGAGCTCGAACGACACGCCGTCGACCGCGCGCACGACGCCGTCCAGCGTATTGAACTGCGTGTGCAGGTCGCGGACTTGCAGGATGGCGTTCACAGCCGCCGTCATAGTCTTCTGGCCAGCCGCGGGTCGAGTCGGTCGCGCAGCCCGTCGCCCAAAAGGTTCACCGCCAGTACAGTGACGGCCAGGAACGTGCCGGGAATCAGGATGGTCCAGGGCGCGATCTGGAAGAAGGTGCGGCCCTGGGCGATGATATTACCCCAGCTTGGCACCTCTGGCGGCACGCCGGCGCCCAGGAAGCTCAAGCCCGCCTCGATCAGCATCGCCGAGGCGCAGACATAGGTCGATTGCACGATCAGCGGCGCCAGCGTGTTGGGCAGCACGTGGCGTATGAGAAGCTTCGCGTTCCTGGTGCCGCCGGCGATGGCGCTTTCGATGTAGGGCTGGGAGCGGATGGAGAGCACGACCGCGCGCACCACGCGCACGACCCTCGGCACCTCGGGAATGACGATGGCCACGATCACGATGCCGAGGCCGGGCCGCGTCAGGGTGATGAGCGCGATGGCGAGCAGGATCGAGGGGATCGCCATCAGACCGTCCATGACCCGCATGACAAGCCCGTCGATTCGGCGGAAGTAGCCGCAGGCCAGGCCAAGGGCCAAGCCGAGGAGGCTCGAGAAGGCGGCGACCGAGAGGCCCACGATCAGCGACACGCGCGCGCCATAGACCGTGCGCGAGAAGACGTCGCGGCCGAACTGGTCGGTGCCGAACCACCAGCGCTCCGACGGCGGCCGCAGCCGATTGACCGGCGCGATCTTGAACGGATCGCTGGTGGCGATGACCGGCGCCAGGATCGCCATGACGATCAGGGCCGCCAGCAGCAGGCCGCCGAAGGCGATGGTCGGATTGCGGCGGATGGCGGTGAGCAGCGAAAAGCGGCGCGGCGGGGCGAGGTCTTCGACGAGGATGGCCATGTCAGTAGCGGATTCGCGGGTCGAGGAAGGCGTAGGAGATGTCGATGATCAGGTTGACCACCACCTTGGCCGCGGCGAACACCAGGATCAGCCCCTGCACGATGGGGTAGTCGCGCTTCAGCACGGCATCGACGGTGAGGCGGCCGAGGCCGGGGATGTTGAACACGGTTTCGGTGATCACCACGCCCGAGATCAGCAGCGCGATACCGATGCCGATCACGGTGACGATCGGCACCGCGGCGTTCTTCAACGCATGCAGCAGCAGCACGCGGTCGGTCGCCAGGCCCTTGGCGTTG
>Ga0193726_1001015_pt1 | contig 24379 bp, 52 predicted proteins | sample H2c1metaG_FD_144928 | JGI IMG/M metagenome (GOLD analysis project Ga0193726, IMG submission 144928) | Soil microbial communities from a riparian zone of the East river system, Colorado, United States - H2c1 | ecosystem: Environmental > Terrestrial > Soil > Riparian zone | place: USA: East River...
CCGGCTCGGACAACACGATCGGCTGCCAGATGCCGGAGTTCACGACGAGTGCCTCAACAACCGGCGGCGGTGTGCCCGGATCAAACCGGTCGTAGGCGCGGGTGTACGGCTCGTCGAGGATCTCAGCCTCGGCCACCGTCTCGATCGCGGCATGCGCACCGGACGGCTCCCGCAGCCAAAGGTCGGCGCGGGCCTGGCCTACCCCGGTGAAGAACATCTCGGCCGGACTATCGATGGTGCAGGGCATTGCCTCGGTGGCTTCGATGAGCGGCTCGATGTTCGCCGGAGCCGGGCGGCCGGCATCAATCTTCGCGCGGGCCTCGGCCCGCGTCCGCTGCTGCATCGCGACGAACGCCGAGCGGCGCTTCGGTGCCATCACGGCCATGCCGGAGACGAACGCCACGAAGGCGATACACAGTATTGCCAGCGAGTTCACGGCTCAGACCTCCACGGGAGCTGGTGAGATAAAGGAACGGTCGACACGCGCCGGATGAAGTTGACGAGTTGGCTGTCTCCGTCGATCTGCTCGACGACGATCTCGAACTCGGCGGCATAGATGTCGGTCATGACCGCACCGACCACACGTAGGCGATGACCGCCGAGCCGTAGACGACGAACTGGACGACAAGCCAGATCCCCTGGAAGTTGCGAAGGAAGCCACGCAGGCGGTGACGTTTCGGCAACTCCGGCTCGTGACCGATCCGGATCATCGACGCCGGAACCGATGCGCGGCCGACGTAGACGATCTCCTCGAACCCGGCACGCAACCGCTCCGACTCCATGATCGCGGCGTCGATCTCCGGATACGGTGTGCGACCCATCACGAGGTGCTCGTCGGCATCGAGCCAGTGCGGGCGCTGCATCTGCGCGGTCACGAGAACACCAACAGGGCAGCGAGCAGCAGCAGGCAGAACAAGGTCGCGACCGTAACCTCAAGCAGGCGAACGGCCAGGAAGTCCCACACGCCCGCTGCGACGACCGGTGCCGGAGACTCCGCAGCCTCGGTGTAGACGGCCATGATCTCGGCCTCACGCTCACGAGCAGGCAACAACTGGGCCTTCTCGACGCGGGCGCTCTGGCCACGGCTCAGGATGAGGATGGTCATCGGGTCACGCCCGCGTTGATCCGGGCCACGATCTCAGCCGGTGACGCCTGGTCCAGCCGAGTCGGCGCCTGGAACACCACAACCGGCTTGTCCTTCGTGGGCTTCGGGATCACAGACACGGCCGAGCCGGGGCCATGCGGGCACAACGGGCCGTTGACATCGAAGGCGCAGTCATCGTGCACGCACATGTTCGGCGGGAAGCTGACCGGAGTCTCATCAACCGTGCCGCCGATGAAGCCACGCGACGTCAGGAATTCGGTCCGCATCCCACCACCCGGCAGGAACGTGACCCGCTGGTTGGTGGCCTCGCTGATCGCCCAGCGGGTGTCGAGCTCTACGGAGTCGACAACATCGACGGGCGGAAGCGCCGCAGCAGCGATCCGCGCGAGCGCGTCACGGTCGTCTTCAGTGATCTGCTCGGCGGTCGTCGCGTCCACGGCGTCGCTCAACGACTGCGGGAGCGCCGTCGGCTGGCCGTAGACCTGACCCTTGCGGCGGTCGATCCGTGGCAACGTCTCGGCCGTCATGACTGCACCGGCGTACGGGTTACTGCATCAATCCACGGAGACTGTCCCGCAAGGTCCGCGGCCAACTCGTCAACGAGGGCATCGGTGGTGTGCACGATCGGCTCCGGGCGGTGCTTGTCCCATGCGGTGAACCCGAACTCGACCTGGTATCCCTTCCACCGGAAGAGGGCCTCGGACTTCCAACCGGCATCGTTCGACAAGCGGCGCGTAAGCACCGTCTGACCGAAATGCTTCGCCCACACCGACACGTCGTCCGCACTCATCAGGAGCACCGACAGGTAGGACATGTTGTAGGGGTTGAACGAGATCTCGAACGGCGCCGGCAGATCGTTACGTCGCATCTCGACGATCAGCAACGTCCACGTGTCAGCGAGTGTGGGGCGCTCTGTTGGTGCTACTGCCGTATCCGGTTGATCCTGTAGTTTGGTGCTCATCGGACTTGCCTCCTCGTTAGGTTGGTTCCGATCGAGGCCCTGACCGCGTCGCCTGCGGAAGGGGCCTCAAAGCTTTTTTGGCTCAGGCGAATTCGTTCCGCCACGATTCATGTGTGGCCATCAGCGCAGGGCGAACCGCAGCCTGAGCGGTCCTCGCTAGGTCGATGAGGCGGTCGGGCTCGACGGTCCCGTTGAGTAGGCCGGCGACCCATTCCGCGCGGCTTGGGTGCCGTCGGTCGGAACCGAGACTGCAGGCGACGTCGTCCGTCAGCCCAGCAAGAACCGCGAGCGCATCCGTGACTGAGGCGCCGACCATTGCGAGCGGGAGCTGCTGCTGCTCGGGGACTTCGGTGATCGGTTCAACGCCGGATGCTGGAACGTCCGTGAACACGAGCGCATTCGGCAGGTGAAAGATCCGGTCGATTGGTGCGCCAGGAAAATTCGCTTTGACCGCCTCGACGGTTTGGATGCTCGCGCCCTGTTTGCCTGCGCGAATTCGCGACAGTGTCGCGGCGCTAATGCCGAGCGCCCTGGATCGGTCGCTGTCGCGACGGTAGCCATGCGCGTACATGAGGAGGTCGAACTGGATCATGTCGACCTGAATGCGGGTCTCGCTGTTCATGCAGCACGCTCCCCCGCGTCGGGCTTAGCGGCACTTGCACGCTTCGCGAGGCGACGCACGACGACGGGCGCGAACAGCGCGGTGATCGTGGCGCGGATGGAGGGGCTCAGCGGCGGCGCTTCATCGACGACCTTGCGGACGTGTGCGGCGATCTCTTCGTCGGTCATCACGCGACCGCCCCTTCGGGTTGCGCGGAAACTCGCGGTCCGGCGACCTCGGCTTCGAAGAATCGGTCCATCGCCACGGCCGGGAATTTGACCTTCATCACGGCGATGAACTCCGCGCTGGGGCGCTGATTGCCCTTGCGCATCTTCCAGATGACGCTGCGGGGGATGTCGAGAAACTCGGCTATCGCAGTGTCGGTCTCATAGCCACACGCAGCCATAAAGCTGCTGAACGCTTCGAGCCGGAGCTTCATGCGAGGCTTGACTTCGGAACTGGTTTCTAGCACGAACATGACGTTAACAGTTTCGCGCTAGAACACAAGCAAGTTGCGGTCATCCGTTCGGATGTTGTTTCTGGCGCGAAAGTGATACTACGGGGTTTCGCTCTAGAACAACATGGCATAGAGTGCCATGCATGAACGTGAGCCCCATCGTGTTGGCGCGTGCCCAGCGACGAGAGCGTCTAATGCCGGTCCGGAGCGTTACCCCGCACCCGGCGAGTCCTCGCGCACCCGCGCGAAATGACCTAGAGTCGTTTCTTATGGGAAACACGGTTGAGGGTTGGGACTACGAGCGCTTCCAAGATTTCGTGGTTAACCACGCCGTCAACCAGGGAATCGTCGGACGGCAAGCCCTGGCCGAACGCGCAGGCATCAAGGTCGGAATGCTCAGCAAGTACTACAGCGGCCAGGAGCGCCCGAGCATCGGCACCCTGGAAAAGATCCACGCCGCCATCCACTGCGACTGGAACGAGTTGCTTGTCGCAGCCGGTCGAGCATCGGCGAACGTGACCGCGAAGCCGACGATCCCGCCACTCACACTTCATCCCCGCGCCCAGGAGATCAACACGATGCTCATCGACGCATCGCCGCTATCGCCCAAGGACCGCGAATACATCGAATCGATGATTGATCGGCTGATCGACCCGTACCGGCGGCAAATGCGCACAAGGCGCAAGACGGGATGACATCACCCGAATAGTCACGTAATCGGGGCCAAAGGGACCGTCACAGTTTCAGAATCGAACAGTTACGCTCAGTACTCCCCAATAGCATGACCGGGAGCGTCACCCGGCCGGCGCCCAGACCCCGCAGGGGGTCTAACCCTCCGGAAGGTGACCAAACATGACCATGCACATAGGCGACACGGGCGAGTTCCCAGTTGTGCCGGCGCGGGCGATACCGCGCATCCCTCGGCGACCGTGGTCGATGAATCGAGCCATATCGCTGGCCGTCGTCGCCGTCGCAACGATGATCTACATTCTCACGCTCATCGGGCCGGAGAGTGATCACATCCTGCAACTCCCCGATGACCTGGACCAGATGTTCCGGGCCGTCTGCTTCCTCGCCATCCAACTCTCGCTGCTGGCATGGGTATACGACGTACTGTCGCCGGGGATCAAGGCGCGCTTCGCAGCGTTGCGGGAGTCGGGCCGGGACATCTCCCACCAGATTGACGATCGGCTCATCTACGTGGAGCGCCGAACCGCCGAACGGTTCGTGCGCACCGAAGAGCTCGTAGACGTTCAGTTCGCCAGCATCACCACAGGGTTGGTGCGACTGGAGGAGATGTTCACCAATCTCGGTGAAGTGGTGGCAGACTACGGATCACGCAAGCGCCAGGAGGGTTACGAGGCAGCAATGCGTGACCACGGTTTGGCCGCCTGTTTGCATGTGGACGAGCCGGACGACACGGACGATCCGGATGCGACAGTGGCGATACCCAGGCCATTACTGCGTCGGGTGCCTCAGATTCAATAGTCGTCACCTATCGGCTGTCGTATTGACGACAGCCGATAGAGTGCTACTTTGCTTTTCATGAACGTTGTCATCTATGTCCGCATTTCAGAAGACCGCGAAGGTGAAGCCGCGGGCGTCGGCCGCCAACTCAAGGACGCCCAGAAGCTGGCCAAAGATCGCGGCTTCACCGTCGTCGGAGTCTTCGAAGAAAACGACCTGTCCGCACTCCACGAAGGTCGCAGACCGCGCTACGAGGAAGTCATGCGCGCCGTGACCGGCGGCGACATCCAAGGGATCATCGTCTACCACTCGTCGCGGTTCTGGCGTAACCGCATCGAGCGGGCTAAGGCGCTGGAGGTGCTGCGCAAACATCAAGTCAGCATCATCGCGATCAAGGGCCCGACGTTGGACATGTCGAATGCATCCAACCGGATGCTGATCGGTCTGCTCGGTGAGTTCGACACCGCCGAAAGCGAGATCAAAGGTGAGCGCATCGCCCGCGCGGCGAAGGAGCGGGCCGAGGACGGACGGTATGCCGGTGGCATGCGGCCGTTCGGATACAACGGGCTCGAAGTGGTCGAGTCCGAGGCGGAAGAGATCCGCCACGCGTGTAAGCAGGCGCTCTCCGGTGTGTCGCTGCATTCGATCACCCGCGACTTCATCGCACGTGAGGTCCCGAGCGTCACCGGAGCGAAGTGGGACACGTCGACCATCCGTGCGATCCTGCTCCGGCCGCGCAACATCGGCCTGTCGACCTACAAGGGCGAGATCGTCGGTAAGGCCCAGTGGCCGGCGATCCTCGACGAGGAGAAATGGCATGCGCTGCGGGCGCTGCTGGAGAACCCCGACCGGAAGAAGTCGACGGGCAATAGGGCGGCGTTCCTGCTCAGCGGTATTGCACGCTGCGGTGTCTGCCACGAGCCGATCTACTCTGGCGGGGTCAAGATCACAGTCGGTGGCCAGCCTGGCACCCGCTACATCTACAAATGCAGGAAGAACTACTGCATCTCCCGGCGCCGCGACTGGATCGACAGCTACATCAAGGACGTGGCCATCGACCGACTCAGCCGAGCTGACGCTGCGGATCTGCTCATCGAAGAGGACCGGCCCGACTACGAGGCGCTTCGCGATGAGGCGCAGTTACTACGGGTCCGGTTGGAGAACGCAGCCGAGGCGTACGCGGAGGATGAGATATCCCGGGAGCAGTTGGCGACGATCACGAAGCGGATCCAGGGCCGCATTGCCCAGATCGAGTCGGTGCATGTCTCCGAGAATCGGCTGGCGATCCTGGGTGACCTTGTCACAGCGCAGAACGTGGCGGAGAAGTGGGCGGCGATCGGCCTCGATCGCCGCCGCGCGGTCGTCAAAGCCCTCATGCAGGTCACCCTGATTAAGGGTGGCGCCGGGCGCCGATCCTTCGACCCCAACGACGTGATCGTGGAGTGGAGGCAGTGACCTGTCGTGCACTTGGCTCGTTCATCAACGGGAACACGTGGCGCCCCACTGCGACCGCCTGGCGTCAGATCAACGCGTCGCGCTGATCAAGGTGCCGCAGTGGGACGCTTTCCGCGCTCCGCAACCGGAGGTCACGGAGTCTCCGCGAGACGTGTGCGGGGTCCAGACACAGTCGCCTACATGAGTGCAAACGCTCGCGACCAGCACTGGTTACGCCGATCGGCTGAATCGACACCCATCCGTTCGGAGCGTAGCTAAATTACGCAACCTGGTCACTGTACGTCGTCAAGATCGCCGATCATGCCCGCGACGCGAACGAGGTACGGCGTCGATCGGGCGCTCGGCTACATACGTTCGGCGCGGCCGTCGCCTACCGGAATCGAAGCTTCGTCCGGTCGCACGCGTACACGGTGGTTGTCTGGCCGTAGGTGACCACGGCCAGCATCACACCTTCGCCTAGCTCCATCGTCCGCGCCTCAACCCGCGTCGGCATCCTGAACTCCACATCCGACCCGCGCTCAATCTTGACCACAACCCGCTCAGGCGGCATACGCACCTTGCCCGGCTTGCCCCGCACCCCGATGACCAGACCTTGCCGGCGCAACACCTGCAGCGCTCGGTTCGCGGTCTCCTTCGCCACCCCGTAGTGCGACGCCAGGTCGACGATCGAGGGCACCCGGGCGCCAGGCTGCAGCTCGCCGCTGAGGATCTGCTCGCGGATCTCGGCAGCGATGTCCGAATATCCGAACTCCTCGCTGTCGATGGGGATCATGTTGCGGGACGTTACGCGCCGCGAACCACATACCTACCTCCGTACAAAACTACATATGTACGTTAACCGTGTGACGGTTTTCGTCGCCCGGTTCGCTCAACTCTTCTGACCGTGTGACTCACAGCGACCAATCGACCACCGGCGATAGGGTCCCGTCCATGACCCCCACCGATGGCTCGTACACACCTCGGCAGCCGATGCAGTATCCGCCGCCGCCGTACGGCTACACCCCGAAGCCGCCGGGCATTCACCCCGCGTTGTGGATCGGACTCGGCTGCGGGGTTATCGCCCTTGTGCTGACCCTGGTCGGCGACACGGATGCGGTCATCAGCGCCCGCACACCGCTCGCGTTGGGCCTGGTCGCCGCCCTCGGGGCGGTTGCCGCGGGGATTGTCAGCCTTACCCAGTCGCCTCGTGCACAGGTCGGTGCCGCGGTCCTCGTCGGCGTGGCCGGGTTGGTCGTCTTGTGGGCCGGGTACGACTTCTATCAGGCGCAACATCAACTCGATCAGGTCCGGCAGTGCCTGGAGTCGCTGGCCACCTGCGGTTCGTGATTGAGGCGTACATCCGTTCGACACCGCATAGACAACTGTCGTTGATCCGACCGTTCCGACAAGCCGTTTAGTGGTTGAGTTGGAACCTTCCCGGACTAGACGCTCAACGTGAGGGCATGGCAGGTTGAACCTCAAAAGGATGCTCCGCAGCAATCGGCTGCCGAAGACCATGAACCAATCGGAGGCCATCTCGTTGCTAGAGAGGTACGGTTGGAAACAGGGCGAAGGTGGCAAACACAACGTGAAGATGGAAAAGGCCGGGTGTCGGCCGGTACCCCTACCAAAGAAGCAGGGTGCCCAGTACACCGTCGAGATGACCCGAAGAATCCTCAAGGAAGCCGGCCTGAAGTGAGGTGGCACCGCGTGAATGACCCGCAGACCTACCACGTCGAGTTGCATTTCGAGGAAGACCACATCTGGGCACAGGTTGTCGAGTTGCCGAACTGCTTCGCTACCGGACGTGACATGGAAGAACTCTCCGAAGCGCTGACTGAGTCGTTGAACATGTGTCTCGGCGAGAACTCCGTCCAGGCCGTGAAGATCGAACCGAAGCACCGCGCCCGGGCGATCCCGGCACGCATCGAGCTCGTGCCCTGCTAGCCAACTGATACGCCGGCGCCGTACTCCAATCGAGTGCGGCGCCGATTGCTGTCTTGGGACGAGAGAGGCGCGTCGGTCTCCTGCGGGCTCGTGCAGTGCCTTCAGCCCCATGGGATCCGGCCAACCCAACCGACGCGCCTCTCGTCTAAGTGCCCCTCGGGCGACGTTACAGCTGATCCAGTTCCCCGGCTTTGATCCCGGCGAGGAATGCATCCCACGACCCGCGCTTGATGGCCAGGATGCCGTTCATGGAGTCTTCGGTATCGCGCAGCAGGACCAGGTCCCCGCGGCGCTTGAACTCAACGCAGTTGTCCGAGTTGCCGCCGGAGTAGCTGGACTTACGCCACTCCGTTTCGACGATCGCGGGCCCGTCATCGGTGATGTTGTCGGTGCTCAACGTTGCTCCTTGATGTGTTTCGGCTGCCCCGACGCTTTCGGGCGTGGGGAACTTGTGGCCGCCTTCAGCGCCTTGTTCAGCTGGATGAGGCGGGATGCGACGGGCATGACCCCGTAGCGTTCGATGTAGGCGATCTCCTGCCGGATCTTCTCCGGGTCATCCGGGATGGGCATCTCGAGCAGCTTTCTCGGGATGACGATCGGCGGCCGGCTCATCGGTCCGGTGTCCAAACCTCAACGCCGGCCGCCGCCAACTCCCGCACCGCTACTTCCCGGTGAAGGCACGGCTGCGGGTTGGTGCACAGCGGCGCAATACAGGTGGTTGGGTCAAGCAGGCTCGGCGAGTGCATCCGGGCCTTGCGCTGCAGCTCGTCAATCCGGTAGCTCGACAGGTACGTCGCCGGGTTGACCGACGAGCGGTACGCCGCCCAGCCGGTAAGTCTCGCGCCCGCCTCACCGCCGGGGTGGACGATGCGTTGACGCTGGTCGCGGAAGTGGATGATCTCGTTTCGGGTGTGGCGCTCACCGCAGCGGCAGCGTCGAATCCCGCGTGTGTGAACTTTCGTCACATCCGTCATCGCGACCTCCGAGAGGTGGGCGGGGTGGCCCGCCTCTGTGCGTGTCGCCGGGCCACCCCTCATTCCGGTCTCGCGACCGGGGGACGGGACAACCTGCCAAGGAAAGTCCCGCTTCGAACCTCTCATTACTTGTCATGAGTGTCAATAAGGCTCACCATGGGTTGTCATTACCTGAGATGTTGACCTAGACGAGAGGGCGTGGTCAGATGGCTTCACCTGCCAAGGAGCTAACTGCCGTGTCCCTCACCAAGAAGCAAACAATCATCGACGACGTACAGGTGAAGATCCGTACGGGTGAATATCCGCCGGGTCACAAGCTGCCGTCGAACACCGACATGCAGAAGATCTACGTCTGCTCGGCCGAGCCCGTCCGCAACGCGATCGACTTCCTCAAGGCCAGCGGCTGGCTGGTCAGCGCGCCGGGTCTCGGCGTATTCGTCGCAGCCAAGCCGCCGAGCTAGCGGCGCTCCCACGTCTTTGCCGGCCGCCACGTCGGCCCACGCCCGCGGTACTCCTCACCCATTCCGGGCCAGGGGATCATGCCGCAGTCCTCGCCCAACTCCGGGATCAACTCGTCGATGGAGCATCGCGAGCACTTGAAGTGCCGGTGCTCCACCCCGCACATGCACGGGTAGGTGCTGGTGGTGGGCCAGTCGATGTCACGGTTACCGCAGACGTGCTGCGGCATGGGTCCGATCCAGGTCCGCACCCGCAGGTGCTCGTGGCGGCTGACCCGGCCGTCGTGTTGAGCTCGACGGATGGCAGCGGCGAGTTCAGCCGTCGAGCTGAAGTCGAAGCGTTCCCAGCTCGGCGCACCCCACGAGTAGTGCAGGATCAGCCGCCAGCCAAGTTGCCAGAAGTCCGCCATCGAACAACTGTACGAGTCTGCGAAGAGTTGCCATCAAGGCTGGCACACTAAGAGCATGAGCGACGTGCGCGAGATCAGCTACGAGGAAGGAGCCGCTGTGTTCGACAAGACGGCGCGGCGACTGTTCGGGATCTCCGGCGTGGAGTGGCTGAAGCGCTACGACGAGGACGGCTGGCGGGATGCCGACCACACCAAGGTCGTGTCGATGGAGATGCTGATCCCGTTCGTGCGCTCAGTCCCGGCGTAGCTGGCACATCAGACCCGCCGGAACCTGCGCGGTCGCCGTGCCGCCGCTGCGAGCACCGGGGCCTCGTCGGGTAGGTCATCGTCTTCGTCAGGTCCGGTGCAGCGGTTGTACGTATCCAACCAGGCACGTCGGATGCGGCGACGGCGGAACTCGGCGAGGATGGCCACTAGATGGCCGAGTTGAAGGCTGCGACCTCAAGCCGAGGCACCAGGGCTTCGCGGTCGGTGACCCGCCGCATAATCCGTGCTGCCTGCTCGGGTGCAATATCCGCCAGCGACGTTTGTCCGACCAGGTAGAGAGACGTGGCGAGCGTTTCCCGAGGAGCATCTTCCGTCATGCATCCAGGGTACGGCTGCCCGCCGACGTCGAGCGAACGCAAAACGACGGCCGTCCCGACCCGAAGGTGAGGACGACCGTCGAGGCTAACTCCCCGCGGAACTCGCCGACGTGAGGATACGACAAGGCCCGGATGCATCCTGATTGGGAATCCGGGCCGTCGTGGCGCTCACACGAAAAGGGTCACTCACCACAAGGTTCCCACTCCGCGCGCCTGACGCCAGCATACGCGAACGGCGCCGACCGAAGCCGATGCCGTCCTGTGCGAAGCGGGCCACGCTTTAACCGAGCCAACGTGTGGCAACCCTGGACCATCCCGAAGCTGGCGGTGACCCTAACGGGAGCTTGGCGCCGGGGACCTGCAGATCCCCGCACGCACGATCAGGGTACTACTGGCCGCCGACATGATGAAGGCCCAAGTCGTCGCTCCCGTGGAACATGCGACGAACTCGGGCCCTCCGCTGCGGGGGACCGGGCTCTTGGCGCTCTTGGCCGCGCCGCTCAACTAGCCAACCCGTGCCGTTTGTCATCTCAAAGGTGGTAGTGGCGCGAGCAGGATTCGAACCTGCGACTTCCAGGTTATGAGCCTGGCGAGCTACCGAGTTGCTCTACCGCGCTATGGTCGGCCGCCTCGGCGATCTGATCAATCCGTGCAGCCGTCGAACAGGTTACTACGACCCGGCGACAAAGACCCGTCACGGGCGGGCAAGTTCTTCAGCGGTGATTGGCTTTTCGTGCCGCACTACACCGATGCTGACCTCATGAAACTCGACTGAGACGCCTTCTAATTCGTAGGCGTTCATCACGATGCCGAGAACGAACATTGCCGCAGCAGCACCGTCGAAGTTGGCAACGACCCGAACTTTTGACCCCGGGCCCGTCGACTTGGCGAAGGAATGAGCGAGCAATGCAGCAAGTGGCCAGGTCTCGCGGAGTCGCATGTTGATCGAGTCGATGCGTTTACGTCCGAAGCTGCGGTGGCCCAGCGTCACCGTGACGTAGTAGCGGTCCATCTTGCCAGCCTTTCAGGTTTCAGGCCTCAACCTTGAATTCGGCGGCCTGAAGTTCAGGTTGCCTTGCATTCCGGATCGCCTCGGCGCATGTCGGCGACTTCCGGCATAACTGGCAGGCCAACACGAGCGGCTTGCCCTTGTTGGTGGGCTTGTGCTCGCCGCAGCAGGTGGTTTCAGGCTGGTCGGTCATAGCGTCCTGTCTACCATCATCGCGGCAGGTTGAGGTTGAACCCGGAGTCGGCGAGGCTGCCGAGCAGGTCGGCGCGGGTGATTGTTACGCCGTTGACGTCGCGCGTACCGACGGGTTCGCGGAACATGTCGCGGCCGATCGGCACCACGACAAACGAGCAGTTCGTCCATCGGCAGATTGCATCCGGCTGCGACCCGTACTGGACGTACCAGGCTCCAACGGTCGAGCGCGGGTAGCCTGCGGCGTCTGGGTCTTCGGCAAGCCATGCGGCGTGATCTTCGTCCGTCTGGCTCCATTCGACGCGCGACCCCAGCAGATAGCCGAGTCCCTTGAGTCTGGTGTCGGCCGGGTCACGACGCGGGTAGCGGGCGCCATCCTCGACGACCAGGTCCCCGATCTGCGGGTTGCGGATGCGGTCACCCATCCGCCTCACCGCTGGCGCCGGGTTGCCTACCAGCGTCGCGGAATGCAGATGAGAGGTCAGGGCGATCAACGCGTCCCGGTGAGCAACGGCACTCTCGTCAAGCGATAGCAGGTCATCGCCGCTGCGATCGATGCCGACAATATCCTCGTGTGGCTGCTTATATTCCCGTCACTTCATCTCCTCGTTACCGATCGGTGGGTCTGGGATAGCGTCGTAGTCGCACTCTTTCGCCGACCACATCGTCTGGCCGACCTCGCGAGCCCAACTCCGCAACGCCTGGCGCCATGCCCGCGGGCGCTCCGGCAATCCGTAGAGGCCCGTATACCAAGCGGCGACGAGGACGTCTGCGCGCGTCAGGTCGAAGTCGTCCATCACGTACGCCACGGACTCACCGGCTGCGAGTGTTCCGACGATCGCATCGACGGAGACACCCTTGACGTGCGGGTCACCGAACCGCATCGCCGGGTCAACCATGACCATCGGACGATTGGCGGTCACAGTGCCTCCTGATGCCGGTTGGCGTGGTACTGCTCGACCATTCTGCGGACGTTGACGCCGCCGGTTTCGATTCCCACGGTCGCGATCGCCTCCGCCATCCCGGGTTGGCTGATGAAGTCTTCGCAGGCGTCACAGCCGGGCACCTGGTAGCCGTGGCTGAGGTCATACCAGCGAAGCGGCTTGCGCGCGGTCACGGCAGCCCTCGCAACTCTGCCTCAGCGCGACCGCGCGCCAACGCCAACTCACGCAACTGATCGTCGAGTTGTGCCGCACGCTCCCGACTCAAACCGCCACCCCCCGACTGCGTCAGGCCGCTGCAGATCGGGAGGAGGAAGCCATCCAACGGCTTCGGTCGTACGCCTATCCCTCGTAGGGCCATCTCCTGCTCGGACCTGATCACGGCGCAATCCCGACGTCCCAGGAGTACGTGGCCGGGCCGTCCTCGCCATCGCAGTACACCCGGACCCACTCGTTGTAGCCGTCGCCGGTCAATGTCCGGACAACCTGATCGATCACCCACGCCTTATGGTGGTCGCCGTCGACCTGCCCATCCGCAGCCACCATCTGCAGCGCCAACTGGACACGTTCGGCATCCGACTCCGGATCATCGCGTTCGACGATCATCCAGCGGAGACGCCGCTCACTGTCGGCCTCGGGAGTCAGATCCCGGTGCTGGTCTTCCCGCCAGTCGTCGGGTGCCGGGTTGCCGACGAAGTCCCGTGCCTCCTCGATCGAGCCGAACCGGGCAGCAATGTCGGCGGCCTGGATGTCGTTGTGCGGCCGGTGCAGCACCTCGTATGCACTTCTCATTGCCTTGCCTCCGGTTCTACGGTGTCGAGCAGGTTCCTTGCCGCGTGCACAGCAGCAGTCCGGCCCGTCGCAGAAGTCCGCCGGGTCCGTGCTCCACGGCTGCCGTGCCACCGTCGGGACGGTGTTGACGTGCGGGGGCGGCGACATCCACGAGGTGCAGAGCCACCCGATACCGACGAACGCGGCGACGATGGCCAGCACCATCAGACTGATCAGGACGTCACGCACGACGCCTCCCGGTTGGTATAGCCCGCATCTCCTCGACGTACTGCTGCCATGCGAGGGCACGGCGTACGTCGGGCGGGATCATCGCGTCCAGTGCGGCAACGGCGGTTTGGCGCTTGAGTTCACGTGCGGTCGGCATCGGTTGCCTCCGTAGTAGTGCCCGGCTCATGGCACGGGCACAAACACGCGGCCCGGCAAAACTTACAAGTCGCGGGTGTCTTCGCGGTCCCGTCTGGCCGATCCGCCGCCGAGCAGTAGTCGTGCTCACCGTGGAGGCAACTCGTTGACAGGTACGCATGGGTGCCCTGGTGAATGCCTGCCGTCTTGGCTCGCTCGGCATCCAACTCGGCCAGCGCCTGATCGCGTTCTTCGACGATCGCGACGACAAGCGAACGAATCGCTGCGCTGGTGTGGCTCCAGAACTTCGGGTCAGCCATCCCCATGTGCTCACGCGCCCAACTGACGATGCTGTCGTGCTGCGCGCAACGTGACTGGTACGGCGCCATCCGGCGTTGGACCTCGTCGGCGATCTCGTGGATGCGGGCCCGCAGACGTTCGTTGTCAGCCCGCAGCAACACGACCTCGGTTGGTTCGGCAACTCCCACGTTGCTCCCACCTTCGCCCACTGGTGGGAGTTGGATGTCGGCCATGTCCGGCCGCGCCGGCTCCTCGATGACGCGCGTAGCCCTCACGAGCTCGACGGGCTCAGTCAGGTACTCATCGACTATGAACTCTTCGTAGCCCTGGTCTTCGGCTTCGTCAGCCATGGTCGGCCTCCCATCGTTCGACGGCCTCGCGGACGAGCGTCACTCCAAATGCCTGCGGAAATGTCAGCAGCTCGTGCTCCGGATCGGCGTCCAGCGCATCGAGGTAGAGGCGGCCAACCGGTGCGAGACACAGCAGGCGGTCGCGTTCCTCCCGCAGCCGAGCCAGCTCATCCCACACTGTGCCCGTCTCCGGCTTGGTGAGGTTCTTCCCGCAGTCGTCGCAGTAGAGCTTGAGCTTCTGCGAAACCGACTCGATCGCCTCGTAGGTCTTCAGGTGTGGGCAGGCTGCTTGCGCGGCTGCACGCGGGCTCAGGGGCTCGGTCATCGGCGCGAACCTCGCTTCATCCGTAGCATCCGATCAGTGGCCGACAGCTCGCCGTCAGGGTCTACAGCGGTCCGCAGTTGCAGCCGGTCGAGTTGCTCGCGGAGCACGGACAGTTGCTGCTCGATGACGCCGGTGGGCACGTCGAAGCCGAGAGAGTCGTCATCCATGATCAGGCTCCTGATGGTTGCGGATGATCTCGACTAGTTCAGCGGCCGTCAACCCATACGTGACGTCGCCGGCGATATTCCAGATGCCGCAGTTTCCGCAACTGATCACCAACCCGTCAGTGGTGGCTTCGACGGTAATTGCTGGCGTGCACGGGCCGTCGATCGACTGACGCTCAAGCCGCTCCATTGCGTGCCGTAGTGCGACTACCTCGGCCCGGGCGGCCAGCAAATCGACGCTCGTGTCCGTTTGTACGACCGGATTGGACGGCATCGTCCACGTGGATCCCCAGTCGTCAACGTGCATGCCGGAGTGTCCTCGCAACTGCACGCACGGACGATCCGCGCGCAGGGCAGTCGCACCACAGCGGCTCATCTCGACGGACTCAGGCCACCAGTTCGCCAAGTCGCCGTCGATATATTCACGGTGCTCGCCTTCGTGGCCCCGCGGTCGGTGGCACGACACGATCCGGTCGCCGGGCTGATGGCCGCCCGGGCGCACGTACTGCTGACTGCACCGATTGACTACGACCGGATCGGCGTGTGGCGTCACTGACTCCTGCGCCAGAAACGCGGCCTTCTCTTCGTCGGTGAGATCCATCTCAAGCGAGCGGCGCTCATCCAACTTTGGCGCCGACGTGGCTTGGCTCCCCTCGTACGCCGCTTTCGCCTCCTCGTCCGACCACGCGAGCCCGGCCCGGTTGACGTGTGTCCGCGAGGAAACCCAGTGCTCGGCGAGCATGATGCAACGGCGGTCGCCCTCGGGTGCTTCGGCGTAGTAGCCAGCGCACGGAGCCTTGCTGTGAACCGCGCAGTACGGCCGGTCCGGGCAGCCTTCCGGAGGGACGAAGACTGTGCAGCCGCTGGTGTCCGGGCGTTCCGGCTCCGAGTAGTCGCGGGGATGGATGATGACCGTCATTCGCTAGTCCCGTCCGCGAGGTAGACGATGGTGCCACCGTGGCATTCGCACTCGCACGGGTCGTGAGGGTCGTCGGCTTCCTCGACCGAGACGCAGTCGCACAAGGCGCAGTTAACGATCTTGGTTTCAGGCATTACTCGTCTCCTCTTTGTGGGTGGCGCGCCAGGTCCGGTACTCATCAAATTCGGCCTGGACCGCTCGGAGCTTCCGTTGGGCTTCGTCGACGGCGGCGTTCGCGCGGCTGAAGCGGCCGGCGAACAACTCGTTGGCCTCATCACGATCGGTCGGCCACGGTTTGCGTACGGGCACCCAGACCTTGCCGTTGCCGTACTCGTCGCAACCAGGCGGGTAAAGCCAGTACCCGCGCTGCTGCTGCTCGTACGGGACAAGCTGATCCCACGGCAGCGGATGGCCGTCCGGGAGTTCGATCGACGCTCGCTCCGACATCAGTCACACACCTCGCAGCCAAAGCCGACCGGATACCGATCCGACTCACCCTCGATTGCAACGTGGCCGTGGACCTTTGACCTCCACGGAGCCGCAGTTGGTGCACTGGCCGTACACGGGCTCCGGCTTCGTCTGGCGGGGCTCAAACTCGTCAGGCATTGTTCTTCCCCTCGTTGATCTGTGCGGTCAGGCGTGCGATCTCCTGCTCCTGCTCGGCCATCCGGCGTGCCAACTCCGGCCCAGTGAGTGGTGTCGCCCGGTTGATCAGCCCGACCATGCCTCGACCGCTGGACCTAAGCACACCCACGACTAGCACGGCGATGAGGCGTGGCAGCCAGTACGTGGCGCGGGCGACGGCGATCGCGGCGTCCTTGCCGGTCCGCTCCCGGTACGAGCCACGCCGCACGTCGTCGCCGTGCGAGCGGTTGTAGCAGCGGACACCCCGGCAGCCAGGGCATTCCCAGCCAAGCATCCGACGCTGCAACGCACCGGGAATCGACAGCAGCCATCCGACAACGTAGGCGCCGACGATCAGCCACCATCCCCAGCTAGGCATCCGTCTTCACCTCCTTGTCGACGGCAAAGACGAACACAACCTCGTCGTCGCGGGCTTCCATCCGGCACCAGTCGTCCCACCTGGTCTCGGTGTTCGGGTCTTTGCCGTTCAGGCGGCAGTACTCGTGCCAGACGGTGGCCTCAAGCTTGCCGATCTCGCCGATGGCCGAACCGGATGGCATCGCGTACTCGACGCGGGTTGTGACGATCTCCGTGCGGCGGTAGGAGTTCACGACGACGCACCCACTGAATCCTGCGGGTCAAAGGACAGGTCGCAGACGCTGCCCCGACCGACCTTGGACGCGATACGTCGCATGGCATCCCGTACGGCTTCCTCGTCCTCATCCGAGACGCGGCCAAGAGGTAGATCGGCCCAGGTTGCAGCGTGCTCGATTGCCCGCTCGCTGGCGTCGACCGCTGCCTTGTGCCTCTCCTCCGGGGTCATGACGACACCCCTGGCAGCAGTGCGGGCACGTTGCCGTTCTCGTACGCCAACGCCAGACGTGGGGCCACGTGCTCGGCGACGGTCGAGCCGTCAGCCAGCAAGATGTGCGCCAAGAATTCGTTTTCCACCGTCGTAATACCGGCCTCGACCGCTTCGAGCTTGGCCTTGATGACCAGCGCCAGAGCGCGCCAGCGTTGACGAACGGCCTGCTCGTATTCGCCGTCAGCCGAACTTGAGGACCGTGCCCGGCCGGTTGCTGTTAGCAGGAACTGGTCGCGGTCCGGCAGCGGCAGGCGGAACAGCACCTTGCGGTTGGCGATTGCGAATCCAACCCGTGCCTCGCCGGCCGTCCAGCCGTACTGAAATTCGTCGGCGCCAAAGCGGACCAGGGTGCGTTCGATCTCAGCACGTGACCGGTCGCTCGGAACCTGCGTCTTCTCTGCGTAGGTCGGCATCAGACAGTCGCCTCCACAACGTCCGTAACGCCGAGCCAGTCGAATCCCGCATACTCGCTGCCGTCCGGGTTGGTCACGATCTCCCGTAATGCCACCTTCGCGAACGCGGCGTCGGAGGCGATGAACTCGGCAACCCAGCAGGCGACGCCGGGCTCCGGCGCGGACGTTGAGCGGATCGTAATCGAGTGGTCGGAGATCGCGTCGGCCACCTCGAGAACAAGGTCGTTCCAGTCGCCCTCGGTGAGACCGCGGGTGTTCTTGAGTGTGATGCTGACCCTCATGACAATGCCGCCGCTCCGGCCGGCTCAACCCAGCCGCGCCGGTAGTGCGGAATCGGGTCGATGCCGGTCGGGATGTAGACCCGGTCGTAGCCCTGGTGTTCGTTGCCGTCCTCGTCGTAGTAGTTCGGAGTCGGGTCGACGTCCAGATCGACGGTCACGCCGAGCAACTGCATCTGCACCTCGGTGAGATCGCTGTATGTCGCCTCCCGCGCGGGCTTGACGATGTACGACTCCGGCTTGTCGACGTGATCGAACGCGTCGCGCATTTCGTCGAGGCAGGCCACCATTCGTTCCTGCCACTCGACCGGCATCGACTGCATCAGGGTGCGGTTGAGCACCTGATACTGCGCGTAGGTGAGACCGAAGTGGCCGTGGATCGGACCATCAGTGCGGTCGTGGCGGGTCTCCGGCGGTGGCGGCGCCAGCACGTTGCCTTCGGGCAGTTGGACGATGGTTCCGTCCGGCTCGTACACCGCGACCTCCGGGTCGATGTCGGACGTGTAGACGTCAAGCATCTGGTCCAACTCGCCGGCGGCTTTGGCTGTCTCGTACTCGGCGAGATCCACCGTTACATCGGTGAAGCCGTCGGCGACGAGACGCAGTGTGATCGTGTCGGTCATAGTCTTCCTTCACGTGTGAGCTGCGCATACAGCTCGTCATCATCGGGGTGGGGGCGAACAGGTCGTTTGGTCGCGTGGGGGAAATACCAGCCACCGGCAACAGACCCGCGGCGCGTGATCTCCGGCTGGGCGAGGGCGTCTTCGAGGCAGTCGAGACGAACCGGGCACAGGTCGCAGATCCGCTGTGCAATGTCCGGGCGCCCGTCGGCGTCGACAAAGAACAACTCTGGATCTACCTGTCCGCAGAGTCCGACCATGCGCCAGTTGAGGGAGTCGAGCAGGACGGCGGAGGTCATCAGCCGCGGCGTCCGCTGCGACGCTTCGGGATGAGCCGGAACAGCGCGGCGCCGGCGACGAGCACGGTGACGGCGAGGACCACAGTCCAACCGGTGCCGATGCCCCAGAACGGGGTGGATGCGGCACCTGCTGCTGCGAGACCGCCGGACAGTTTCGAGTACATGATTGATTCCTTCGTGTGGGGATGCGGGAAGCGGACAAAAGATCAGGTGGCAACCCAGACGCGGGCGGCGTTGCGCCACGTCTTCCAGGTGGCATGCCAGTAGCAGGCGGAACGGAACTGCTCGTAGCACCATTCGGGGACCATCAGTGCAGCCAAAGCCATGGCCTTCCACCCGTCGCGGCGCACGGTGAGCACGCGTTCGGCGACGAAGATCGCGGACAGTGGCAGCCAACGCGGATCAAACGGCACCGTGTGCAGACCGAACATGACGTAGGCCAAAAAAAGCAGGTACAGCGGAACGGTCAGGGAGCCGGCGTAGATGGCAACCTGCCGCAGATGCTCGGCCACCGTGTCCCGTCGCAGCCGGTAAAGCCGCAGGGCGTCGAGCATTCCGCGCTGCCACCGCAGGCGCTGTTTCCACAAGGCGTCCGCTGTCGACATGGTGTCGGTGGTGGCAATGAAGCGGCGGGGTGCAACCGGTCGGTAGCCCAACCGGCGGAACGCGAACGTGAGCTCGATGTCCTCGGTTGCACATCCGTAGTGGTAGACGCCGACGGCAGCAGGCAGGCGGCCGTCCTGGCGGGCGCGCAGGATCTCGTGCAGCGCATCCACCCGGAACATGGTGGCCACGCCGGAGAGAACCCGGGCCCGGTCACCACCGCGGCGAACCTGCCGGGCGAAGCGGCTGTACTCGTTGCGTTGGAGCTGCGGCAGCAGGCCAACCGTCTCGTCGCCGAGGAAGTTCGCACACGCCGCACCGGCGATCGGCCGGTTGAGCGCGGTCACGGCTTCGGCCACTGATGCCGGGTCGAGGATCGAATCCCCGTCGGTCACCAACACCCGGTCATTGCCGGACAGCGATGACAGGACCAGAGCCAACGCCTGGTTCAGCGCCTGCGCCTTCTTCTCAAGACAGAGGCCCATGTCCCACACCTCAACGCCCAGACCGCGGGCCACCTCGGCGGACGCGTCCGAGCAGTTGTTGGGCACGACGATGATCCGGTCAATCGGATACGTCTGCGCCCGCAACGCTGCCACGGTCGCTGCGATGGTTTCGGCCTCGTTGAACGCCGGCACGATCGCCACCACCTGCGGACGCATGTAGACCCGGCGCACCGTGAAGTGGCCGGCGAGCTTCGGGAAGCTGACCGTTTCGTTGCCGCCGTAGAACGGCAACAGCATCGTGTCGGTGCTCATTTCGTCGTTCCTTTCGGCTTGGTCTTGCGATGCTCCGGGCAGTAGTCGGCACCGTCGGCGTGGGACCAACCCAGTTCGGCGGCAACGTCACGAATCTGCTTGGTCGTTGTGTCCCACTCGCCGTACGCGTGCGGGCATGACGGCGTGTCGCAGTAGATCGAGACGTGTGAGATCGAGTTGCGGACGGCGGTCATGCGATCAGCAACGCTTCAGCAGTACGAGCAAACCGGGCCACGGCCTCGATCAACACGTCGCCGTGACAAGGAACTCCGGGTGGGCACGGGCAGGCGAGGTCCTTGCCGACCAACTCCGGCAGCCGCTCCAACAGCCGCGCCCGCTTGGCCGGATAGCAGCGCCCCCAGTCCGGGTCGTCTTCAAGCCAATACCGGAACGACCGCACGACGAACGCCCGTGCCTGCTCTTCGGTTTCCCCGTACCCGGCTTCAAGGGCTTCCTTGATCGTGAACGGGTTGCCGAAGTCTGAGGTCCGATCCACGATGACCGTGTTCGGTGGACGTCGCCAACCGGCCGTTCTGAGGCGCTGGATCCGCTTCGGCTGGTGGTCTCCGGCTACCTGTACCCGTTGTGAGGTGTTCACGACGCCTCCAGGAACTCGACGAGGTCAGACCAGCGCGAGGACGCGTCGTTGAGCAGTTCCCGGTGCCGCTCTTCGTGCTGGGTAACGATGTCGAACTCGTCCTGGTCGATGATCCGAGCGACGTGCTCGGTGATCAGATCGTTGAGCGTGCGCGGGTCGAGCGCATCCAGCTCCCACGACTCGTCGCCGTGCTGCGCGATGTAGCCAGCGGCACGCGAGTCGGTGATCTTCGCCGGGTTCGGCGGCGGCCCGTACTCCTCGACCTGGTCCATGTTCAGCGCGATCCGATGCACCTCAAGGTGGTCCGCAGTGTTACCGCCGATGAACTCCTTGAGCCGATCAGTGATGTCGCGGGTCATGTCGACACCGGATGGGTCGTGGTCTCCGAGGTGCAGGATTACCACGTCTTGCCTGTTGCGGATGTAGCGCTTGAATCGCTGCGCCGCCGACCACTGCTCGGACTGCGAGACGTAGCCCCGGCAGGCGAAGTAGCTCAGGTCATGCTCGTTCGCAGCGCGTTCGATGACGCCGGCTAGCGCGTCCTTCTCCACCCATAGTTCGATGCGAGTCGGCTGCGTCTCCCACTTGTCCAGCCGGAAGCTCTGCGCGGCCGCGTCGATGACGTCGGCGGGCGAGTCCCAGTGCGAGGTGCCGCGCAGGTTGCGAGTCCGGTCGACGATGTAGGACCAGTCCAGCATTCCCGCCAAGCGCGCCTGGTTGATGATGTCGCCGAGGCGCTTGTAGGAGCGCATGTTGTTCGCGATGACGTCACGGCTGACGAACTGGTAGTAGAGCTGGCGCAGGGTGAGGTCGTAGCCGTCGGCGGCGTAGGTCCGGCAGATATCCTCGGCGGTCGTAATGATGTCCTGCGCCGCCTGGCCTGGCTTCCACTCCCGATATTTGATCTTCGGCATTAGGCTGACCTCTTTTCGACGCCGTCGTCGGGCGCGAGCGACCCGTGCTCAGCGATGCGGCGGACGGCGCGGTCCCAGGCCCAACCCTCACCGGCAGGTGTTAGGCGAGGCGAGATGGACGTGTGGGCGAAGCCGTCGTTGTCGACGTACTCGGTCTCTTTGACCTTGACGAACCCTCTATCGGTGGCGAATGCCGTGGGCTGGTTGTTGCGGAGCTTCTTGCCGCGAATCAGCAGTCCGATCTGGCCGAGGAAGTCCCACACCTCCACGTGCAGGACTTTGGCCCTGCGGTTCTCTTTGGCCCACGCCTTGACCTTGTTGGCGAAGTCCTGGACCGAGATGAGCCCGTCGGCGGAACGGTGGAAGTCGGCCTGCTCTGCTTTCGGGGTCAGCTCGAACACCGTGTCTTCGGCGATCTCGGCCCGCGCCAGTGCCGCGCGCTTCTCCTCGATCAGGCGGACGTTGCGGAGTGCGATCTCCAACTCGTCCGGTGCGGTTTCGAAGCGGCCGGTCTTACGGATCGCGGGCAGCACCTCATGGGTGACCCAACGTTTGAACGTCTTCGCTTCGGCCTTGCGGCTGCGGAGGATGAGTGAGTACAGGCCGGGCTCGCTGATGACCTTAACGATCAAGGTGTCGGTATTGCCGACAGCATGATCATCTTGTTCGTCATCGTCGAGCGAACGGACCGCGTCGCGAGCGTTGGCGATATCGAGCACCGCGCAGACGTCGGCCGCGACGAACCACGGCTCATCGTCACGGACGACGGTGCGGATTTCCTGGCCGGTCGCTGGGAACTGGAACACCTCGACCGCATTACTGGTGGTCATGCTGCCTCTATTTCGGGCATGAGCGCGCGCTGTGGGCACGCTGAAGAACCGCACAGGGGTGCACGGAAAGATGAAGTGGGTTAGCCGAATGGCTGAGTGGAGATGTCAGCCTTACGGCTTTAGGACTGTGAGCCCTGCGTTGTCCATGACCTGAATGATGCGCAGCATGTGATCCCGATCGAAGGTGCTGATCTGCACCGGGAACGACTGGGTGTAGCTGGCGTTCGCTGCTTCGTCGGCATCCACGAGGGCTTGGCGCGCAACTTCGTGTTCGGCCTCGACGCGGATGATGTACCGAGTCTTCGGTTTCGATACCTGTCGAGCCTCGGACTCGATGAGGATTTCGACGCCGGCGGGTAGCGGCTCGAAGCGCATTCCCTCGGGCATAACGTCGGGGCGCTGCGGCGGCCTGACCGTGTCGTCGCCGATGCTCCATCGCACGAAGTTGCGGATGAGAGTCGACCGTTCCTCTTTGAGGACTTCCGCGACCAGCCCGAAGTCATCCCACACCGCATTGGTGATGCGGATCGGACGCTGGCGATTCTCGTTCGCGGCGTCGTCGTCCGATGCGGGCAAGTCATCCTCCGGGGCGAGTGCGGATAGCCATCGTACCGTCTCCAATGTCGCTGTCATGTGATAGACGGTATCCCTAGTTTTGAAATCGCGCTAGTCCGATCTTGAAGCACGTATTCCAACCGTTCGGGTATCGTTCAGATGTTGCGCCTGATATCGAATATCGCTAAGGTCGATATCACCAAGGCGACGACGGAGGGATCAGCACATGATCGAGGTCAGCACACACAGCACCCGCAAGGGCGCCGCGTTGCACCTTCGTGGCTGTGGCTGGTCCCGTTTCCTGCCGGTCGTCAACACGGTCCCGCTGACCGCTGCGAACTCCGCGAGGACGTGCCGGAATTGCCGCAAAGCCATCCGCATCGCACTCGACGCAGCCCGCGACACCAACGCAGCCCGGACCGAGTGCAGCTACACCGTCAAAACAGCGAAAGCCGCAACCGAACGCCACCTGGTTGAGCTGGTCGAGTTGTTCCGCACCCCGGCCGAACTGGTTGCCGAAGCTTGACCTTCCGTTGATCTTTTCGTGGCACGAAGCGATCTGAGAGCGAGCATCGACATGCCGACTCTGGCCCGCGAGATCGTCACCAACTGGACCCTCGACGGTGTCCGGGTGGCGACCGTTCACCCGACGTACGGCCGGATCGACCGGGGCCGGATCAGCGCAAGCACGTACGGCGCCCCGGAGCGTACGTCCGACCACGTCATGTGGCACCTCGTGGACTTCGAAGGCACTGACTTGGGTTGGTTCTGCGAGGACTATGTGGCAGCTCAGACCCGGTTGCTTGACGCTTCGGCGTGGCTGGACGACATCGACGAAACCCCTGAGACCGGAAAGTGAGCAAGCCCATGCCGAAGTGCAAGACCATCACCGACGGCCGGGAGCGGATGCATGCCAGCGAGCGTGCCGCCTACGAGGCCATCCAGCAGTACGCAGCCGTCGACCCAACCGGCCACACCACGGTGTACGTGCGGTTGCTGCCCTTCGATGGCTGGCAGCTGTTTGAGCGCGTCAACCACGCCGACCTGCAACCCACCGGGAAGTAGGCGCACCGTGCTCCGCTTACTGGTCCGCTTCCTGACCTGGCGAAACCGCCACTACGTCCCACCGGTGCTGACCGAGTGGGAGAAGACCCGCGACGATGCCCGGCTGGATAGCGCGGTTGACGGCATCCGGCACGGCGACATTCGTCCGGCCATCCGATACATCCGTGAGAAGTGAGGACCGAGATGGAGACCACCACCGAGCGGGCACGCAAAGCCGCCGAACGC
>Ga0193726_1001016_pt1 | contig 24370 bp, 30 predicted proteins | sample H2c1metaG_FD_144928 | JGI IMG/M metagenome (GOLD analysis project Ga0193726, IMG submission 144928) | Soil microbial communities from a riparian zone of the East river system, Colorado, United States - H2c1 | ecosystem: Environmental > Terrestrial > Soil > Riparian zone | place: USA: East River...
GTACTTTTTTATTACTGCACTACACAAGGATCCCTGCTCCTATCATTGTTGTATTTTGCCTGTTGCTCGGTTATTTTTTATAATAGCGGTTCCGTTCAATTTCTTTTCTTACTGTTTCCGGAACCATGTAGCGAATCGATTTTCCTTCTTTTACCATTTCACGAATCTCACTTGAAGAAATATCCAGGAAGGGAGCTTTTAAGATTTTAATTTTTGCATTTAGTGTGTTGTGTATTTTGATCCCCGGTCTTGGGTACACAAAAATTTCATACTTTTTTACAATCTGCCTGGCGTTTTTCCATTTATTTAAATTCAAAAAATTATCACCGCCCATGATTATTGAAAACCGGTGCTTTGGATATTTTTCACCCAGGTGATCCAGGGTGTTTATAGTAAAAGAAGGTTTTGAAAGTTTGAATTCAATTCCAGATGCAAAAAATCTCTTGTCACCCAGGAGTGTTTTTTTTACCAGGGCCAGTCTTTTATTGGCGCTTAATAAGTCATCCTCGTTTTTAAATGGATTCTGTGGAGAAATCACGAACCATATTTTTTGCAATGACGTTTCATTCAATACATAGTTTCCAATGATCAAATGCCCGATGTGCACCGGGTTAAATGAGCCAAAGTAAAGTCCAATATCCATTTAAATAGTTGATATTCAATCATCCAATTCCACAACGATGTCCTCCGCCTCATTTAGCCGGAGGCTCAGAACATATCCGGAAATTTTAACTGAGATCGGGTCGCCAAATGGAGCAATTTGCTCTATTAGAATACTTTCACCAGGTACACAGCCCATTTCCATAAGCTTCAAATAGGTCTCTGTGTTCGTAAATTGTTTAACTATAGCTTTTTGGCCGGGTCTTAATTCTGATAGTTTTTTTAGCATCTTGGGCAAAACTAGTCTTGCATTTTCTTTTTTGTTTACGACTTTTGAAAATATGGACAAAAATGTATCATCTCAAATTCATTTCTTTTTTCAAAAGGTGCCTTCAAATTTAAAAAACATAAGAAAACTGAGGGCTTTTATTTTGCAGCTATTCAAAGAAGAAGGCATACAAATAGACAATATAAACTATATATTTTGTACTGATAAAGCGCTCCATAAGATAAATAAAGACTATTTGAATCATGATTTCTATACAGATATAATAACTTTTAACCTATCGGCTTCCGGATCAATAATTAATGGCGAGATCTATATAAGTACTGAACGCGTAAAAGAAAATGCTATGACTTTTAAGAACTCCTTTCAAAAAGAACTCCATAGGGTAATATTTCATGGGGCTCTGCATTTATGCGGGTATAAAGATAAAAGTGCTGGAGAGAAGGTGAAAATGCGGAAAAAGGAAAGATATTACCTAAGTATTTATAAATGATTTGTTCCACGGGACACTGTTTCATCACGAAACTGTGTCCCGTGGAACCCTTATCTTTGTGGAAACCTCAAGTCATGCCCAGGAAAAGATGGACGGCAAAAACGGAAACCACCGCTGAGATTCTGAAATTTAGAGAGAAAAGAAAATGGCAAATAGCTTTGAGGAGATATGTTTTAGATAAAAATCCTTCTGTTTTTTATGCCCCTTATTTTGGGTTGGACATTGAAAACTTTCGCAAATGGTTTGAGATTCAGTTTGAGATTGACGTTGGATGGGACGATTTTGGCAAAAAATGGCAATTTGATCACATTATTCCGGTTACGTACTTTGATTTCTCCAAAGAATCAGAACTAAAAATATGTTGGAACTTTACCAATATCCGGGTGGAGCAACTTCAGAGAAATAAAGATCGTGGAAACGGGTTGGATGTATTTGCAGCGAAGGGATATTTTGAAGAGTTATTTAAAAAGACACTTTACCCACCTTGTTTACTCCTACATAAGAAAATTGAGGCGATCGAGTTGTCCGATATTCTAAGTTCAGAAAAGCAACAGCAATTTATAAATGAAAACAGGGCCTACCTTGAAATGATCGAAACTTATTCAGTCTTTGAATTTGAACTTCTTAATAGCGGACGCGAAATTGAGGCGGTTAAAAAAGAAATTGAGTTTTTTAGAAAAATGGGCAAGTAGCCAGAAGAACAAAATACCTTTGCCAGCTTAAATGTTTCCAGAATACGATATAATAGTAGTAGGCGCTGGCCATGCTGGCTGTGAAGCAGCCGCTGCCGCTGCAAATCTTGGCTCTAAGGTCCTATTGATCACCATGAATATGCAGACAATTGCACAAATGAGTTGCAATCCGGCAATGGGTGGAATAGCAAAGGGCCAGATAGTACGGGAAATAGACGCTTTGGGTGGTTACTCAGGAATAGTTTCGGATTATTCCATGATCCAGTTCAGAATGTTGAATAAATCCAAGGGCCCTGCAATGTGGAGCCCCCGTTCCCAAAATGATAGAATGCTTTTTTCGGCTAAATGGCGGGAACTCCTGGAACAAACTCCTAATGTTGACTTTTACCAGGATATGGTGAAGGAGCTATTAATCAAGGATTCCAGGATATATGGGGTCAAAACTTCTATTGGCCAGGAAATAAGAGCAAAAGCCGTCGTTCTCACAAATGGAACGTTTCTAAATGGGATCATTCATATCGGGGAAAAGCAATTTGGAGGAGGCCGGATCTCAGAAAAAGCCGCAACAGGCATTACAGAACAGCTGGTAACAGAAGGCTTCGAAAGTGACCGGCTAAAAACGGGTACACCGCCCAGGGTAGATGGCAGAAGCCTGGATTACAGCAAGATGGAAGAACAATTGGGCGATGATGAGATAACGGGGTTTTCATTTTTAGAAACACCAAAACCTGCAAAACAAAAAAGTTGCTGGATAACTTTTACCAATCAGAAAGTACATGACATTTTAAAGAAAGGATTTGATAGGAGCCCAATGTTTGCCGGGCGGATTGATGGAGTAGGGCCGCGCTATTGTCCAAGTATAGAAGACAAGATCAACCGGTTTGCAGAAAGAGAACGGCATCAACTCTTTATAGAGCCTGAAGGCTGGAACACGGTCGAAATCTATGTAAATGGCTTTTCAACCTCCTTACCTGAAGAAATTCAATACGAAGCACTTCGTACTATCCCTGGTTTTGAATCAGTGAAGGTCTTTCGGCCAGGTTATGCAATCGAATATGACTATTTCCCACCCAATCAATTAAAATATTCCCTTGAGACAAATCTCATTGATAATCTGTTCTTTGCGGGTCAAATTAACGGGACAACAGGGTATGAAGAAGCTGCCTGCCAGGGCTTGATGGCAGGGATTAACGCTCATCAAAAAACCAGGGGACTCACTCCGCTGATTTTAAAGAGAAGCGAAGCCTACATTGGGGTTTTAATAGATGATCTGATCAGTAAGGGCACTAAAGAGCCTTACCGGATGTTCACTTCCCGGGCAGAATACAGGACCTTGCTGCGCCAGGACAATGCTGATCTGCGATTGACTGAAATGAGCTATAAATTAGGTTTGGCCTCGCAGGAAAGAATGGAACAGGTAATTCAGAAAAGGGAAGGGGTTGAAAAAATAAAGAATATTTTAAAGGAATTAACCGTAGAGCCTCAGGAAGTCAATTCATATTTAACTTCTATTGATTCTTCAACTATAACAGAAAAACAAAAGGGAGAAAAAATATTACTTCGGCCGGATATTGAATTAATGGACCTCATTCGCATTTTGCCAAAATTTGAAAACGTGTTCAAGCAGTTTTCAAATGATGCGATCAACCAGGCTTCCATACAAATCAAATATGGCACGTACATCCAAAAAGAAAATGAGTTGGTTCAAAAAATGAATCAATTAGAAAATCTAGAAATCCCTGAAAATTTTGATTTCAAAAAAATTCTCTCTCTCGGCAATGAAGCAAAAGAAAAACTCACCAAAATAAAACCCAGAACACTGGGACAGGCAGGACGCATTTCCGGAATCAATCCAAGCGATGTCCAGATACTAATGGTATATATGGGCAGATAAGTGTATAATTTATTTGTGGATGGGTTAATTATATAATGTTCCAGGCATTCCGGGAGAAATATACAACACTTCAAGGTCAAACGTTTCACTAAAGCAACCATACTGTGAATTCTAGATTACATAAAGAGTTCTCCGGGGAACCATGATATTTTTGCAGTGAATCAGCTCGTATAAAATCCTATAGAAATATTCGTACGCCAATTAAAAATCCATCCTGTGAAATCATCCTTAATCATTTTATTCTTTTTTGCAATCCTTTTCCAGGCTTGCAAAAAAGACGCAGAGCAGTTGCCAATGATAAAAATTGAAAAAGCAAACTTTATTACATGCGATTATATTCTTCATCCGTTACTTTTTCTAACCACACGACGGCACCTTTTGGGTGGTTGATATTTATTGCTATGTGCGCGAGCTGACTATCAGGGGTCGCTCCATGCCAATGCATAACATCCGGAAGTATTTGCACCACATCTCCCTTATGAATCACCCGTATTGGCTTGTCTTTTTCCTGGTAATATCCTCTGCCGTCAGTGACAATTAGAATTTGTCCTGCTGGGTGTGTATGCCAGTTGTTTCTTGCACCGGGTTCAAAAACTACATTCGCAATCACGCAGTTAAATCCTGCATCATTTGGAACCAATGATTTTATCCAGGCATTTCCCGTAAAATAATTAGACGGGGCTTTGTCGCCCCTGGGAAAAATGTTGTCAGCAAATTGATTTCCTGTCGAGTCCATGATTTTTTGCTTTAATGATTATTGAAATTGAAGAATGGTCGCAAAAGCAGATAATTAAATTTAGATATTCTTTCTGGCCAACTGCCATTCATCTGTAAAGTTATCACTGCTGATTTACACAAAGACAAAGGCCTTTATCTGTGTCCAGGTAGCAAAGCCATATTACGAATTTACATTCTTACCGAATCGCAGCTTACCTCTTTTATTGTAATATCTTTCTGAGCCTATTCTTTCATGGTCATGTTTATGTTCAAAATCGTACGTTACCTGTATCAAAATCGGGCGATTCAAAAATGGGTACTTGCGCAGATTCTTGATTAATAGTTATATAATAATCTGGCCTTTTCTTAGCGGCAAGCAATAAAACAGCCTCACTATGTTCCGGAATTATCTTAAAACAGCTTTGAGGAACCTGTCGCGCAGCGGCGTTTATTCGGCGATTAATATTTTAGGCCTCAGTCTTGGGCTTGCCTGTGTTATGCTGATCATGCTTTACATAAAAGATGAGGTGAGCTATGACCGGTTTCATCACAATGTTTCCCGTATCTACCGGATATTTTCTGAGGCAAAATCTCCTGAAGGGGAAATCCGGAGAATGGGAATCACGGGAGAGATTCAAGGCCCGCGCTTTTCAGAAAAGATCCCGGAGATCCGTGAGTTTGTGCGGGTACAGGGAGGTTACGGGGATATTAAAAAAGGGGTTGAAATCACTCAACCAGTTTTGCTTCATGCTGATTCAAATTTCTTTTCTGTTTTTTCTTTTCCATTACTCAGGGGGAATTCTAAAACAGCATTGTTGGGGTCACATTCTGTAGTAGTGTCAGAGGATGCTGCAAAAAAATATTTTGGTTCCATAGATGTGTTGGGTAAAACAATAGATCTTAAAACCAAGGAATCCTTTGAACCTTATATAGTAACCGGCATTAGCGAAAGATGCCCGCAAAATTCTTCGATACAATTCGATGTATTACTTCCGCTCCTGGTTGATCCGGAGCTCGAACAATCTTCAACGGGCTGGACCTCATTTTTCCTGAACACCTATGTATTGCTTAATCCTGGCGCAGATGTAAAAAAAGTGGAAAGCATGATGACAACTATCTTTTTAGAGGACGCACCGGGCCTTGTCAAAAAGATGGAGGAGCAGTCCCACGCAAAATTCAATGGATCATACAGGCTTCAGCCATTTCTTGATATTCACTTAAACAATGACATGGACAGGGATGATATTTCCCGCGCGAGCAACAGGATTTATTCTTACATACTTACAGGAATTGCTTTATTTATTTTGATCATTGCCTGCATCAATTTTATAAACCTAACCATAGCGCGGTCAATCAAACGGGCAAAAGAAATCGGAATTCGCAAAGTTGTTGGGGGCTCAAGAAAACAACTGATAATACAGTTTTTAGCAGAATCATTTGTTTTATGCCTCGTAGCGTTTACGCTTGCAACGGTATTGGTTCAATTATTCTTACCGATGTTCACCAGGCTGTCAAATAAAGCACTTGAGCTATCCTACCTGCTTGACATAAAATTGATCATAAGTTATTGCTCCTTGTTTATTCTTACCGGTTTCTTGTCAGGCTCCTATCCGGCCCTTGTACTTTCCGGCTACAGCCCGGTTCAAAGTCTTTACAAAAAATTTAATATAAAAGGGAAGAATTATTTACAGAAAACTTTGGTCATCCTGCAATTTGCCATAGCTTCCTTTTTGATTACTGCCACACTTATTATTTTTTACCAGTTCAGTTTTCTGACTACCGAAAAATTAGGCTATGACGACAGTAACCTTATTGAAATCAAAAAACATAGCCTCAAAAGAAATGAAGCGTTGTTAATAAAACACGAACTCCTCAAAAACACGAACATAAGCGGGGTGGCACTTAAAGACAATGGCTACTCATTTAACGGAGCAAAAATAAATGGTGATTCCGATATCGGTTTTGCCAATGCAACTATTGACGAATCGTTTCTGCCAGTATTAAAAATTCCGATTATAAAAGGAAGAAATTTTTCAGAAGATTTTCCTTCTGATTCCTCACATGCTGCACTTGTAAATGAACAATTTGTACAAACGGCCGGATGGAAAAATCCAATTGGAGAAAAGATAAGTTTCAACGAAAAAGAAATCTATACTGTAGTAGGCATAGTGAAAGATTATCATTACCTGCCGTTGGATCAGAAAATAGAGCCTCAACTTTTTACAATGGGAATTAACCAGGACTTCTGGACTGTTTATATTAAGATCAAACCAAAAACCGAGACTGCAAGCCTGCGTTATATTGAAAAAACTTTTAAAAGCTTATTTCCGGAAGCGCCATTTTCATTTGAGTTTAAAGATCAGGAGAATAAGAAAAATTATGAATCGGTAGCGCGGTGGGAACAGATAGTCCTGTTCGGAGCTATCCTTACTATTTTCATTTCATGCATAGGCATGTTCGGGTTGTCTGTATTATCTACTGAGAAAAGAACGAAAGAGATCGGCGTGCGAAAAGTATTAGGGGCTTCTGTCCGGGAGGTAACAATGATTCTTTCAAAAGATTTTTTAGCTCTTGTTTTCATTTCGCTCATCGTGGCTACTCCATTATCAATGATTGCCGGCAGCAAATGGCTTGAAAATTATCCATACCGGATCCATCTCAGCTGGTGGATGTTTTCAATAGTTGCCATAATTGTTATCCTGATCGCAATTGCAACCGTGAGTTTTCAATCTATAAGAGCCGCTACTGCAAATCCCGTGAAGAGTTTGAGATCAGAATGAGTGTTACGCTCTGCGAAAATCCTAACTTGTGGTACAGAAATATCTATAAATGCAAAGATTCTTTGTGTGTATTTTCGGGTTGTTTGTTCTACTTTTTTGCTTTTCTTCAAGGGTATTTGCCATTAACAATATCGAAACACTCCCGATCGGGTCCAAAGCACCGGATTTTAATTTACCTGGGATTGATGGGAAAAATTATTCACTGGAATCCTTTAAGGGAGCCAAAGTATTGGTGATTGCGTTTATCTGCAATCATTGCCCGACCTCGCAAGCTTACGAAGAAAGACTCATTAGGATCGCGAGCGATTATGCTGACAAGGGAGTAAAACTTGTTGCAATAAATCCCAACAACCCCGAGTCCCTTCGGTACGATGAATTGGGGTGGAGTGATGTAGGTGATTCCTTTGAAGACATGAAAATACGCGCGAAGGAAAAGAATTTTAATTTCCCTTACCTGTACGACGGCGAAACAGAGACTACATCAAAACAATACGGACCTCAATCCACGCCACACATTTTTATATTTGATGCCGACAGAATACTCAGATACAACGGTCGTCTTGACGATATGGAGAATCCACATAAAACACCCCGCTCTTCCGATGCCAGGAATGCTATTGATGCTTTGCTGGATCATAAGGAAGTCCCCGTAGCGGTTACAAAAGTTTTTGGCTGCTCGATAAAATGGTTGGATAAAAAAGACTGGATGGATAAGGCAGCCGTTCAATGGGCGAAGGAACCGGTGACCCTCGATACTATTGATGTTGCAGGAATAGCGAACCTCATAAAAAACAATTCCGACAAACTAATATTAATCAATGTCTGGGCAACCTGGTGCGGCCCCTGCACGGTAGAATTTTCCGATTTTATTACGTTGAGCCGGATCTACAAAGAACGGGATTTTGAATTCATCAGCATAAGCGCAGATGATTCTGAAAACAGGACGAGGGTTCTTAAATTTTTAAAGAAAGAACAATCATCGGGTCGCAACTACCTGTTCACGGAAGATGACAAATACAAACTGATTGAAGTCATTGATCCAAAGTGGCAGGGTGCATTGCCCTATACCCTCCTCGTTGAACCCGGTGGAAAAATCGTTTACGCAAAACAAGAGGTTATTGATGTCGAAGAATTGCGTAAGATGATCTTCAATGATCCTTTTATCGGGAGATTGTATAAATAGTGCTTTAATTTCTTGTAGGGATACAAAGTAAGATGGCGGCACAAAAGCACGAAGGGCTACGTCAGAATTTCCCTCTTCACACTAGGAAGTTCCATCACGAGATCTTCACCATATGCAGTCGCAGGCGTTTGATAACCGGGTTTGAAATGCCCCTGTAAAATTTTTTGGGCAATCAGCAGCGTACTCTGCATCGTTAGTGTATATCCATCAGGACAGCTCATTCGCACCGTCCTTTTTTCTCCATTACTGTTTGAAACCTCTCCCCATATCAAACTCATGGCCTTGCTTCGTTCCTCATCACTGGGCCCCGCAGGTCGTTTATCAATTTTTCTTTTTATTATTCTCCTGGTAAAACTCGTACGCAACAACCAGTTAAATAATCCCTGCAATTTCAAAAAGCGATAAATGGCGGGTGAGATGCCGGTATAACTTTCAATGTTAGGAATTCCCGTGCTTATATAGGCAGTGGAGACATCACCCCACGGAATGGTCATGACGAAAAGCTTTTTGACACCAAAATCAACCCACATTCCTTTTTCCCCAAGAGGCACAGGAACAATCTTTCCGTTTTTTCTTTTGGCACCACTTTCTCCCAGTCTGCTCACCATCGTTGTAGCTGTCCCGTGAGAAAGGCCGCCTCCCAGGGTAGCAAATGCGAGTTTTAAGTTGATAGCGTCTGGCAGTAACCTTTTTAACAAGAGTGCCGTGCAATCAGTGGGCACCACATCGAAACCCGAACCGGGCAGTAACATAATACCGGCTTTTCTGGCCGCATCATCATACTGCCTGATAAATTCAAAAACCGAAATATCACCGTTTACATCAATATAGTGAGTGCCCGTTTGCAGACACGCTTCTATAATGGGTTTGGCAGTAAATTGAAATGGCCCCGCAGCATTTACGATCAGTTTTATCTCTTTTAGAGCCGCCCGCAAACCCACCGAATCATTTACATCAAAAATTTTATATGGATAGTTCAATTTGGCGGCCAGCGGTTTCACCACATCTTCTCTTCGCCCTGCTAAAACAGCTTGCAAACCGAAGTCTGAAGCAAAGCGTGCAATCAACTCGCCGGTATAACCATTGGCACCATAAAGCAAGAATGAGTTTTGCATGGTATTGAGAATTTGGAGATAGCGACTAAAGATAAAATAAAATGAACCGATGAGCCGTGAGGAAAGCCTCGGGTACCTGGTCTTATTGATCTTGAAACAAGAAAGTATGAACGTGCTTTTAAACAGACCCCCTCACCCTTTCATGTAGCTAGGATATCGACAATCGGTTACCTGAAAATTTTTTCATGGTCATTGATAAAAAGTCCTGGTCGACAAATTAAACGAGAGACCGGTAGAAAGTCGACGTGTAATTTTGTTATTGAAATATGGTTCTCGGAAATCAGGCTTAGGCCGCTTTTAAATACCTTTAGTATAAACGATTCTCATGGTAGATACGATTAAAATAAAAGAAATGAAAAGTTTGATTCAACTAAAGGGGGAGCTCAACACAGATAAAGGAGGAAACTATCTGTCCAACTACGAAAAATACTTCGAGCATTTGCGCGATAAACCTATTAACCTCCTGGAACTTGGGGTTAATAAGGGAGGCTCATTATTACTCTGGGGACGATATTTTGAGAAAGGAACTATTTCGGGTGTGGATATCAATGATGTGGATATCAAACAAAACAGCAAGTTGCATTTTTTTAAAGGAAGCCAGTCGGATCGGAATTTTTTAAACCAACTCGCGGCTCAAGTCGCTCCCGGTGGTTTTGATATTATCATTGATGATGCTTCTCATTATGGCGGGTTGACGAAACAAAGTTTTCAGATTCTTTTTGAAAGACATTTGAAACCCGGAGGGATTTATGTTATCGAAGACTGGGGGACAGGTTATTGGCCGGACTGGGTTGATGGTGGCGAATTTAACGAACCAATGGACACAGAAAAGGAATTTCCCAGTCATCACTTTGGAATGGTCGGTATGGTAAAACAGCTTATCGATGAACTGGCCCGGAGTGATATGAAAAGCGATCGGCTTGGTAACGATCCTTCAAAAAAACCAATGATCGTTGAAATGGCAATTTATACAGGTCAGGTTTTTTTGAAAAAAACTACAGACATTCCAAAATAAAGAAACAGGCCTTTGCAACGTTCAAAGAACGAACAGCTCGCCCAAGTGGAAGAACCTCTCACAAGGATTTTCACCCCGAAGGATCGAGGTTTTGCGCTACCAACTGAATTGTTATGATTAGTTTGAGAAGGATGCTCTCCAAATGAGACATGTGACATCGAAAATGTTTTCACAAAGCCCTAAAACAAAAAGAGAAAGACCGCTCTTCGCTCTCTTTCTCTTTCTAATTTCGTGGTGTGGTCCCGCAATCAGCGGGAGACACAAGGACTTTCAGTCCTTTCCACCGCGGCGGATACCGCGCCACCTCCCTGGAGGTACAAAGAGACTAATTGTTTTATTTCTTCCCGGCCCTTACCTGTCTTTAAATACTTTTCCCTTGATCTGGCCCCTTTGCCGTCTGAATATTCTTCCGTATGTATTACGATCCATGGGCGATAACGCAACGTGTAGCCCTTTGTTTTTGTTTCATTATGCTCCCGCAATCTTCGTTGTAAATCCTTCGAGTAACCTGTATAGGTTTTACCAAACAAATCAGAATAAAGTAGGTACACAGTATGCATAAAACAAAAGCCCCTAAAATATTTAGAGGCTTTGTGGTGTGGGGCGCACCAATTTTTTGCATTATTCTGGATACAGGTAGTATAACCCAATTCGATGAAACCCTTTACAGGACTCAATTTCCTGTCCAAATCCATACAAAGGAATACAAAGTTGTTTGCAATTTACCTTACACTACACCTTACACTGAAATGAGTTCAATGATGTAGCTTTGTATATTAATTATCACCTGATGAAAATAAAATTCTACTTAAAAAACCCTACAAAAAAAGAATCTTTAATAGTTGCCAGGATACTATGGGGAAATTTTCAACTCCCCTATAGTACCAAACAATTTGTTGAAACAGCGTACTGGATAAAAACAAATAATGCTGGGCAGCGTGTTCAGAAAGTTAAGCAAACAACTAAATATCCTCAAAATGCTGAGATCAATCAGGCTTTGGATGAACTGAAAACAAATATTCAAAGGGCTTTTGTCAGATACACTAACGATAGCAATTTTGAGGAGCCCAATCCAGTTGTATTAAAAGAATTACTTAACACATATTTGAAAAGAGGTAAGCAAAAAGTTGTAAAGCAAAAACTTCCCAGCTTCATGGATTACCTGGAAAACTATTTTATTAAAAGATCAGAAAAGGGTGTAAGAAAGGATAGAAAAAAAGGAAATGCGCTTTCAAAAGATACAGTAAAGACCTACAATACTTTGTTGGGGCATCTTAAGGAATATAACACAGGTCTGGACTGGAAAGACATAAATATGAACTTTCATGCTGAATACACGGAGTTCCTGACTGAGGAATATGAATTGTCAAGTAGCTCAATCGGTAAGGATATATCAATAGTAAAGCTGGTGTGCCGTGAAGCCTACCATGAAAAGATTAATGATGAAAAAATCAATAAGTATGATGATTATGCTGATCCATATTTCACAGTAAGCAGGGAAACCGCCAATTCAATTTACCTGACTACTGATGAAATTAACCTGCTTTGGAATTTAGATTTATCAAAGGACAAAAGCCTGGAAGAAACCAGGGATCTATTTGTCCTGGGTTGCATTACTGGCCTTCGTTATTCGGATTACAGTAAAATAAAAAAAGAACAGGTGGACGAATTTAAACTGCATGTAAAAACTGTAAAGGGTGGTAAACAATTAGAAGTTAATATCAGAGATCCAAAAGCTCAGGCAATAATCAAAAAGTATAATATACATTTCCCTCAGGGGGCAGTAAATCAGGTATTCAATCGTAACCTAAGGGAAATATGTAAAGACATTCCCCAATTCCAAACGCTGATTACAAAAGAATATACAAAGGGTGGTCGTAAAATAGTTGAAGAAATTCCCAAGTATGAGATGATCAAAAGCCACACGGCCAGGCGATCATACGTTACAAATGAAGTTAAAGCAAAAACTCCTATAGCAGTAATCATGAACAACTCCGGCCATACTTCCGAAAAATCCTTCTGGAAATATGTAAAACTCAATAAGGGTGATTACTTTGAAGTTTATGATAAAATAATGAAGGAAAGAAATGATCTTAAGGTAGCCTCTTAAAATAATATCATATTTGATATGATGAAACCCTTATTGGGTAAGGATTTGGTGGGAATGATAATTTGACTATCTTTGTATTAGGTTATCTGTTTTGCTACGTATTTGGATAACCACACTTCTCAAATCGCTTCCAATAAGATTGCATTCAATGTTAACATTAACATGGATTTCCTCTCTCCTGAGTTTAAGAAGGAACTTATACGGTTCATAGGTCAAACTATCGAAGATAAGTTTAATAAACTTCCCCAATCCCATCCAAAAGATAAGCAACAGCCACTTGAAAGTGAATATTTAACCAAGAGGCAAGCATGTGTGCTGCTTGGAAATATCAGTCTTTCCAATTTGAATAGCAAATTAGATAAGGCGCAAAAGGAAGGGAAAGTCAAAAAAAAATGGATTGGTGGTAAAGTATTGCTGAAAAAAATTGAATGGGAGAAATTGATCAGTTAAACCTCAAAAATAAAAACCTGGTGGCAACCAGGTTTAAAAAATTCATTGTAAAAATTGTAGATAATGATCGGAACAAAGGTAAGAATAATTATGATTTGTAGTATAGAATGGTCGGCATTCACTTCAAAAAAAAATGTTTACAGGCTATGTAGGTTGTTCAATATGGAAGTAAGGAAGGGATACAATTCCAGAAGAGAGCTATTGGTTAAAGATGAAGCTAACACATGGAAAAAAACAGCGACCAACCGGCACTTATTTATTGAAATCAGGAAACAGGAGGGTAAGTACAAATTAACAGTTAGGGGATCACTTCATAAATTTTATCATGGGAACAATAAGGGTTCATTTGATGGATGGGAAGTAATGGCAGCTTTGTCTGAAGTCTATAAGTTATTTGAAATAGCTCCAGGAGAAGCCATAATTAATAAGCTGGAAGTCGGTATCAACCTACCAGTGTGGTTTAAGGTCTTTGAATACCTGAAAAAGAATTTATTATACCATAAGAAAAAACTTAAGCAGGATTTCAAAGATGCAGGGATAGGATTTGTATTTAAATATGAAGATTATCTACTCAAATTGTATCAAAAGGATCAGCAGCTACTGAGATTTGAAATCAGGTATTTGTCAAAGGAAAAACTGGATGGCTTTTCAATACGAACTCTGGCAGACCTAAATGAGGAGAACATAAATGAACTTGGGTACAGCCTACTTAGGGAATGGAAAGAAATAGTGATGAGAGGCGGCTTAAATGTAATTGACAAAAAAAATAACCCTTCAGGTTTAACAGAAAAACACATTGATGATTTTAAGACTTTCACAAGTGAGGGTTATTATCAATCTTATAATGAGGAGCTAGAAAAAGCCCTGGATAATCGAAACAATAAAAGAAGTGATGCACTTCGGCAAGCTGCACTAAGGCTAAGAAGAGCTTGCATGTTTATCCTGAATACCTATGGTGATGGTGTTCATAAAAAGTTGGAATATATGATGGGTGAATCAATTGAAAGGTTTATAAATACCTGGGAGGGAAGTTCAAGGCTAAATGTCACGATTTCCGACTTCGATAAGAAACAGGAAAACGTGACAATTGATAATATGACTAGTGAAAAACAAATAGCAGCATAGTATAAGATGAAAAGTGAATTAATTAATATAGATCCAGTAAGCAAGTCAGCACACCTACTAAGATGTGGCATCGGCATTAAAAAAGTTAAGAAAATCATAAGGACTGATCTTCCTGGTATTACAGAATCAGCATTAACCGAAATACTATCAGAAGCCAAAAGGATAATCAAGGATAGTCAGTTCACAGAAGTAAGGGACATCATTTCAATTCACACGGATAGATACAATAAGCTAATATCAAAACTAATATCAACCAGGGACGGTGATGATCTTTCCGAAGTTGAAGGCAAGGGTATAGATGTTGATCGGTACTATCGAATGAGGGAAAGGAAGATCAAGAATTATTTGGATTGTATTGCTACAATGGTTCAAAAAGAGGAATTACTTCAGTACCACAATAAGGATTTTGTAATTGAGATCAACACTGAGGAAACGATAACCCTTAAGGATTCAAAGCCAAAATATGACATTAAGAAAATAAGTTTTGATGAACGGAAAAGGGCTTTAAACTATATGCTCAAGATGAAAAAAACAGCAAACGATTTGCTTGCCATTACTCAAGGGAATAACGGCCATGTGGAAACAATAGACGTTACACATCAGGTGATTCCAGAAATACCAAACATTTCCTTTATTAGGAATGAAGCATCACCTATAGCCAATATTGTGGCTCTAAATAGAGACCCTTTAGTAAGGCTGAAAGAGATCCAGGCAAAGCTTGTTGCCAAAAGGATAAAAGAGGTTGGTGGTACATTAACCGATGAGGAAGAAAATTTAATTAAATCGCAGTAACAGTTAATATGAAGTGGAACAAATAAAATATTTTTTAACAAAGGACATCAGGAATACCATCAGTGAAATAGTAAAGGCAGCGAAAAGGTATGAAAATGCAAATTCAGATAAGATCCAGCATGAAATGATGGTGACAATAAAAAATCTGCTCCATGAGGTTAGAGAACACAGGAAGGAAGTTGAGGTTCAATATGCAGCAGGGTTCTTAACCGAACGGGGGCACCGAATTATCATGAACCTCTTCCAAAAACTTCAAAAAAATGATAGTTACCGGAACTTTTGGGATTCCATTTTGAGTCAACTACCACAAATCGAAAATCCAATTGCACAAATACAATTATAATGTTTAGGAACTATGAAATAGTAGAAAAGATCCCTACTACCATTACAGCCCTGGTAACAAAACTGGCAGAACACAGGGACTCAATTACAAAGGCAGACATTCATAACGAGCAATCTCTTCAGAACTGTATGGGTGCCTTTGAGGAAGTCAATTCACTCTGTAAATCTGTTTACCAGGGATTTTCCAGGCTTCGTGCTGACTTCCAGCTAGGTGTTATCAACCAGGCTTTTTATGTTGACCGTTTGAAGCCAATTAAGGACTTGCTTTTGGAGAGTGGTGAAATGCTCACTAACCCTAACTTAAAGGCTCCAGTGATCGCAAAGGAGTTATTAAAGTGGTTCTAGCCATCACTAATAATATTGCAAACTGAAATTGTAAAAAAAAATTAAACCTAATGGCAATTCTATTGGTGAACAAAACCTATAAATCCAAACCCTATGAAGAAATAGGTCTCAAGCTGCATAAATTAAAGCAAGCTGAAGAGGAGTACCTGGCACATTTGAATCACGTATGCAGTACAGTGCATTCTGACTATCTACAGGCACGAAATGATTTTAAATCCAATCAAATTCATTTGAGTGATTACATCCAGACGTTGAAGCATCTCAAACAATTCTTCAATGGAAATCCCAAGTTGGTTCAAAAATCCATGCACCAGGACGAAATGCTTATTGAAATAGCAAAGTATAATGTTGTGGTATAGCCACTGTCAATCGCATAAAAACAATAAAAATGATAACCATAAAAGAAGTTGATAATAAAGCATTTGAGCTTATGGATCAAGCAATAGAAGAAATTAAGAAATCTATGATTTCAACACCATTGGTTTCTCAAAATACAAATCAATCATTCAGACCGATCAAAGCTGCCATAGATAAGACAGCAGAATTGGTTGAAAAAAATTTGAATGAGGCTGGTAAAATTCTGAAGTCTCTAATGGATACGAACCTATCCATAGCTGAAAACAATAGTATACTCAGTAAGCGGCTTACAAAACTTGAAAGGTACCCTGAAATAAAAGTTTCTGCTCCCTCTTCCTCCAGCACCAGATTTGAAAAATCAAATGACGGTAATGGTAACCTCATGCAGGATGAAAATACCTTCAATGTAACATCCCAGGAGGATTTAAACCGGCTCAGTGAAAAATTATTAGGAGAACATAGTAACCTTCTCAAAAAAGGAAACAAAGAACAGGCATTGTTAATTGAAAAAACTATCAATAGCATTGAACTTTCAAATCAAGTTCCTGAAGCTGCTTACCGGCAATTATTTGCAATGGGTATTAAACTTGTTAGCCCTAGCCCATTACGTAAGCAGCAGGATCATCTTTTTAAAAGTAGTGGTGAGGGTAGAGGCTTTGAAAAAATATTTGGGTCAACAAGAAGCTAAGAAAATATTTTGAAGCTGTTATTTTTACTATCTAAGGGAGAGGTCATTCATGGCGTAACTCCCTTTCAAAATTTTACTTCAAATGAAAATGCAGAGCAAACTGTCAGTGAAAGTTAACACCAGCTATTGGGCTTAAAATGCCTTTAAAATTAAAAATTGGTAAACCAGAAAAAAAGAAACTATGAAAAATGAAAATATTAATGCAAGACAAGATCAACTAATTGACCAGGCAGTTCAATGGATCATATCCGGCATCGGCAAAGAAGATGTAAAGAAAAAGTTAATGGAAACTGATACCAAACTTACCTACGATGAAGCTGATGATGTGATACAAATTGCTATGAAAGAATTGGAGGAGGCAACAACACAAGATCATTCAACAGTGATAGCAAATCATGTGAAATATTATGAGCTTATATATGAATACATGAAAAAGGTGGGGAGTACAAGCGGTATGAATAAGGCATTACGTGCGAAGGAAAGGTTATTAAATGTGTTAAAGGATAAGAACAGGTGGGTGATTAACAATAAGAAAAATACGATCATAGAACAGGTAGTGGAATATGACGAAAGTAAATTGACACCGGAGGAGCTAAAGGATTATAAAGAGTTACTTGAAAAAATGGGCAATTAATTAATTAGTAATAACAATAATTAAATTTTAGTACTAATATTATTACTAATATGTAATAAATTAATATATAATTAGTTACATGAAAATAAATTTGCATTTTAGAAAAATCATTCTTAGGTTTGAATCCTAAATATTAACCACCAAAAATTTACAACTATGAGGAAAATGAAACCTGTTCTAACAAAAAAAATTCTCACTAAAATGAATAGTGAGGCCATTTTTAGAAAGGCATTAAAAGGTAAAATGAACATGAGGGAGGCTAGGATTGCAGCAGGCATCATTGAAAGAAGATTCCCTACTCCAACAGGCATTAAATGAAAAAAGAAAGGGTAGGCAGGTAATAACTCCTACCCTTCATTAATTAAACCAAAACTTATTTATATGCAAATACCAAAAAGCATTTCAAAAGATCTTGCTTATTTTCTACAGATTGTTGTAGGGCTTACATCATACCAAATCCAGGAATTAGCTATGTCAGGTAAGATAGCAGCAACAGAGGAAGCATTCAGGGCAATAACAGCAATTATAGAAAAGAAGCATCTTGCCCTGGTAGATTAATTAATTATTAAAAAGTAGGATTATGCCTTCAATCATTTTTTCAGTAAAAGCAGTTTTGGTGTTACCAGCAAATACTATAGGAGAAGGTAAGAAAGGTTAGATGACAGGGATTAATTAAACACACACATCAGACAGAAGCAGGTACATCATGTAGCCTGCTTTTTTTATTTATTTATAAAGGCCAGTTGAAGGAAGGAATGGTAAAATCATGAGCATTGAAGATGCTAACTAATCCCCTTATGGAAGCTCTAAAGAAAGCAGGTTTTGATAAAATGATTTTTACTACTTTTGCATGGGCATAAAGTTACTAAATGACCTGGCGTTACTAAAGCCAGACTCATATGTGGGAATCCCAGAAACGAAGGCAGAAGGCAATGTTTATATTGAACTGCCTGATTGCGATCCTTCAGATCGCCTCGCTCGTTGTTCAGTTGTATGTCCTTAGTTTAAGATGAAGGACTGGGAACCCCCACCGACGTTGGGGGATATTTTTTGTACCAAATTTCAAACTGAGACACTACCGAATAATATTGTGGTTATAATGTTAGCTTTGTGTAGTCATTCATTAATTAAATAAGATCGTAAGGTAGGGAGCAACCCTATCTTTTTTATTGCTGAACATCCAATTGCGGTAAATTTAGATCCGTCTCCAGTAGTGCCATCTTCATTGATCATAGAAAATTTAACACCAATATCCCTGAGTTCCATTAACAGGATATTGAATTTAAAAGCCATTGGCACAAGATCCCAGGTAATTAACATCAGGGCAAAGAATAATGGCACCGGCAAGGTAGATGATGTGTTTTCCATTTACGCCACCTTACACAGTGACACAAAAAAGAGCTACCTGGTACTCCAGTACTATGTTGTTGGTAGTAAAATGAAACAGACAATAGAAATAGACTCCCAGGAAAACAATTTAGGAAAGAGGGTTCATTACTTCCGTTGTACTGGAAACAGGTGTAGAAAGATGTACTTGGTAGGAGATCAGTTTGTAGGCAGGAAGGCTATTGAACACCTGCTGTATCGGACACAATCAGAAACCAAAAACAAAAGAAATAGGCTTTGGAAGATCAGAACAATTATAAAGCTCTCCAGGCTTATTCAGGAAGGCCAGGATAAGAGATCTAAGAAGTATAGGGGTAAAGCCACCCTCCGGCAAACAAAGGTTGTAGCAGCTAGGAGACTACTGGAACAATTTTAAAAACATTAAATAACTAGCATTAAGAATCCTTCTTTTGCTCATCTGACTGTGAGGAGTTATAATTTTTCGCATTTGCAATCATCATATCATAAGCTTCTGATCCTCTCTGGAAATATTTCAAGGCAGCATCCTTAAAATCCAAATCATACAAAAATTGATTTTGGTGCCCTTCAGGAATATAATATTTCTGAATGTCAACTTGCTTCAACTCACCATACCCAAGCGAAATTGCCATTTGAGAAAGAAGTTCAACACGCAATAATGTCCAGCCTTCTTCTTGATTCACTACGTTTTTTTGATGGAGTGCATCATAGTAATTGTGCCAAGCAACAAGAACACTTGGTGTATCCTGGAAAACCACATCAATCTGATTCAAAGCATTTACAAAATCAAAATGAATCGGTGAGCCTCTTAACGCAAACAATGTCAAGAACAGATCAAGTTTCTCCTCAGATTTATTCTGTTCATCATTTAATTCTCTTCCAATGCGAACTGCTCTTATGGGCGCAGTTGCGATATAATAAATGGTTGCAATTAAAATTCCACTACTTATAATCCAATAAACAATTTCAAATATTTGATAGTTTGTCATAAACGGTTGCTTTGTAACTATTATAAAACTACCAAATATGCCATGAAACATGGATTCCTCTTAAATAAGTTCTTTGACAATAAAGCGTTCTTGGTGGGGAACAGAGATTTTGTAACAAATTAATAACGTCCGTTGTTATTATGTTACAAAACCCTATCTTTATGATCTCATCACAAAATCTCCAGGTCATGAAGAAAAAGTATGTTGCCTACTACAGAGTTTCCACCAACAAACAGGAATACGGGGTAGATGCTCAAAGAACTGCTGTAAGGAACTTCTCAGGCTGTACAGATGGTTCCTGCATTGAGAAGGAATTTGTAGAAATAGAATCGGGTAGGAATAACAAACGGGTAGCCTTGCAGGAAGCACTTGATCATTGTAAGAAACATAAGTGTACTTTGATCATAAGCAAGCTTGATAGGTTGAGCAGGAATGTTGCATTCCTTTTTAATCTCCAGGATGCAGGTGTGAACTTTCATTGTGTGGACTTACCAAAGCTGGATACATTAACATTGGGCATATTTGCCACCTTTGCCCAATTTGAGGCAGAGAGAATCAGCATCAGGACAAAAGAAGCATTGGCAGCCAGAAAGGCAAAAGGCTTGAAAAAAAGGGTTGTAAATAACCTCACAAAAGAAAGAATCAAGGCCGGTCATGCAGCTATAAAAGAAAATGCCAGAAATGCGAAAGAAGTAGTACAGACTGTTGATCAAATTAAGGATAAAAGAAAATCAAATTGGACTTACAGGGCAATTGCTGACTATTTAAACAAAAAGGATTTCACTACCAGGGGAGGCACAAAATTCAATGCTATACAAGTACAGAGGATAGATAAGAGGTTTCAAAATTGAAAAATTTATTATACTCTTTATACTTAATGATTATTTTTTTTGACTGTCAACGACCGGCTTAAATGAATTGGTGAATTTGTAGGAATCAGTACTATGAATTGCACACTGATCAACCGACTCTTTGCTAAAAAATCCAGCAGCCATAAGTGGTAAATCTTTAACGATACATGCTCTCCGGAACATTATTATGTTATAAATAAGATTACTTGCCAGTAAGGTCATTCTGTGATCCCTTTCAGAGTCAAATACTTTGGTTACGTAGGAAAAACCGTTCTCCTTAAGCTCTTGGAAGTAGGTCATTGAATCCTTTGTATCAAAAGCTGTGATAACTTCCATTGTATCAGGTTTGACAAATGCAAATTCTAATATTGCAGGTACTGATCTCAGGGCATGCTTATAACTATTATATTCGGTGGTATCATTTAATTCAATTGCTAAAAGATGTAAAGCATGTTTTATGGCTTCCAATGATGTTTCCAAATGACCCGCTAACTTCTCTGGTTTTGCACCATAGTAAAAGAGATATTGCCCGAATTTCATTTCCAGATCACCAAATTTTACAATCTGGTCAAGAATTTTCAAACTTTCCTCTGGGTTCTCTGCGATCTTTTTAATACCATTATAGTAGAAGTTCCTCTTATTAAGATTTTGAAATAATCCAGCATCGTTCACCACTCCGTTTTTATCAGGTTGAAGGCAAAAGTATAATGTGAAAAGTGTCTCAATTGCATGAAACAAATTTGCTCTCATTTCAATACGCAATGATCTGCGGTAATCCTCTCCCGTATAACCCCAGGTTGAATCAACCACCTCTTCTGCCTTAAAAAAGCCTGTATCATCATCAAGCAATTTTCTTAATAGGACTGTTTTGGTTCTATGATGATGCAATTGATAAGATTTGTAGAAAGCTCTGATCGTAATCATATTGCAAATTACAAATTCCTTTAAAAGCAAGTAGTGAGAACAAAGGAAAGAGACACACTGGATGAGTGGATAGAAGCTTCTGGTGACAACATGTTGAATAAACTCCAATGACTGAGGGAAAAACGGGAAAAATTGATGTTTTCCTTTAAGAAACAAAGTATAAACTGGCTAATTTCACATAAGTGAGCTTACAGACCGGAAACGGTTGAAGCCGGAGATAACCCTCCGGTTTTTTTATTTATCTGCCCTCATTTCACTTGCTATTGAGGTTTGAATTGCTTAATTTTTACATAACCAAAACCTTAAACCGTGAAAAGGATACTTCTTTTCCTACTGCTTATTGCCTTCATTGGCACAATTGCCAACAATGGTACAAATCACAAAACCAATTACCCAACAGTTCACCCTTACGCTGACAGCGTTTATATCTGTGACAGTAAATCGGCCTATGCCTACCATATTTCCAGGGACTGTAGTGGATTAAACCATTGCACTCATGGAATCTATAAGGTGTCATTGAGAGATGCAGAGAACAAATATGGAAGGGTTGCTTGTCAGAAATGTACCAAAGGACTACATGATTAATTCTCCTTTTTTTCTGTTGACCTGATAATGTATGCTGCTTCGATCAATTTTTCAATATGCTCAAAGAAATGGATCATGTCGTATCGCTGGTGCTTATCCAGCAGTTTTGTATTGTACGTACCGGATACAGTGATCTTCAGCCAGTCCCATAAATACCCGCGCACAGATGATATATCTGCATAGTCGAAGAACCTTGAAATAACCAGGTAAGGGTCGTTGATCTCTTCTTCCTCAAGCTTTATGGGTGTGTTTGATTGCATGGATAAAGAATTAACATTAAGATTCAGAGAGTACTGGCGGTTGACCAGGGTATGCTGTAACTATCTTACCACCCCCATCAGTGAGGATGGTAATGACATTGGATGAGTGCCCGTTATTATCTATGCCTACTGGCTGTTTGGCATGGATGGTTCTTTGAAAATTCAGGCACCAGGGCACAGGTGAGGCCGGTAATACGGATGCTTCACGGATGTAATACAGTATCTCTGTAACAGGGATATGAAATTTACTGGCATTGGGAAAGCGGGCTATCTTATAATAGTGTCTTTCGATGATGTGCGCTAAGGATGAAGGGGTCAAATAGTAGGCTTTACGAAAAAATTTCTTTTTCTCAGGTATTGGTAAATGAGAAAAGAAATCCTTTGCCATATCATCCAGCCAGGTTTGTGTGTCGGAAAGAAGGAAAAGAAGCCTGAGCCATTGTTCTTCGTTGAAATTATCATTTATAAAAAGGCTATTATCCATCTGGTAAAGCTACATTACAAGCTAAGCCATTACCAAATAAAAGACGTTTGCAAGTGGTACTAAAAGTATTGCAATTGGTATTATTTTTATCATACTAGCTACAAACAAACTTGCGGTGTCTCAATTACCTGGGCAAACTATGTCCTTACTGTGGCAAAGGGACAGTGTAAGTCGTAACTACTACTGTTAAATTGCCTTTAGAAGCAAATAGCCAAACAGTCCCACTCCTACCAGAACAACTGCAAAGGATACACCGTTTGCGATAATTTCCCCATTGTGTCCCGTTGCGGTAATCTCAATTCCCCGTTTTTGTAATAATATTTTCATAGGATAATAGGCAGGTATTTTAAGCTGCCACAGCGAAAATAGAAAAAATTTGGTTCGGATCTTTCAACCTTGCAACTAGAATAAAGTCAAGAAAATATCATTTTTGATATTATTTTTAGCTCTCTGAAACCCTTACCAGGAAAGGATTTGGAGGGAATATACTTTTACACTAATTTTGATGTTTACTGCATAGCATTACACTGCTTTTAAGAACTACTCTTAGGAAGATTTCATTTCAAAAGATCGCAATTTATAAATATTAAATGCCGGTTATCATTGCTGGTGCTGAACTTCTTACGAAAGAAGAAGCAGCAACCACACTAAGATAAGGTGTTGCCACCCTTGAAAGGTTAATCAAAAAGTGTAAGTTAAATTCCTACAAAGTTGGCCGGAGAGTTCTGGTCTCAAAGGTTGATCTTGACACCTATCTCAATCAAAATTATCTAACGCCAACTTCAAAAATTAATTAATGCCAGGAATAAAAACTTATAAAGTAGTAATCTCCTCCTCAGAGTTAAACACACTTTACAAATATGTAAATGCACCAGACTCACCTGCCGGTAATTATTTACAGGATCTGAACGGTCTTTTAGGTGTAACTGATGATAACGGAGAATCTAACCTCCAAAGAATATTTCAGACCTACAAAACATCCATTGAATTTGATGCCCTTGTAGATGCTGGAATATTATCTAAAAATGATAATAAATATACTGTTCTGACTCCAGAGGATCTTCCCCTTAAGGTTGGTACAGTTCTTTATCTGGAGTACAATAAAGTAAACACCATTTCATTTTTAACTGAAGGATTGGAAGTTGTATCTACTGATGAGGTAGCATTTAAAGCTTCTCAACTAGCTCAATTAGAATCTGACATTAATTATACCAGCTTAAATTTTATCGTATCTGAAAAGTTTCAGGAAGGGGGTAGCAAAGATATGTACCCAAACGTAACGGTATGGATTTGG
>Ga0193726_1001017_pt1 | contig 24349 bp, 30 predicted proteins | sample H2c1metaG_FD_144928 | JGI IMG/M metagenome (GOLD analysis project Ga0193726, IMG submission 144928) | Soil microbial communities from a riparian zone of the East river system, Colorado, United States - H2c1 | ecosystem: Environmental > Terrestrial > Soil > Riparian zone | place: USA: East River...
GGCTGGATGCCAAATGACCATTCCGGCTGAGCAACAACGCTCCGAGGCAGGTAATCGCTCAATATATGAGCCCGCAAACAGGAACGTGAACCAAGCATGGCCATGACGGTGCCTCGGCAAACTATTACCCTGCTGGGTGTGCTGATCAACCAGAGCCAAGCCGCCCGCTTGAACCGAGCGCAGGATGTCTCCCCGGAATTGGTGCGTCAGCTTATCCATCGCTTAAGTGTACGTCTATGGCGTTCCCGGCTACAAAGCTGTCACTTTGCCCTGGGCCGGCAAACCTGCCGCGTCGGTCAACGACGACGCCTATCTAGTGGCCGTTGACAACCGTTCCCAATTTTCGTGGGCGAAGGCTCTCTTTTGCTGGTGCGTGAGAGCACTTTCTTCCAGGAATGTTCGCGCTCCTCCGCCCGGACGGTACTGGTAAGGATAGTCGGTTGAAAACAGTATGCGTTCGGTACCAACGATCTCAATAGAACGCTGAAGGTAGGTATGGTTGAACATTCCGCTCGGCGTCACATAAAGGTTCTGTCGCATGTAGTCCAAGATCGGGCGCTGGAGCTTCGTGACACGATCGAGCGACTTCAATCGCTCCGTGTAGAACAGCACAACCTCTCCCCAATGTCCGAGGATGATCTGGAGTTCTGGGAAGCGATCGAAAACGCCGGCCAAGATCATCCGGAGAAACTGAATCCCACTCTCATAGTGCCAGCCCAGGCCAAAGGTGGCGAAGGCAAGGTCTACCTTGCTGCCGAAGCCCGAATAGTACACATCGCGAACAACACGTTGTGGAATCTGAGGATGAATGAAGAGGGGCGCGCGCAGGCGAGCTGCAGTCTCAAATATTGGCCAAAAGTCGGGATGGTCGAGGTTTTTATACCGTGTTCGGCCGCAGAGGAGTGCTCCTTTCAAGCCGAGATCGCGAACGCTTCGGTTCAGTTCGAGAGCTGCTTCCTCGGGAGAAGGTGTAGGCAGAGTCGCAAAACCCTGAAAGCGGTCCGGACAGTCGGCAACCGTTGCGGCGATGAGGTCGTTCGTTCGCTTGGCCAGCAGGACACTTTGCTCTTGCTCGAGCGTGTGCAAGGCAGGCGTTGTCAGGGAAAGAACCTGGACATCAATCCCGCTCTCGTCCATAAGTTGGATGCGGCCATCCGCGAGGTCGTCAAGCTGATCTTCAATCTCTCCCAAGTGCAGGCCCTGACCCCCGTCCTGATCTTCCCGAGGCAGAGCAGACCAAGCTTCTCGCACCTCAGCTGTAAGGAAATGCTCTTCAATCGCTGTCACTTTCACCGTTCTGTCTCCCAATGTTGCGCTTGTCGCCAGGGCATGGCGAGTTAACCTTGCGTGCGTCTGTCTCGTAGTGAGGTCTGTCGTCGTCGCGCAAAATTGATTGTAGTCGTGGAGAGGCAGCGACCCCGCCGCCTGGCAGACTCGCCACGAAAACATGGACGGTCGGCCAGAGCGAAAACCGCCGCAACCTTTCATTCACCGTTGTTTCGTCACGACTTCGGAACACCACCAGTCTTGGCCTTCGCTTCAATCTATTCATCGGCCGCAGCCGGTCACTGGATCACGGCGTAGTTTTCGACTTTGACATGCAGTTGCAGTCACGGACCCAGGTGGACAACCTGCAAACGTTGCATCAGATCGTGCCTGCGCTCGAAGCAGTCGCGCAGAAAAAGCAGTGACAAGTAGAGCCTAGAAAGAATACCGCTTTGTATTCCCGAGTTTCGGTCGATTTCCTAAGGACGCAGGAGAGCCGGTGCGAGCTCCCGCCATTCTGCTCGTGGAAGCAGCTTCGGCTTGGCTGTGAGTACCTGGATGCAGATGTGGTCCGCGCCGGCGGATTGATGGGCACGAATGCGGTTCCGGACTGTGTTTAGATCGCCCCAGGCGATGATGTTATCGATCAGACGATCACTGCCGCCGTTCTTGAAATCCGATTCGTCGAAGCCCAGCCGCAGAAAGTTATTGGTGTAATTAGGGAGGCCGAGATAAATCGCGAGGAAATCCCTGGCGATTTTCCGGGCCTTCGTCGGGTCAGTCTCCAACACCACCGCCTGCTCCGGGCACAAGTACCGGCCCGGACCAAGTATTCCGCGAGCTTCGGCGGTGTGCTCCGGGTTCACATTATAAGGATGCGCGCCGTCAGTTCGTTCCGCGGCAAGTTCCAGCATCTTCGGCCCAAGCGCGGCCAGAATCCGGATCGGCTTTGTGGACGGCGGAACCGCTTGGTAAGGAGCTTGATCCATCGCATCCAGATAGGCTCGCATCGTGGAAACGGGCTTTTCATAACGGTGTCCTCTCAGCTTCTCGACCAACGGGACATGGCTGACGCCAAGCCCTAGGACGAATCGACCAGCATAGGCCTCGGCGAGGGTTTTCTGTCCGGCTGCCATTGCGAATGGATCGCGCGCGTAGATGTTCGCAATTCCCGTGGCGACTACGATTTTTTTGGTTGCTGCCAACAGCAGGCCGGCTTGAGTGAGCGCTTCACGTCCTACGGCCTCACCAAACCAGATGGCCCCGAAGCCAAGCTCTTCCAGTTCCGCAGTCGCTTCTTGCATTTGGGTGGCAGGAAAGTTCTCGAACCGTGACGTCCAGATTCCAACGGACCCGAGTTGTATCGATGATTGCGCCAACCTCAGCTCCTTTGCCGCCGGGAGCAATACCCGTACGCTGGCTCCAGTATAGGTGATCCAGAACGGCCATACGTTGCTAGCTTTGGACGTACGGGCAACCGTTCGAGGGCATCATCTCTAAGACGAAGCCCTCCGGTCTCTGATCCAGGCTCGAAGTTCGCAGGTCAAGCCGCAATCCGTTTCCGAACTGGAGTGAATCGCCTGCGGATTCGGCCATGCTTCTCGCGGCGAGGCATTTGGGCTTCTCTGGCCCACATTCACGGGATCCGCGGAATGCCGGCCTGGGCGGACTGGTTTGCCGGTGAACTGGAAACGCACAAGGCGATCCTTCGTGTTCTCGGCATCGGGTGTGCCCCAGTGCTGGTCAAGGGCGAGAAGGAGCAGTTTCTTTCCTGGCCTAGCTGGGCGTTGAAAGCGACGCGATAAGGTTCCCAGTGGAAACGGGTGCAATTCATTGGCCGAGCTTGGGGTTGAAGGACATTCTCTTCCACGCCAATACCCCCGAGCACATAGTTTGATATGGACATTGCTAACAACCGTCGACGAATCGCTGGGTATCAGCTACCGATCGATCTCCCAAGTTCCGTTTCGGATTGGGGACGGCTCGTCAAGTTGCCGGACATTCCTGGGTTGCGGGTGCCATCGCGATTTTGCAACAACTATCCCCTGTGACCGATCAGCGTGGTTGGACGAAACCTTCCGATGTAAAAAGAAGGGAGCCGAGACGTTCGCTATGGGCCAGTCGCGGAAGTCGTTGTTGTTCTGCATCCAGGCGATTACAACTCCTTGATCAGGATAGATAACCAGCCACGAACTGCTTCCGGCCACTCCCCCGCTGTGTTCGAATTGCCGCTCTGTTCCGCGGTCGCGAGTATCGTGAATAAACCAGCCGAGGCCGCATTTCGTCTTCTTGCCAACGTTGGTTTCCTGACGCGAGAAGATCATCGCGAGAGTGTCTCGTTTCAGGAATCCTGGTTTCAATAGAGCGAAACCGAAACGAACGAGGTGGCTTAAGAGCGTTGATCTTGCGCTGTCAAGAGTCAAAGAAAGAGTTTCAAGAGGCGGGCACGATGTGCCCGAAGCAGTCATCCGACGGCGTTTTGATCGGTCCATGCGAAATTTCCTGCTTCACTATCGGTCCTTGGCTAAGGTGTGGACGCTGTTCGACAACTCAGGCGAGATCCCCAAGGACCGATAGTGAAGCAGGAAATAAACGATCCGTATAATAGAGAGGAGCGCCTACAGTGAACTGGGTAAGCGCTACGGTCGAACATGAGCAAGCCCTCAAGAGAAGTATTACAGTTGCCGATCGAACAGCGCGCCGAAATTGCCTTCAAAGTCGCAGTTGCTAAGGCCATTGATGAGCACACACGCTTGGGCCTACCCGTCTACATCTGGCGCAACAGCAAGGTCGTAAAATTGTCTCCGAACAAGACGAATAAGCCTTCGAGACGACGAAAGTAGAAGCCCTACCCTCTGCCTGATTGAGTTGTGTCGGCAACTACTTTGCGGCGACCAGAGTTTGTTTTGTTTCAAGTGGGCTGACTACGGCATTAAGGATCCACTTCACTGCGCGGGACTCTAAGGTTTCCCCGTCGAACGCCTTCATCGCTTCTCCTGCTGACCTGAGCATCCCCGCAAATGGGTGGTTTAGAGCTGCCGAGTTCAGGTAGGCCTCCCTCCTCTGCCAAACAAATCTCAAGCGAAAGAGAAATGAGGACGGCCATGAGAATTCGTGTGACCACCAGAGTCGAATTGTTCGAGGAACGAAAGCGACAGCACATCGCGGGCGGCTCCCGAATTGAAGATGAGCGGCCGATCCCAGTGAACGGTTTCTGTTCGTTCATTGCTGTGAGCGAGGTATCCGGTTCAGCTGGAATTGGCGCCCTCGTCGCAGAGGTGCTCATTGGGATGGCAAGATGAGACCACATGGAAAGACCAAGTTGGGATTTTTCCCGTTGCCCGTGTCGGAAGCCACTCGGCTGAAGAATTGCCTTGTTTTTGCTTCTGAATTCTGCGCACTCGATCCCTGCGTCGGCGAAGGCGTGGCTTTTTCTCACTTGCTTCCCGATGTAACAGCTCATCGCTACGGGATTGAAATCGACGCCAATCGGGCCGAACAAGCAAGAACCTTGGGAATCGAGACTTTGCAGGCCAACACCATGGACGTTCGATGCCCGCCGGAAGCCGTTTCTCTGCTTTATTTGAATCCTCCGTACGATTGGGAATCCGGAGAGAGTAACAATCACCGATTGGAACTGGTCTTCCTCGAGCACACCTATCGGTGGCTCAAAGCTGGGGGGTGCTTATATTCGTGATTCCACAGCCGCGATTGGCGAAATGCGCGAGGCTGCTGAAGCGCTTGGGACTTTTCCATGGACGCGGTCTGGGCAGACATCGATCATGCGTGGGTGTGGCGAAACGGAGGCTCGTACTATGGAGTGCCGACTAGCAATTTCTTTGGCTGGTTTCTCACTGTCTACATCTTCTATCAGCTATTCGCGTTGTATCTCAGAAACCGAGTGATTATGCGATCGCCGACAAGTCACTGGCGGCTCGCTATCTTGTTTTATGCCGCATCCGCAGCGGGGAATCTCCTGGTTGTGGCTCCCTTGTCTCTGGGCGGCGTCTTCGTGGATGCTGTCGGTAAACACTGGGCCATCCCCGACATTCTTTGGGCATCACGCCTCGTTTCCATCTTTCTCATGATGCCTCTCAGCCTGATTGCTTGGGTCAAAGCCTCCGGACCGGTCGAACCCTTCTCGAAGCAGGTTTCTCCGGCGATTCCGAGCGGCTGACGGACAACCGCGAACTACCAATCATGTCGTGCCCGTCGTGAGATATAGGACGACTGCCTTCATGCCGGCTAGGTTGGGACCATTCCGCCTTGAATCTTCCTTTGCGTGGCGCATGGCAGGCAGTGGATTGAACGTCAACTCATGCTCAATTGAAACCAGCCTAATGCGGTCGAAAGGTCGTCCCCGTCTCCAGCAGAGTTTTCAATCGCGAGAGAATTCGCGGCCACCCATCCGCGTTCTGAGCATACGCCGGGTCGTCCTCCGCCCAGTCATCGTTCGTTACCACAACCTTCACCGCCTCCGTCTCGGGAGTCAGTTCCACCTTTACTCTCGACATCACCGCCCCATTGCCCATGCCGAACTTGTACTCAAACAACTTCGGCGGCTCAGCCCGCAGCACCTCACCCGTCACATACCGCATCGGCTTCCCATCTTTGCCCGGCCCCGACCAGGTCATCGCCCCGCCAGGCTTCAGGTCCGACTCAAAGTCTGCACCCATGAAGATCTTCTGATTCGCCTCCTTCGAAACGAACCCATCCCAGACCTTCTCCACGGGAGCGGCGATGTAATACGTAAAAATCAGTGGGGCTTTCGCCATATCAAACCTCCAGGCACTCTCGAAGATCATGCAGCGCCTGGCTCAGACTCTAGCAAAATATCCAATGGAAACACCAGCAGACCGGCCCTCTTTCGATGGTGAGAGCGCAATATTTTGATCGTGATCAGGCGGCTTGAACCCAATCAGATGCCCGCAGAGAAGCTAGCAGCCCGCGAGTGGGGCAAGAAGAGCGACACTTTATCTTGCGACTTTTCCTGTTTCGGGTTGCGCCCTATTCCTGATTCTTTACCATCCCCAGGACGTGTATGGCGGGCCATTTGCAGTGCGGGACTTTTCTCGCCTGCTTGGTACGGTCTTGCTTTCGATCTTGATCCCAGTAAGCATTTGGTGGTGGTTCTGTTCCCCCGAAACACTGTTCGCTCTCAATTTCGCCGAGCTTGCGTGGAGCCGATTAGCTGTTGACAGGAGACGATAGCGCTCGCGACTCGACTCTCTGGGTTCGGATTCTGGGCCGATGATGGCCAAACCGGAATTGTCGACTGCACCCTTCCAGTCCCGAAAAATGGGCATGGAGGTTTCGGTGCGACTCTGTAGAATCTCCATTTCGGCATACCAATCAGCTTGTTGCAGGGTTCGTGGAAGTTATTGAGGCGTTTACAATCATCGAGACTTCGCTGTCCGGGGTGAATGAGCGAAATGGCGATTTTCACCAATTGACATCTGGTCTTGTACGGGTTGACGGGTGATAATCCCCTGACTATCAGCTGGGCGGCAAGTTTTGTCGTGCCGTTTTCTGTGTTTTGCTTTTTGCTCGAGCCATGAATAACGAAAACGAAAAAGGCAGGGAACACGATCTCCGGCAACGCATCGTGAGCCTGATTGGGGCGAACGAGCAAGCTTTGAAGAAGCCGATCACGGATGAAGAAGTGCAGAAGCTGAAGGCTGCGGTGGCCCGACTCGATCAGATGTTGAAGGCCGCAGGGGACGCAGACGGGCAAGCGCTAAGGAGCGCGGCGGCTCGACTCGATCAGTTGTTGGAAGCCATCGCTACTGGGAAAGATGTCACCTATGACCTCAAGCGGCGACGAAACTGGCAACAAAGAGAGGATGGCTAGAAATTTCCAAGGTCAGTGCAATGGCCATGATGCAATGGTTGATCGATACTGCCATGCAGTATTTGTCGACTCAGTCAAGCCAAACAATTCACGATGCTGTTTAAGGTACCCTCTAACTTCGTCGCGAGGCCTGTGTCCGCGCACCGCACTTCCTCGAGCAGAGCACCCACGGTGAGCCGAAAAGCGCGTTTGAGTTCAACCGGCTCCAAGGAACGCGCCAGACATTCTGCAGCTCGTGCCTTTTGCTTTTCGCTAAGGTCGTCAAGGCCTCTGCCCTGGACAGCAGCTACACCGTAGCGCTTGCACATCAGCGCAAGCACGTTATCTCGCATTCCGCTCAACATATATTCTGCCTGCAACAGTCGAGAGCGCGCGATACTCGAACGCACGTGCAGCGCATACAACCAGGCCATTCCAATCAGGTCGTTTGCATCGGGAACTGGCGCGGAAATCGGCTCTCCACCAGCGCCAAAGGTCAGACTGAATTTTGGGCCGACCGCACGCAATTCGTGGGTGGGCCAGAATGAGAGGTCAACTTGCAGAGTGTTGTCGAGCAGGAATACACGGTACAAAATGTCGCCGTGCCTAACGTCATAGTTCGCAACCGCTGCATGGTCACGATACAAACGTGTGGTCCAATCATCTAATACCTGATTTAGATCGGCATGGGGAGCCAAACACAGTGCCAGATCGATGTCAGACCAGCGGTCCAGTTGCCCAAGCGCCGCTGAACCCAAATGTGCGGCGCCACCGATACGTAAGTCTGCCTGTGCGGCAGCAACTAGTTCCTCACGAATCTGTTCTCGTTTCTGCGATGTGAAAACCAAAATGTCGTCCATTCGTTCAGCATTGATCCGAGTCTCTGCCTATCTGAGCTTCATTTCTGGGAACCTCGAAGTCACGGCGGACAGGTCCGACTTTCGCCCTCGATCAATTCGGATGGTTGCAGGGTTTGCGGAAGTACCTGATAGCAAAGATTGTATTAGTTGCAGAGGCCCGATACGTACCGAATACACAACTATTGGGCATACCGTTCCGCAGCGAGTTGATCCATTCCGCCGCGTAAGTCGCAGAACCAAGCGACTGCAGCCGTTGTTTCGTTTAGCCGGAAATCCAGGAGGCCGGCCTCAAGATGGCCACGCGGGCGTTTGATCGGGCCAATCTGGAGGCATTCCTTCGCGATTGCCCGTCCGAACTGGTGAAAGTGGGGAATTCCTTGCTGCTCGACTTCTCGCGCGCGATCGCACTCTTGCGCTACTGGAGCTTGCAAGGCAGGGAGGCGCCACGTGAGCGCAGATCTTTATGTTGGCGGCCCCTCTAGAAGGTTGTTCGTGCAAGAGAGAGCTAGACCGAGCCGACGGCTTTACCTTGGAGGAATCTGGTGTCGGCAGCGATACCGAAGGCTTCTAGCAGGCTGGCTTGCACTTGTCTTGAGAGGGCATTGATCTCGTCAACACCGAAGCTTGCGGCGCTAATCCGATACCTCAGCAGCTTCTCTCCCGCGGGAGTTTCAACAATCCGCAGAACGGCGTCCGCGACTTCTTGAGCGTTGCCGACCGCGGATAAGAGTCCCCCGTTTACCTTCGCCGGAAACTCCTTGGCAGCGCCATACGTACTGGTCCGAGCCACATCGGCAGCGGTTACGCTGTTGCCGAAGACAGCAGTCTCATAAGCCCCGGGTTCGACAATCACAGATTCAATTCCTTGCGCGGCAAGTTCGTAGCTGTACGACTCGGCCAGCGCCTCGAGCGCAAATTTACTGGCGCAATAGAAACCGGCGGAAGGAAGAACGACTCGCCCGGCACCGCTGCTGATGTGCATGAGCACGCCGCTGCGTTGGCGCCGCATGTGCGGAAGAACCGCGCGATTTACGCGCACCGGGCCAAGAAAATTCGTGTCCATCAGGCGCTGAGCTTGTTCGGTGGTAACCGCTTCGGCCAGGCCCCCCAGGTAATAGCCAGCGTTGTTGATAGCGACATCGATCCGTCCTGCTTTGGCGACGGCGGCATCCACAGCCCGCCCCACCGAGGCATCGTCGGTCACGTCTAATTCGAGGACGTGGATTGGCAGTGACTCCGTTTGCGCAAGGGTGCGTATTTCGGCGGCATTCTTGGCGTTCCGACCTCCGGGATCGCGTATCGTGGCGAAAACAGTGTGCCCTTTACGCGCCAGGGTTTCCGTGAACAGTCTACCGAAGCCGGTGCTGGAGCCGGTGACGAGAACCACTTGCTTGGAATTCATACTGTAATCACTCCTTGCCTATTGCGGTGATGTCGTGCTGTGACCACTTTGATGCCGGAAGCAAAGTTTGGATACAGAAATTTGAATTCACCAGATTGCTTACCGGGGAGCTACTCGCTGCACACTTTGAGGCAAGCGAGCCGCCGGTCGTGGAGGATCGGGCAACGCCGACCGGTGCGCGTGAAATTTCTTTGCGCGGAAGGAACCATGCAGACATCGTGTTTGCGCCTTATGGGAAAGAAGCTCCTCGTGGCACTCACCGTGGAAGGCGAGTTCGCCGGCGAAGGATTGCAGAGCATCAATGAAGACGATGACATGCTCTCGGCGATGGCGCGGGAACTGGTCGAAAGGAACGGTATTGGCGAAACCGCCGATGCCGTCTGGAGAGCCCTCAACACAGAACATCAAAAGCGGTTCCCGGTGCATCCTTCAGAGACTCACACGCTGCCTTCAGACGAGGGAGCGAGCGATGCTCCGGTTGCGGTGGGAAGGCGCTTGGACGGGATGGCAACTAATAAATGAGCCACTCTATGTCTTCGGACGCCAGGCCGAGCGACTGACTCGGAAGAAGCGGCGCGGTAGGGTCGTCCCCGAGCAGGCTTCGTTGTTTGGGTTCACCTGAGCCGCGGTTTCTGCGCATTCACAAGCGAGAGTTGTTTTTCGAACTCACTCTCTCCTTTGTGCGTGACCCGGATTAACCTCGGGATGCGGGACTTCACGACCCATTCGAGCCTCAACATCTGATGGAACAGGGCTGCTCCCAGCGCTCCTCCAATGTGCGATCGTTGCTCGGTCCAATCCAGACACTGCGTTACAGACTCCCGCCGTTGATCGGCAACCTGCTCCCAGTCAATCCCGATGCTCTTCATCCATGCAATTCCATTCGATGTGACCACGTATATCGCACGGCCTCCCGGTCGCACGTAATCCCGCCGCTCAAGAGCGTCAGCGAGTTCTACTCCCAGCCATCCCGCCAAATGGTCATAACAAGCCCGGGCAAAAGCCCATGGATTCGCCGTCTGATGTCGCCTTCGCTCTTCGGCGGGTTCTCTGATCGGCAGAGGTGCACGCACGGCAGCCGCAATCGCTTCGACGGCATGGGCTATGGCAGGACTGGCGATTCGATAGTATTTGTTGCGCCCGTTTTCGGTCGCGATCAGGATTCCTGCCTGTACAAGTTTTGCCAGATGCATACTGGCCGACGGAGCAGACACATTGACCGCCAGACCAAGGTCCGTCGACGTGCGCGCTTGGCCGTCCATTAGAGATACAACCATGGCCATCCGGCTTCGGTCTGCCAGTCGAGCAGCGATGAATGCCATTTCTGCCGCGTCATCCATAGTTCAGCATCCGTTGAACTAATCCTACGTTGGCTCCTGCTAGGATACAGACGCTGGAGGGAACAAATGAGATTCAAAATAATCCTGACGAGCGCGCTGTTCGCCGCAATCGTGAGTATGACAGGCAGTCAAACGACTGCGCAAAACTCCGATCTGAAGCCGAACGCGAGCGAGAAGGTTGTGCTTCGAGGTTACGTCCGGGACTTGGCTTGTCTGATGAAGTTCAACGAAGCTCTGAAACCGACGAACGACTGCGCTATTATGTGTGCTCGCGCTGGATCGCCGCTGGTGGTCGTTACCGAGAAAGGTGACATCTACACGCCGATCTCGGAATCCATTCCCGATACCTCGCAGCGGGAAAAACTAATGCCCTTCGTCGGCAGCTATGTCGAGGTCAGCGGGGACGTTTACAAGCGAGCCGGCATGAGTGCCATTGTCATTCGGCAAATCAAGAAACTCGACGATTCGAGTCAGAACGGTGGTTGAGGGCGAAACGTCTCTGAGCTGCAACGGCAGCCACTTCGCTTCGATCTATGAGGAAGTAGGTTGGTGGCTTGCTCGTGGCTGCTCATTTCTCTGAAGTTCATAGCCCAAAAACAGCCTCTAACGAAGGGTTTGCTCGCTACAGAGGATATCGCCAAGACTGCATGCTTTCTTCTGAGAAAGGACTCCGGCCCCATCACGGGCCAGATAATCACTGTGGATGGAGGATGGGCGGTGAGCGGATGAGTCAAGCGACCATGTTCGCGCTTATATGACTGGGAACACAGACTCCGCTCCAGTCATGAATCCCGCTGTTGCTGAGAAGGGTCACCGTCGGCCAAACACTCGTCGTTCTGGATGTGGTGCAGCCTTCTTCGGGGAAGGGTCTTATGGTCCGACTCCAAGAACGCTGCTTGAAGTTGGACCAACACGCCGTTGCAAGCCTAACAAATCACCCAGACCCAAGGGAGTCAGCCGATTCGCTGTTTCCAGCACTAATGCGCGGTGACTACCACCGGCTTCGACTTTGAGTCCGAATAGTTTTGGTCGCCGGGATACTTTGCCACGATCTTCTCCTGCTCACCTGTCCCGCCTAACACAGCAACGTTTGTTAGTGTTGCTGTTGCAAGAGTCTCATTGAAGAGCACACGATGAGCCGAACGCAACCGCGGTCCATTGAGTCGATCGGTCCACCCCAGCAGCAATTGACGGTCTGTTCCGATTGTAGTTTAGCCTCATAGACCAGGGTTGAATGGCGTTTGTGTGGCTCGCCGGAAGCGGCTGAACCCAGCAGAAGCGACGACTTTCTGCATTTGCTTCTCGCCAGCCTGCGCGCCCAGACACATTCCCACCTCATGCGGTTGGGAACAGGGCGTGCACAGCAAAGTCGAAAATGAATAGTAGACGCGGCCCACCGGGTTCAGATTGTCCTGAAGGTCGTCATTGGCGAAGGCCTCGACGATCATCCACGAACCATCTTCGGTCAAAACTGCGCGGACATGCGCAGCAACGCCCACTAGGTCTCCCATGTCGTGGAGGCGGTCGAAGACCGCCACGAAGTCGTAGTCTTTCCCGGAGATGTCGGAACGATGGTCGAGCGGTTGTCCGCGGATCTGCTCGGGGGACATGTAGCCGACGGTGCCCATCACCGTGCCGGGGGTGGTGGGTGCAACGCCGGTCATAGGGGCTGAGTCTTCTGAAGTGGAGTCTGGGGCTTGCATTGCGAGACGAGATGCACACAAGGCGAAGGACATATTGCTGCGACGGGCCGGGTAGTTGCCGGAGAAGAGTTCTCGGGCAGTCAATTACTTCGAGTGCATTGCTCAGGTTCTCGACGTCGGCCTGCAATCGCACCGAGCGTTTTTCCTCTCCTTTCCTGGCACAGCGCTTACGCTCCGACAACCTGAGGAAGTCGAGACAGTTCCTCGTCGGTGCTGTCATCGGGGACTGAGCATCCCGGTGTCAGAATGAACTTGCTGCCGGCGACATTCCTAGCGGTCTGCCATTGGTTGCGGATCTGCTCTGAGGAGAGATTCTTGTAAGACTTCTCATCGATTCCGGTGGCAATCGTTTGCGAGAACTTGCTGCGCACAGTGCTGACCGACACGCCGCTGGACTGGACGGACCAGTTGACAACCGGGGCCTGGAAATCGACAAACTGGTCAACATATTCGTTCTCCCAATGCAAATGGAGGAAGTTCAACCTGGCGCTGGCAGTCGCTGCGAAAAAGCGCTTGTCAAACGGCGCGCTGAATTTGGCGTAGTCTGTCAGTGAGAGTTCCGCGCGGTTGGCGTTCGCAATTGAAAACAGAACCCCCGAAGCGCCCGCAGCAAAGGCGCGCTTGGCATGGTTAATGTGCGACCGCGTCAGTACATCAAGGGCGTCGAGCAGCCGCTGCGGGTTCTCCTGCTGGAGGCGAACAACCTCCTCTTTCGACGATAGTTTGACCGCCACCTGCCAGGAATTGAATGCAGTTTCGAGAATATACGCGACTCCGTGCAGTCCGTCACGGATAAGTTCCAAGGCACGAATCTGTTCGGGGAATGGATTATCCAACGCCTTCAGCTCATACCAGTCGCCTGCAGATTTCGGATACGGATAGTCGCTCATCACTTTCACGATGTCCGTTTTGTATTTCCAGTGATAATCAAGCGTTGCTTTGGCGTGCTCTTCGGGAGTCTGCGGTCCGAAGTGATGCCAATGGGTGAATGGTGGCCGGTCTACGTCCTGCCCGGCCAGGGCCCGGTCCACGCGCTCTTTGCGGGTGAGCGGGTTTCGCCCTGCCACCTTTCCGAGAACGGGCTGTGCGAGTGCGACGCCGGCTGTGGCTACGGCCGAAAGAAGGAAACCCCTACGGTTCATCATGAAACTACTCCAGGAAATGGATCAACACCGACCTGTGACGCCGACTGTGCCAGTCGAAACCTCGAAATGTCTGCGAATACCGGAATTATACTGCGCACCAGAATCGATGATCTTGCTGAGCGAGCGCCAGCTCCGAGGTTCGTAGTTTACGCCTTTCGCAACAGCGGCTCGCTTTGTTCGGCGTGCCTTGATCTAGACACGGTGGGTCTCCTCGCGAAAGAAAATCCACCCAGTATCCGCCAGCGTTTCCGCTGGGCCGCACTACAGCCTTGAAGCTCTGCTTCTGCAATACTGCTCACATCTGCGTCTCGGGGGCATTGGTTGCACATACCTTTGTTCCGTGGACTGAATTGGCGGCAGAGTAGAATCAGGGCTACGAGAGGCACCATTCCCGTGGGGAGCAGGAACTGCGCTGGATAGGTTTGCCACATGGAAGCGACTGGGATGTGGGATTACGCCTCGTGACTGGACCCTGGATCGGTGCCGGATCCGATCACAACGCAGTCTCAGTCTGCGTAAATATCGTGGCTTGAGCTTTGCGGAGTATGAAGCGCCTGAAGGTGACCACCGAGCACTCCAGCAGGTAGAGCGACTCGATACTACGGAAAGCGGGCGGGGCGAGTGCGCCATGTTGGTTGGTTCTGATGCAGATGTCCATGAAGCGATCCACAATCCAAACTCAATCGACGTTCGGGTGGGACGTTACCTCGCTCCCCGCCCCGGGCGAAAGACGGTCGGTACACCGAATCAGCCACGGTTCTTCGCGCAGGTGTCGGGATCGGAACCCTTCTCTTCATGAACTCAAGAAAACCACCTTTGGGCACCGTAGATGAGAAGGTTTTTACGTTAATCGAGACACTGGTCAAGACAGAGCAACGGCGGGACAAACTGGCGCCCGGCCAGGTCGCTGTGGTGGGTGACAGCGAGGCCCGAGCACCCTTGTTACGTGGAACTGGAGAACAGTTACGTCACAACGAGGCCACAAGCCAGGCCGCCATCCGCAACGAGTTGCCTGCGCATATCGCATTGCTCGATAGCTCAGGCGTTATCCTCTTTGTGAATGGCGCGTGGCGAGAATTTGGCTGCGCGAACGCGCTGCAAGGCTCAGGAAGTGGGGTCGGCCTGAATTACCTTGAGATTTGCGATCATGCGCGGGAAGTTAGCTCCTCCGAGGCCCCCTTGGTCGCCGAAGGCATTCGTTCGGTGTTGGATGGCGGGAAAAAGAGCTTTTCGATCGAATATCCCTGCCATTCGCTGGCCGGGCAGCGCTGGTTTCAACTGGTCGTTACACCCCTGCACGTCGACCGACTGCTCGGCGTGGTGGTCATGCACCTCGACATCTCCGAACGCAAGCAGGTGGAGCAATCGGCGCAGCTGAATCAAAAACGACTGCGCGATCTCATCGATGGACTTGGCCCGTCCATATTCGTGGGATTGATGACACCCCATGGAATCCTGATCGAGGTCAACCGGCCCGCGTCGACTGCGGCAGGCTTGGAGCCTCAAGATCTCCTAGGCAAGCCCTTGGCGGACACCTACGGGTGGGCCCATTCACCTGAAGTCCAACAGCAATTGCGTGAGGCCATCGTGCAGGCTGCCCGCGGGAAGGTCTCGCGCTACGACGTCCAATTGCGTCTGGCGCATGGCCAGCTTATTGATGTCGATTTCTCCCTGCAACCCGTGCACGACGAGACTGGTGAGGTCGTGTTTCTAGTCCCGTCCGCGACCGTTATCACTGAGCGCAAGCGGACAGAAATTGCGTTGCGCGAGAGTGATCAGAAATTCCAGGCGTTAGTGACCAACATTACCGACGCGTTCTGGATCCGCTCGCCGGACATGCGCGACGTGCATTACATCAGTCCAGCGTTTGAGCGAATTTGGGGCCGTTCTGTGGAAAGCTTGTATGCATATCCGCATGAGTGGACCGACTTCATAGTGCCGGAAGACCGTGAGCGTGTGCTGGACACCTTCGCTACCCTCACCGAAGAAGCACGGACCGTGGACATTGAGTACCGCATCGTGCGGCCCGATGGCGAGATTCGTTGGGTTCGAGTCCGTGGTTTTCAAGTTCGGAATACTTCAGGCCAACTGATCCGCCTCACCGGGATCGTGAGCGATATGACCGAGCGCCACCTCGTGGCAGAAGCGTTGCAAACGAGTTTGGAGGAATTCCGAGCTTTGGCCGAAGCCATGCCGCAAATGGTCTGGACTACGGAACCGGGTGGCAGGAACGTATATTTCAACCGGCAATGGATGGATTACACGGGGCTCACCCTGGAGGAAAGCTTTGCCTACGGGTGGAACAAGCCGTTCCATCCGGACGACCAACAGCGAGCGTGTGACGCTTGGCAGCGCGCGAAAACAACGAAGGATGCATACACAGTCGAATGCCGCTTGCGCCGTGCCGATGGGGTCTACCGTTGGTGGTTGATCCGCGGCGTGCCCCTGCAAGACGACACCGGCATGATTCTCAAATGGTTTGTCACCTGCACAGATATTCATGACTTGAAATTGATTGAAGAGGCGTTGTCTGCGGAAAAGGAGAGCGCCCAAGTCAGACTCAACTCCATCGGTGACGCCGTGATTTGCACGGATGTCTCAGGAAAAATCAACTTCGTCAATTCCGTTGCTGAACAAATGATGGGCTGTTCCTTTGAGGAGGCGGTGGGCCAACCCATGGCCGAGATTCTCCAAATCAAGAACGCGACCAGCGGAGAAACAACGCCGAACCCTATGGAGATGGCGGTTGGGCAAAACCGGACCGCGCAGTTGCCATCGAACTGTATCTTCGTGCGGCGCGACGGAATTGAAATTCCGATCGCAGGCTCCGTCGCCCCCATCCATGGCCGCGCAGGGCACGCTACCGGAGCGGTAATCGTGGTTCGCGACGTGAGTGCGGCGCGGGCAATGGCGCTGCAGATGGTGCACTTGGCCGAACACGACTCCCTTACTGGTTTACCCAATCGATTGCTCCTGAATGACCGGGTTAGCCAGGCGATAGCGTTAGCTCCGCGCCACAACAAGAAAGTTGCCCTGCTTTTTTTGGATCTGGATGGATTCAAGCACATCAACGATTCCCTGGGACATCTTATCGGTGACAAACTTCTCCAATCCGCCGGAAAGCGGCTCGTGGATTGTGTACGAGCCACGGACACGGTGAGCCGGCAAGGAGGCGATGAATTTGTTGTGCTGCTTTCTGAAGTTGAACACGCGGAGGACGTGGCCATTACGGCGAGAAGGATGCTGCAGGCAGTGGCTGAGCCCCACTCCGTCGATCTGCACGATCTTCACGTTACCACTAGCATAGGCCTGAGTGTCTATCCCGACGACGGGTTGGATCCGGAAACGCTAATCAAGAACGCAGATACGGCCATGTACCAGGCAAAGGAAAATGGGCGTCAGAGTTATCAGTTTTTCAAACCGGCAATGAACGTCCGGGCCGTGGAGCGGCAAGCTACTGAGGAGAGTCTGAGGCGCGCTCTGGAACGACAGGAATTTGCTGTCCACTACCAGCCCAAGGTTAATCTGGAAACCGGCAAGATTACGGGCGCCGAAGCATTGATACGTTGGACACGCCCCGACCCAGGGCCGATCTCCCCCGCACAATTCATTCCGGTTGCCGAGGACTCCGGGTTGATTCTCCCGATCGGCAATTGGGTTCGTCGTGAAGCCTGCAAGCAGGCCCGGATCTGGGTCGACGCCGGCCTACCGCCTGTGACAATAGCAGTGAACGTTTCCGCAATGGAGTTTCGGCAAGAGACTTTTTTGGACGATATATTCCGAATCCTCGAGGAGACGGGCGTAGATCCCAAGTTACTTGAGGTGGAGCTGACCGAAAGCGTTTTGATGAAGCGAGTCGAGTCCGTGGCATCTGTTCTCCAAGAACTCAGAACCAGGGGGGTACGGGTTGCGGTCGATGATTTCGGCACCGGTTACTCCAGTTTGAGCTATCTGAGTAAGTTCCCGATCGATGCCTTGAAGATCGATCAGTCGTTTGTTCGCCAGATCACAACGACTCCCGAGGATACGACCATCGTAAGTGCAATCATCGGTATGGGCCGAAGCATGAAACTACGGGTAATTGCCGAGGGTGTGGAAACGCCGCAAGAGCTGGCATTTCTTCAGGATCAGCAATGTCATGAGGCACAAGGATACCTTTTCAGCAAGCCCGTGCCTGCCCAACAGTTTGCCGTATTGCTTGAGACAGGCATATCGAACTGGTGCAATTTGCGGCTCTAGACCGATACCCCTTCTCAACACACTCGCTCATTCGCCACTCACTGGTTATACTGATTTATCGGCTAATGGGAATCCAACCCCTTTCACTCTGAGATTAGCCCTGCCAAGTCGTCAAGTGTTTACGAATCTGTTCGCTTAACTTGCACGAAAATCCGGCACCTAGAACACTTGCCCCCAAACATCTGTTGAACAGTTGCCAATCGAATTAGTGAATGATAAAGGACGTTATCACACGCTTATGTATCGATCACTGTCATCGCTCGTCCCCAATGCTTCCGACCTGCTGGCCCTTGAAGTGGAAGAACTGGCCGGGGTGCTGCTTGCACATCTGAACAGTTACGAGGGAATGGCAGGCAACTCCGTTTATCAGAACGGCCTGCTCAGTCAGGGCAATTTCATTCGCGCGCAGGAACAAACGGATTACGGCCAGAAGCCGGAATATGGCGACAGACAGGCCCAAGTGAACCGGGCGCTCATGGAGGCCTGGGCCTGGCTTGAGCGCGAAGGAATCCTGATACGCGATCCAAACCAGCCCGCTGCCTTGTTTTTTGTTTCCGGACGCGGACAACGCATGCGGTCGCAGCGGGATTTTGAAGCCTATCGCAAGGCAAGCCTGCTTCCCAAGTCCCAGCTGCACCCTCTTATCGCCGCCAAAGTCTATCCGGCATTCCTGCGCGGTGAGTACGACACCGCGATTTTCCAGGCCTTTCGGGAAGTTGAGGTCGCGGTAAGAGCCGCAGGCGGATTTTCCGCTGATCTTGTGGGCGTCAACCTGGTGCGCGAATCATTCAGTCCCGTCAAGAACACCGTTCCGGCCGGTCCGCTCACCGATACGCTCCTGCCGGTCGCCACCCCGCAGTCCGGACAGTGCACTCGATAGAGCTCGATCACCGCCGTCGTGCGGTACTCTGACCGCGGGAGATCGCGTACCTCACGCTCGTAGATCTCGGCGATTCCCTCGATCCTCCGACCGCACCCGGAACACTCCAGTTTGCGGTTCCCGCGTTTGCGGCGTACCCACAGACGCAGCGTCTTGGCTTCTTCGTTGATCTCGCTGCGATAGACCCGATACCCCGGCCATCCCAGAATCTTTGTCCACTCACTCTCGCTCATCCTGCTGAGCTTACTGAAAAATCTCCTTCCAGGAAACCCCCGCCAATCAAAGGGTCATTCGGATTCCTGCTCAGAGCCGTTAGTTCTAGCGTGCCATCGAAAATCGCGATGCGTGGCTCCTTTTGTGCCGACGAATTGTTCATCCCAGCGTGGGTTCGGCAAAACTTCCGTAACTACCTTAAATTCTTATTTTTGTGTGATGCTTGAGTTACTGGACACGTGCGATAGGGAACGGTGAGTAATTGCGGTCTAAGCAGCTAATTGCCGGCACCATATTGGTGGCAGACGATCAAGCGTCGAACCGCGAATTGCTGGAAAAGGTTTTAACTTCTCCGAATGGTGTCTCTGCTTTCGGAGAGTTATCCAAAGTAACGGCTGACTTAGTCCTGCCTGATATCTCAATGCCTCGCATGAACGGGATTGAGGTGTGCAAGAGAATCAAGGCCAATCCCGACACATGTTTGGTTCCTGTAATCCTAATTACGGCGCTATCTGAGAAGCAGGACCGCCTGGAAGGAATCAAGGTTGGAGCCGATGACTTTTAAGTCGTCCTGTAGTTCGGACCGAGTTGCTGGCTCGGGTGAGGTCACTGTTGAAGCTTAAGCAGCACACGGACGAGTTAGAGCGCGCAGAGTCTGTGCCGCTTACTTTGGCCAGGAGTATGGAAGGCAAGGACCCTTACACTCACGGTCATTGTGAACCTCTTACTGGGTACGCGGTCCGTTTAGGTGAACACATAGGCCTCTCCGAAGACCAACTGGCCGCGCTGCGACGCCCCAGGGTCGTCCACGATGTCGGGAAGATTGCTGTGCCGGATGCGATCCTGCCGAAACCAGGAAGCTTGACTTCGGACGAATGGAAATTGATCAAAGAGCATCCTGTTGTTGGGGCGTGAATTTGTGCGCCGTTAGAGTCATTTCGTTTTGTTCTTCCGATCGTTCGGCATCACGACGGGAAGGTTGATGGGGCTGGATATCCCGAGGGCTCCTGAAGGGGCGATGCCTGTCAGGGCACAGGGTACTTCAGACCGTAGACGTTTATGACCACCTGAGTACCGAGCCCTTATAGGCGAGCTTTTTTCCAGCACCGACGCGCTACAAATTATGAAACCAGAGGTCGCCAAGGGTTGGTGGGATCCTCAGATTTTCGACCAATTTGAACGGCTGGTTAGAAGTGGTCCGGCAGATTTCTGCCGCGGGTGCCGTAGCAGTAACAGGGAGCTAAGAACCCGTATTGCAGCAGGAGTGGTTTTCATGAACAGGCGTTTTCGCCCTTTTATCTGGGCCAAGCCAATTGCGGCTGGCGCAGATGAACCGCGACCAACAAGACCGGTTCGGCGTCCAATCGGTGCAATCGTCCTTGTCTTGTTCGCGGGCTTGTTCAATGAAAGTCTAGCTAATACCCCGCCAGGACAGGAAAGTGGTCGTGAACCACTGAAACAATTGAGCTTGGCGCAACTTGGCGACGTCGAGGTAACAACAGCATCCAAAGAACCTGAGGAAGTTTGGAAAACTCCGGCGGCCGTGTATGTCCTAACGAACGAAGAGATTCAACGCTCGGGGGCCACGAGTATTCCTGAGGTTCTGCGGTTGGTTCCAGGGGTGCAAGTAAGCCGAATCGACAATGATCATTGGGCGGTCGGCATAAGAGGGTTTGCCGACCAGTTCTCCAAATCCATGCTGGTGATGGTGGACGGCCGCAGCCTCTATACCCCGCTTTTTGCCGGCGTTTATTGGGCGCTCCAGGACGGCATCATACTTGAGGATGTCGAGCGTATCGAGGTCATTCGAGGACCGGGCGGCACGATCTGGGGTGCGAACGCGGTTACCGGTGTCATCAACATCATCACGAAAAGAGCTAAAGACACGCACGGGGCGCTTGCTTCGGTCGGCGGTGGAAATATTGACCAAGGCATCGGCGCAGTTCGCTACGGATCTGGAAGTGGCAACTTTGATTACCGCATCTATGGGAAGGGTTTCAGCCGCGGAGCTGGGTTCCATTCCGATCAGCAAGGGTACGACACCTGGCGATCGGGACAGATGGGCTTCCGAACCGATTGGGATGTCAGGCGCAATGACCACCTCACCATACAAGGCGATATGTACAAAGAAGGAATGGGCCAGACAGTGGGCTACGGATCCTTCACGCCACCGGAGCAAATTATCTCGAATCAATCCGTGGCGGTTTCAGGAGGCAACCTGCTGGCCCAGTGGCGGCACGACCTGCGGGAAGGGTCCGACATCCAGGTCCAGGCTTACTACGACCGCACTTATGCCCAGGCGCCCGACTACCAAGAGACGCGCAACACCTTCGACCTGGACTTTATCCACCATCTGACCCTGGGAGAGCGTCACAATTTCATATGGGGAGTCGGGGCCCGTCTAAGCCCGAGCCAGGTCGTACAGAAGGTTCCGACGCTTGATCTCATTCCTCGCGACTTCGCAAACAATGTTTACAGTGGATTCGTCCAAGACGAGATTGCCATTGTGCCAAATAAATTCTCCCTCACAGTCGGCTCCAAGTTGGAACACAACAGTTACACTGGCTTTGAGCTCCAACCCAGCGTGCGAGGGTTGTGGACGATCACCCCTCGGCAGACATTCTGGGCGGCAGTCACGCGCGCCGTCCGGACTCCCTCCCGAATCGAGGAAGGCTTCCATCTCCTAGACTTCGGAATCGCCAATCCATTGATTTACGTCGCAGTCGACGGCAACCAACAACTGGCGTCCGAACGTTTGATTGGCTACGAGGCTGGGTACCGGACCCTGATAACTCCTAAGATCTACGTTGACATCGCAGTTTTCCATAACGACTACAACGATCTGATCAATCTGGGAACACCGACCGTAACCCTTGACGCTACGCCGACGCCGCCCCACCTCACCATTCACCTTCCCTTCGCCAATGGATTGCGAGGGAATACCGACGGCTTCGAAATCGCACCTGATTGGAAGCCGTCACGCTGGTGGCAGATGACGGCGACGTATTCCTACCTGAATCTGAATCTGGAGAGTATTCCCGGCGTGGTTGACGGCAACGGTTACCTGAAGAAAGACGAGGGGTCAAGTCCGCACAATCAAGTAACTCTACAATCTCGGTTCAATCTGCCCAAAGGATTTGAGTTTGATCAGACCTATCGCTATGTGAGCGCCTTGCCCGCCTTTTTGGTGCCCAGTTATAGCACGGCGGACACGCGTCTGGCGTGGCGGGCTACCCGGCAGATGGAGTTTTCCGTGGTGGGAGAGAACCTGTTCCAACCCCATCATGTCGAGTTCGGAGGTAATCCTGGACCGCTGGTCGGCATCAAGCGAAGTGTCTATGCCCAGATCACGTGGAGACGCGGCGCGGATTGATCCCCCATGAACCCCACTGCCCAAACAGAAGTCTTGCGGCGTATTCCCAAAAATCGAGCGCGTAGTCGTTATCCTTGGCTCTGGCTAGCAGTAGTTGCCGTACTGTAGACGCTGCTGATTACCGTTCCACGCTTGGTGGCACTGGGGCGAAGCCGAGTGACTCTGATGCTTAGGCCGTCTATCTTTATACCTTTGGCCGTTTCGTGGAATGTGGGTATTCCGGTGAATGTGAACATCGTTTCCGGAGGGAAGCCGAACGGCATTCCGGAGCGAAGCGACGCTGGCATGGAGATTGTGAAGAAAGCGTAACTCCAAGTTCGAGATTTGCCGAACCGTAAGCCTTGTCTCAATTTCATTGGTCGGCCCCACAGAACGATCTTCGAACATTGGTCTTGCGCGGGGCGCCCCCGAACTGCTGACTGCGCGAGCTTTCCACAATAGAATTGCAGTTCAGGCTAGGGCGCAATCGGAAACGTTGCGCGGCGCAAGATTGGGGCATTGCCGATGGGCACCAACGTAACCGCAATGTCTGACCGGTCTGACTTGCCCGGCAGCGTGCCTTGAAGCGTAATCACCGGCGCATCAAAGGGACGCAACCAATTCGTTCCCTGGGTCAGGTAGACAGGTTTCAAGCCGAATCCGCGCCAGCGGGTGGACGCCGGCAGCACAAACGCTTCGTATTTTCCCGGAATCGGCAAATAAGTTGTATCTTCAAAGCCTTTTACGGGATAGCTCTTGGTCACGGTTTTGCGCTCCTCGATTCGCTGCACAAACAGCAACGCACCGTATTGAAGTGCAACTTCGCCGTTGGTGGCGGCGACCTCGCGCACGGTGGGCCGGAACTCAAGGGTAACGATTGCGGACGCCTTCCACTTACGGGTCACGATCCAATAGCCACCTTCGCGACGAATGGCAGCCCCCTCGCAAGTGACCGCGGTGCCGTGGGACCAGCCCGGATCGCGTAGCAGCAGCGGGAATTCGATCTCACGCTCCGCCTGCACCGTAATCTCGATCTCGTTCTTGAAGGGATAGCTGGTCTTCTCGTCGATCTGCACGCGCACCCCGCTGACGGTCGTCGAAACCGAGCACGGGCCGTAGAGCAAAGCGGCGAGACCGCCATCCGTAACGCGCATCCACATGCCGCGCACAAAAAGGGGTGCGACATTGGCGGCGTTCGGATTGCAACAGACAGCTACATCCGCGTGCGTGGGCGAGAACTTGCTCTGGGGATCGGGGTGCATGCCGTCGGGAGAGAGATTATCGCAGTGAAAGCGGTTATCGCACGTGAGATAACTGATCGCACTGCCGTCAGACAGCCGCGAACCCTGTGCTGCGTTGAACCAAATCTGCTCGACCCGGTCGCCGAGGTAAGGCAGGCCCGTCTTTTGCAACGCCGATTGAAGAGTGGATTGAATCTCCTTGGTGGCGCAGTACTCGTATTCCGTGAATTGTGGATCGGGCTTGAGGCGCGCGACATCTTCCTGACTCACAGCCGAGCCGCTAACCTCGCTATGGCGAGAGAGCTTCTCGAGTGCGTTGCGCGAGGCCTGTCCAAGGTCTTCCCTGCCCGTGGCCATCCAAAGCCACAGCGGCACGCGGATCGTCTCATACGTGTTGGGGCCGTGATCGGCAAAACTCGCGTCCAGATCGAGAAGATTGTGCAGACTTGTATCAGAGTTCCGCGCGGTCTCGCTCATCTGCTCATAGAAGCTGAGCATGAAGTCTCGATATTTTGGATCGCCAGTCTGATTGAAGAGCGTCTCCATCACGTCTGAGATCATGAGGTCGTGACTTTGTCCGTATCCTCCCGGACCCGATGCGAGCGGAGTTTTCCCAGCCCCCATTATGGAAACAATAAGGTCGGCCGCTCGAACGACTGCCTGATGTATGTGCTCATCATGGGCCAGTTCGCCGTAAGCGAGTAGCCCCCGCAACAAGCAAGCCTGCGTCCACAGATCGCCCGGCGCGGAGAAGCGCATGTCCGGCGCGAAGACACCCAGGTATCCATCCTTGTCCTGCGATGACAGAATATGGTGCACATATTCGTCCGCCTTGCGAATAGCCTCGTCGTCGCCGGCAAGATAGGCCATCATCATGA
>Ga0193726_1001018_pt1 | contig 24318 bp, 18 predicted proteins | sample H2c1metaG_FD_144928 | JGI IMG/M metagenome (GOLD analysis project Ga0193726, IMG submission 144928) | Soil microbial communities from a riparian zone of the East river system, Colorado, United States - H2c1 | ecosystem: Environmental > Terrestrial > Soil > Riparian zone | place: USA: East River...
AGGAGAACAAGTTCGGCATCGACATCGATCTCGCGCGCGAGGCCTTTGCGCTGGCGGGCCGCCTGCCCAATCTCAGGGTGGTGGGCGTGGCCATGCATATCGGCTCGCAGCTCACTTCGCTCACACCCTATCGCAGCGCCATCGTGCGGGTGCGAGAGCTGATCGGCCAGCTGCGCGCCGACGGCCACGCGATCGACCGCTTCGATATCGGTGGCGGCCTGGGGATTGTTTATTCAGACGAGCGGCCGCCCTCGATTGCCGACTTCATGGCCGTGGTCGCCAAGGAAACCGAAGGCCTGGGCTGCGAGCTCACTTTCGAGCCCGGCCGGCGCCTGGTCGGCGAAGCGGGCGTGCTCGTGAGCGAGGTCATCCTGGTGAAGCCCGGTGTTTCCAAGACTTTCGTCATTGTTGATGCCGCCATGAATGATCTTATACGGCCGACCTTGTACGAAGCGTGGCATGACATCCTGCCGGTTCGTGAGCGCCAAGATAACGCCACGATCCACTGTGACATTGTCGGGCCGATCTGCGAATCAGGCGACTATCTGGCACAGAACCGTGATCTAGGTCCGCTGGCTGCCGGAGACCTCATCATGATACGCTCGGCGGGTGCCTATGGGGCGGTCATGGCTTCGACCTACAACAGCCGCCCCCTGGCGCCCGAGGTGATGGTCGATGGCACGCGATTTGCGGTCACCCGACCAAGGCCGACGATCGATGAAATGATCTCCGCCGAGCGGTTTCCGCCCTGGATGGAGCCAATAAAGCCGTAGCGTCAAAGAGTTAGTTGCCAAGAGTCAGTTGAAAGGAAGGCGATGGACGCCAGCCAGACCACCGAGATCCAGGCGCCCGGGTTGGGCCGCAAGATCGGTTTGGCGTGGGCAGCGTTGGCCTGGGAAGGCCTCTGGCCGCGTCTGGTGCCACTGTTGGCTTTCGTGGCCCTGTTCATCGCCGCGGCCCATCTCGAGCTTTTTTCCGGCCTCGATCCCTGGGTTCATACCGGTGTGCTGGCTGTGCTGGCGCTCGCCTTCGGTGCGCTCGGCTGGTGGCGCCTGCGCGATTTTGCCTGGCCCACGCACGAAGCCGCGATCCGCCGCCTCGAACTCGACAGCGGGGTGCCGCACCGGCCGCTGGTCGCCGTGCAGGATCGCCTGGCCGCAGGCGAGAATGACTCGATGGCGGCCGCCCTGTGGGAGGCCCATCGCCGCCGTGAGGCGGCGCGGCTGGCCGGGCTCTCCAACAAGCCCGCGCGTCCCGGCTTGGCGGCCCTCGACACTTGGGCGTTCCGCTTTGCGCCGATCCTGGCCTTGGTCGTGGCGCTCGCCATCGCCGGCGGCTGGCGCAACGATCGCATGGCTGCCGCCTTCACGCCGGCCTTTCCGCCGCCGCCGCCGGTGGTCGCCAATCTGTGGATCGCGCCGCCCGCCTATACCGGCAAGCCGCCGATCTATCTCGATATGGCCGAGCACGACAAATTGCTGCGCGTGCCGGTCGGCAGCAAGCTCGCGGGCTTCGTCGACGACGTGCGCGGCCGCAAGCCGCCGCAGCTGGTGATCGACGGCAAGGGCACCGAGTTCGCCACCGTCGGCAAGGGCAAGTACCAGATCGAGCAGGTCATCACCGAGGGCAAGGACATCACCCTGCAGGCGCGCGGCGACGAGCAGGCGCGCTGGAAGCTGCACGTCATTCCCGACCTGGCGCCGACCATCGACTTCGCCAAGCCGATCGGCGTCGACAAGTGGTCGACCAAGATCGACTACATCGCCGGCGACGATTTCGGCGTGACCGGCGTGCAGCTGCAGATCCGCCTGCACGGCAGCGTGCTGGGCGACGACATGCTGAGCGATGACGAGGAGCCCGAGGTCCTGCGCATCGACCTGCCGGTCGCCGGCAATGCCAAGAAGGTCGCCGATACCTTCGTGCGCGACCTCACCAGCCATCCCTGGGCCGGCCTCAAGGTCACGGTGATGCTGTTCGCCTCGGATGCGCTGGGCCAGAAGGGCCGCAGCTCGGTCGAGACCTTCCTGCTGCCCGAACGCGTCTTCAACGATCCGACGGCGCGCGCGCTGATCGTGCTGCGCAAGGCGCTGACGCGCGATCCCAAGGCCTTCCGGATCGACGTCGCCGACGGCATGCGCCTGATCCATGCCAAGCCGGAGAGCTACCGCAACGACTCGGTGGTGCAGCTCGGCCTGCGCATCGGCGCGGCGCGCCTGGCGCAGAACGGCGACAAGCCCACTATCACCGACACCCAGAAGCTCCTGTGGGATCTCGCCATGCGCCTGGAGAGCGGCGCCACGTCGGATGCCGAGCGGGCGCTCGAGCAGGCACGCCAGGAGCTGCGTGACGCCATGCAGCGCCAGGCCGGCGACGAGGAGATCGAGCGCCTGATCCAGCAGCTCTACAGCGCCATGGACCGCTGGCAGAAGGAACTGGCCGAGAAGATGAAGGATCCGGAAGAACGCCGCCGCATGATGGAGCAGGCGGAGAAGATGGATCCCAACAACACCATCACCGGCGACGACCTGCAGAAGATGCTCGACAAGATTCGCGAGATGGCGAAGAACGGCCAGCGCGAGGAAGCCAAGCGCCTGCTCGAAGAGCTGCGCAAGATGATGGAAAACGCCACGCCCATGATGGCCGGCCCCAACCAGCAGCGGCAGCAGGGCCAGCGCGGCCAGCAGGGCCAGGGCAACCAGCAGGGCCGCGAGATGATGAACCAGCTCGACCGGTTGTCGCGGCGGCAGAACCAGCTCCTGGGCGAATCCGAGCGTGAAGGCCGCCAGCAGCAGGGTCGCCAGGGCCAGCAGGGACAGCGCGGCCAACAGGGGCAACAGGGACAGCAAGGCCAACAGGGACAGCAGGGCCAGCAAGGTCAGGGCCAGCAGCCGGGCGACGGCCAGTGGGGCGAGGGGCAGCGCGGTCAGCAGGAGGGCCTGCGGCGCCAGCTTGGCGAGTTCATGAACAAGCTCGACGAGAACGGCATGCAGATGCCCGAGTCGCTGGGCCGCGCCGAGCGCTCGATGCGCGAGGCCGAGGATGCGCTGAAGCGTGGCGATCCCCGCGAGGCTTCGCGCTCGCAGCGCCGGGCGCTGGACAACCTGCAACAGGGCATGGGCGACATGGCCGAGCAGATGCGCCAGCGCGGACCGGGCAACGGCCAGGACCTTGCCGAGATAGAGGAGCGCGAACGGCGCAGCGAAGATCGCGACCCGCTGGGCCGCTCCGACGGCAACTATGGCGACGCGGTCGACACCGGCGTCGACAAGGTGCCGCTCGAGCTCGAGCGCCAGCGCAGCCGCGAGATCCTGGACGAGCTGCGCCGCCGCGCCGGCGAGCAGCAGCGGCCGAAGGAAGAGCTCGATTACATCGACCGGCTGCTCAAGACGTACTGATCATCGCTGGGAGCGCGCCACTCCAGTGGCGCATCTTTCTTTCGCGACTGCATATGAGCGCCACTGGAGTGGCGCGCTCCCAGCTAAGACGTCTTCTCCACCACCCCGATATAGGGCAGCCCGCGAAAGCGGTGCGCCCAGTCGAGGCCGTAGCCCACGAGGAACTCGTCGCCGGCCTGGAAGCCGACGAAATCGGCCTCGAGCTTGGTGCGCCGCTTGCCGGGCTTGTCGAGCAGGGTGCAGATCGAGACGTGGCGGGCGCCGCGCTCCTGCAGGAGATTCTTGGCGAAGCTCAGCGTAAAGCCCGATTCCAGGATGTCGTCGACCAGCAGGACCTCGCGATGGCGCACGTCGTCGACGATGTCGCGCACGATGCGCACGCGGCCGGTGGTCTCCGTGCCGCTGCCGTAGCTCGACAGGGTGAGGAAATCCATCGACCAGTCGGCGCCGGCGCGGCTCAGCGCGCGGATGAGGTCGGCGGCGAACACGAAGCTGCCCTTCAGCACCGAGACGACCAGGGTGTCGGCCGACAGCTTGCCGGCGAGCTCCGCCGCCATTTCATCGACGCGGGTGGCGATTTCGGCGGCGGAGAAGCGGATCGAGACGGTCGGGCGGTCGGGCATGGACACTCGCTATTCGACGCTCGGCACGATGTTAGTCGTGCCGTCGGGCGGATCGTTGAACGGCCGGCTGAAGCCCAGCCGGCCACCCGGTGCGATCGGGCCCTCCGCCAAGGGATAGGCGCGTTCGCCCAGCACGTCGTCGCCCTTGCGGAAGATCAGCTTGAGCATGTTCGTCGAGCCTGCGGCACGGCCGCTGTTGAAAAGCTAGCCGCGCACGACGTAGCCGCCGTCGACGAACTCGATCTTGCTGGCGACGAGGTCGAGCTCGATGCGAGGCTCCTCGGGCAGGGCGGTGGTCCGCATCGCCTTGGCGGGCGAGGCGAACAGGCCGCGCGCGCCGTCGAGGCTCAGGAACGCGCTCCAGCCGGGCGGCAGCCTGTCCCTGATCTCGTCGCGCCAGGCGAAGGTGGCGGCAGCACCCACTGCGAAAATCAACACGGCCGCGGCGGCGGCCCATCGGCCCCAATGGACGGTGCGGCGCGGCGGCGAGATCGCCGGCAATCCCGCGCTGTAATGCGGCTGCGGGCGAATCACGAAATCCGGCACCGGACGTATGTCGGGCGGCGAAAGGGGGGAAGCGGCGGGCGCGGCCTCGACTGTCTCGAACCAGCGATGGCTGCAGCGGGCGCACTGAACGGTGCGTCCGCTGGGACCAATCGCCGACGGATCGACGGCGTATCGCGCCCCGCATTGGGGACAGGTAACTTGCATGATGAGCGGGGAATTCCCCACTAGATGTGCTTGCGGATGAACATTAGGCCACTAAAACTGGGGTTACAAGAAACACGGCATCATCCCACAGAATCCCCTTCATGATCAGCCTCTGGCTGCGCTCGCTAGCGTTCAATGTCGGCTGGTACGCCGGCACGGCGGTCATTGCCATCGTGGGCTCGCCGATCCTGTTGATGCCGCGGCGCTCGGTGGTCGCCTGGTCGCTGTTCTGGATCGATTTCTGCCTGGGTTGGCTGCGCCTCACGTGCCGGCTCACCCACCGCGTCGGCGGCGTGAGCATGCCGGGCGGCCCCGTCATCTTCGCCTGCAAGCATCAGTCGACGTGGGAGACGTTGGCCTTCTCGCGGCTGTTTCCCAACAGCGCCACCGTGCTGAAGCGGGAGCTGCTGTTCATTCCCGTCGTCGGCTGGGCGATGGCGCGCGTCGGCAACATTGCCGTCGAGCGCGGCGACGGAGCCCAGGCCTTGCGCGGCCTGGTGCGCCAGGCGAAGGCCGCCATCGCCGATGGCCGCTCGATCCTGATCTTCCCCGAGGGCACGCGCACGCCGGTGGGCTCCGAGCGTCCCTACCAGGTTGGCACGGCGGCGCTTTATCGCCAGCTCGGCGTGCCGGTCGTGCCGGTGGCGCTCAATTCGGGGCTGTTCTGGGGCCGCCGCCAGTTCATCAAATGGCCGGGTGTCATTGATGTCGAGGTGCTGCCGGCCATTGCGCCGGGCCTTGGCCGCGAGGCCTTCATGGCGACCCTGCGCGAACGCATCGAGGTAGCCACGGCACGGCTGGTCGCCGGCGCCCAACGCGGGAACGAATAAAGAACTGTTGATATCTAGGGGGTCAGAGCCTACGTTTTGACGATGGATTGGGCCCCCGTTTCCCAGCGAATCTGGGACATGAAATACCGCTTCCGCGATGCTTCGGGGGACGCCGACGCCGATTTGGATGCCACCTGGTGGCGCGTGGCGCGGGCCCTGGCGGCGCCGGAGCGCGACCCCGAATTGTGGGCCGGACGGTTTCACGAGGCCCTTGCCGACTTCAAGTTCCTGCCCGCCGGCCGGGTCATCGCCGGCGCCGGCACCGGCCGCAGCGTCACGCTGTTCAACTGCTTCGTCATGGGCACGATCCCCGACGACATGTCGGGCATCTTCGAGAATTTGCGCGAAGCGGCCCTCACCATGCAGCAGGGCGGCGGCATCGGGCACGACTTCTCGACGCTCCGCCCGCAGGGCGCGCCGGTGAAAGGCGTCGGCGCCGACGCCTCGGGGCCGCTCTCCTTCATGGATGTGTGGGACTCGATGTGCCGCACCATCATGAGCGCGGGCTCGCGCCGCGGCGCCATGATGGCGACCTTGCGCTGCGATCATCCCGACATAGAGGCTTTCGTCGACGCCAAGCGCGATCCCCGGCGGCTGCGCATGTTCAACGTCTCGGTGCTGGTCACCGACGCCTTCATGAAGGCGGTGAAGGACGACGCCGACTGGGACCTCGTGTTCGAGGGCAAGACCTATCGCACCATCAAGGCCGGCGCGTTGTGGGAGCGCATCATGCGCGCGACCTACGACTATGCCGAGCCTGGCGTGATCTTCATCGATCGGGTCAACCGGCGGAACAACCTCCATTATTGCGAGGCCATCCAGGCTACGAACCCGTGCGGTGAGCAGCCGTTGCCGCCTTATGGCGCCTGCCTGCTGGGCTCGATCAATCTCGCGGCCCTGGTCAAGGAGCCGTTCACGCCGCAGGCAAGCCTGGACAGGACGGCGCTGGAGCGTCTGGTGCCGCTCGCCGTGCGCATGCTCGACAACGTGGTCGACGTCTCGCGCTTCCCGCTGCCGCAGCAGGAGAAGGAGGCCAAGGCCAAGCGCCGCATCGGGCTCGGCGTCACCGGGCTGGCCGATGCCCTGATCTTCTGCGGCGTGCGATACGGGTCGCCCGAGGCGATCAAGCTCACACGCGACTGGCTGGGCGCCGTGCAGAGCCTGTCCTATCTCGCGTCGGCCGACATCGCGGCCGAAAAGGGCAGCTTCCCGCTCTACGACCGCGCGCGCTACCTCGCCGGCGAGACGATCCGCGGCCTGCCGGAGGACGTGCGCACCGCGATCGGCCGTTACGGCATCCGCAACGCGCTGCTGAATTCGATCGCGCCCACCGGCACGATCTCGCTCCTGGCCGACAACGTCTCCTCCGGCATCGAGCCGGTGTTCGCCTTCAGCTATGTGCGCCACGTGCTGCAGCCCGACGGCTCCAAGCGCGAGGAGAGCGTCGAGGACCATGCCTTCCGGCTGTGGCGTGCCGTCAAGGGCAACGAACCGCCGTCCGATGCCTTCGTCGACGCCCAGACGCTCACCTCCGCCGACCACCTCGCCATGCAGGCCGCGGCGCAAGAGTTCGTCGACAGCTCGATCTCCAAGACCATCAACCTGCCGCGCGATATTTCTTTCGAGGCTTTCAAGGGCGTCTACGAAGAGGCCTATGCCCGGGACTGCAAGGGCTGCACGACCTATCGGCCGAACGACGTGACCGGCGCGGTGCTCGAAGTGAAGCCGGCCGAAGCCGGCAACGTTCCGGCGCTGGTTCCGGCGGTCCGCGAAAGCGGCGTGGTCTACATCGCCCAGCCACTCGACCGGCCCGAGGATCTGCCGGGCCGGACCTACAAGATCAAATGGCCGGGCAGCGACCACGCGATCTACATCACCATCAACGACGTGATGCAGGACGGCCGCCGCCGGCCCTTCGAGATCTTCATCAACTCCAAGAACATGGAGCACTACGCCTGGACGGTGGCGCTGACCCGCATGATCTCGGCAGTGTTCCGCCGGGGCGGCGACGTCTCCTTCGTGGTCGAGGAGCTCAAGGCCGTGTTCGACCCGCGTGGCGGCCAGTGGATGGAGGGCCGTTACGTGCCCTCGCTGCTGGCGGCGATCGGCGGCGTGATCGAGCGCCACCTGATCGAGATCGGCTTCCTGACGCCCGCCGACCAGCCGCGCATCACCGAGGCGGCCGAGCAGCGCCTGCGGCTGGCCGCCGGCGCCCGGGAGCCCGCCTCCGACGGCGCAGCCGGGGCGCCGTCCGCCTTGGGGCCGACCCTGGGTCAGTGCCCGAACTGCGGCGCTGCGGCGCTCACCCATCAGGAAGGCTGCGACGTCTGCCTGAATTGCGGCTATTCCCGCTGCGGCTGAGCGGCGGCGGCGGTCGCTGCGTCAATGGGAGCCGCGTGCTTCGGCCCTTGATTTGACATAAGAGTGATCGCAACTCCGCATCGGACAAGGGAGACGGACGAATGATTCGGCGGGCGATTCTGGCAGTGGCGCTGTTGAGCGGCGGCATGGTACTGGCCGATCCGGCGGGTGCCCTGGCGCAGGCGCTGCCGACCGATCGCAGCGAGCTCGCCTATTCCTACGCCCCGCTGGTCAAGCGCGTCTCGCCGGCCGTGGTGAACATCTACACGACCACCACGGCGCGCGTGCAGCGCCGCCTGCCGTTTCCCTTCCCCGGCATGCCGCAGGCCGGCGAGCGGGTGCAGAATTCCCTGGGTTCCGGTGTGCTGGTGCGGCCAGACGGGCTGATCGTCACCAACGCCCACGTCGTGAAGGGCGCCGACGAGATCCGCGTCGTGCTGGCCGACCGGCGCGAGTTCGACGCCAAGGTCGTCACCCAGGACGAACGCTATGACCTGGCCCTGGTGCGCATCGACGGCAGCGGCGAGAAGTTCCCCTTCCTCGAGATGCGCGATTCGGACTCGATCGAAGTGGGCGACGTCGTGCTGGCGATCGGCAATCCCTTCGGACTCAACCAGACCGTGACCAGCGGCATCATCTCGGCGCTGGCGCGCAGCGCCGGCGGCGTCAACGATTCGAGCTTCTTCATCCAGACCGATGCCGCCATCAATCCCGGCAATTCCGGCGGCGCCCTGGTCAGCCTCGACGGACGCCTGATCGGCATCAACACCGCGATCTACTCGCAGACCGGCGGATCGGTGGGTATCGGCTTCGCCACGCCCTCGAACATCGTGAGCCGCATCGTCTCGACCGGCGAACAGGGCGGCCGCATCGTGCGGCCATGGCTCGGCATCAACATGCAGCGGGTGACGCCCGACATCGCCGCCGGCTTCAACCTGCCCCGGCCGGCCGGCCTGGTCGTCAAGGAAGTGTTTCCCGGCGGCCCCGGCGCGCATGCCGGCCTCAAGCGCAACGATGTGATCATCGCGCTGAAGGACCAGCCGATCGACGACGAGGCGAGCCTCAGGTTCCGCCTGGCCACGCTGCAGGTCGATACGACTGTGCCGGTCAAGGTCATTCGCGCCGGCAAGGAGCTGGTGTTCGACATGAAGCTGGCCGCGCCGCCCGAGGATCCGCCGCGCGATCCGGCCGTGCTGGAAGGCCGCCAGCCGCTGAGCGGGGCCGGCGTCGCCAACCTCTCGCCCGCCGTGGCCGACGAGCTCGGCCTCGTCGAATGGCGCCCGGGCGTGATCGTCACGGAAGTGAAGGCAGGCTCGTTCGCCGGCCGCTTCGTGCGGCCCGGCGACATGATCCTGAGCGTCAACGGCCAGGACGTGAAGAACGTCGCCGAGCTCAAGACGCGCATCGCCGCTGGCGTGGCCAGCGTCAGCATCGGCCGCGAGGGCATGGTGTCGACCGTCCAGTTCCGCTGAGCCGTGCCCGCGGGGACGCCATGCCGGCTGAACTCTTCGCCTCGCTCGCCCCGACGCCGCTGGCCGAACGGATGCGGCCCAAGTCGCTGGACGAGATTTTGGGCCAGGATCATCTGCTCGGTCCCGAGGGCCCGCTCGGCCGCATGCTGGCGGCCCGCAAGCTCGGCTCGCTGATCCTGTGGGGACCGCCGGGCTGCGGCAAGACCACGATCGCCCGCCTGCTTGCCGAATCCGTCGACCTGCACTTCGAGCCTTTGTCGGCGGTGTTCTCCGGCGTGGCCGACCTGCGCCGGATCTTCGAGGCCGCCCGTCAGCGCCGCAAGGACGGCAAGGGCACCTTGCTGTTCGTCGACGAGATCCACCGCTTCAACCGCGCCCAGCAGGACGGCTTCCTGCCCTATGTCGAGGACGGCACGGTCACACTGATCGGCGCCACGACGGAGAACCCGTCGTTCGAGCTCAATGCCGCGCTGTTGTCGCGCTGCCAGGTCCTGGTGCTGCGCCGCCTCGACGACGCGGCATTGTCGATCCTGTTGGCGAGGGTCGAGCAGGTGCTGGCTAAGAAGTTGCCGATCGACGAGGAGGGACGACAGGCGTTGTTCGCCATGGCCGACGGTGACGGTCGCTACCTGATCGGCCTGGCCGAGCAGCTCGCCCAGCTCAAGGACAAGGGCCCCGTTCCGCCGGCCAGGCTGGCGACGCTTTTGCAGAAGCGCGCGCCGCTCTACGACAAGGCGCAGGAAGCCCACTACAACCTGATCAGCGCGCTGCACAAATCCCTGCGCGGCTCGGACGTCGACGCGGCGCTCTACTGGTTCTCCCGCATGCTCGATGGTGGCGAGGATCCGAAATACATCGCCCGCCGCCTCGTGCGCTTCGCCGTCGAGGATGTCGGCATGGCCGATCCCAATGCGCTCACGCAAACCCTGGCGGCGTGGGACACCTACGATCGCCTGGGTTCGCCGGAAGGCGAGCTCGCGATCGCCCAGGCCGTGATCTATCTCGGCACCGCGCCGAAATCGAATTCGGGCTATACGGCCTTCGGCGCGGCCAAGCGGGCGGCCAAGGCGCACGGCTCGCTGACGCCGCCGATGCATATCCTCAATGCGCCGACCAAGCTCATGAAGGAGATCGGCTACGGCAAGGGTTACGAATACGACCACAATGCCGAGGACGGCTTCTCGGGACAGAACTATTTCCCCGACGGCATGGCGCGCGAGGAGTTCTACCAGCCGGTCGAACGCGGCTTCGAGCGCGAGATCCTGAAGCGGCTGGAATACTGGAAGAAGCTGCGCGAGAAGAAACGCTGAGGCTGGGGGCGCGCCACTCCAGTGGCGCGATCTTCCTCTTGTGCCGGCAAAGACGCGCGACTGGAGTCGCGCCCCCAGCCCTACGTCCGGCCCATGATGCTCGTCATCGCCTCGTCGAGCCTTCCCGCCGGATCGGCCGGTATCGCACGACTGCGCCAACCGACATAGCCGTCCGGGCGAACCAGCACCGCGCCCGTCTCGTCGAGATCACAGGTCGCGAGCCACTGGCCGTCGCAATCGGCCAGCTCGCCGTCGCCGATGCTGACGGTCCTGATGCCGAGCTGCTGCGCCGCCTCGTGCCACGCTTTGCCTGCCGGGGTCGTCAGCAGGACGAAGCCGTTGCCGACAAGATCGATGGTCGACAGGCGCTGGCCACCGCGTTCGAGCCTCACATGCGGTGCGCGACCGCCCGGACGCGCCGACGGGACGTAGTCCGTTATCGGATTGGCGACAGCAGGCGGAGCCGTCCCGTCGGGCACGACGGCGCTCGACTCGTACCGGGCGCCGAAGATCATGCCTTGTTCGTTGAGGTATTCGGGCCGGGCACCCGCCGTCCCGGCCGCGCGGTTGAGCCGGCCCATCGAAATGGCGTTGTTCAGGCTTTGCTGAGTGGTCGTCTGGCCGAGCGGCTGGCGTTCGTCGTGATAGGTGTCGAGCAGGCGCTGGCTTGCCGCGCCCCGCAGGACGCACGCGAGCTTCCAGGCGAGATTGTGCACGTCCTGGACGCCGGTGTTCATGCCGAAGCCGCCGGTCGGCGGCGTCTCGTGCGCCGCATCGCCTGCGAGGAAGATGCGGCCCGTCCGATAGCGCTCCGCCACGCGTGCCGAGGCGGTCCACGGCACGACGCCCAGGATCTTGACGTCGAGATCGGCAACGCCTGCCGCCGTGCGCACGAGCTCCGCCGACCGTTCCGGGGTGAAGTCGCTCGCCTTGTAGCCGTAGGCCGCAAGGCTGTTGACCAGGAAACCCCAGCGGTCGATGCCGTTGATCGTGAGGAAGGTGCCGCGCATCTTCGGCTGCTCGATGAAGTAGAGCGCCGCCGGTCGATCGGCCGTCCACGGCCGGAGGTCGGCGTTCAGCAGGATGTTGACGCTGTCGTAGACGTTCTCCTGGCCGAGCATCGGCACGCCGAGCTGCTGGCGGACGGTGCTCTGGGCGCCGTCGGCGGCGATGGCATATTGAGCCCTGACCTGCTCTTGCGCGCCGCTCGCGCGATCGACGAGCGTGGCGGTGACGGCTGTATCGTCCTGCTTGCAGGCCGTAACTTCGGTGCTGAAACGGAGGCGGGCGCCGGGCTGGCGCTCGGCAAAGTCCCGCAGCACCGGTTCGAGGTCGTCCTGGGCGCACAGGCAATTGCGCACGGGGCTGACGGCCGCGCTCTGCGCGCCGGAGCGCCAGGGCACGCGGCGCTCGATCTCCTCGCCGGCGAGCGTGCGCGCCCAGACGATGAAGCCGGCGCGTTCCGGCGGCAGGCCGGCCTTGCGGATGGCCGCCTCGACGCCGCACTGGCGGTACATTTCCATGCTGCGCGCGTTGATGCCGCGCGCCTTCGGATGAATGGCGGTGCCGGGGTGACGCTCGACGAGCAGCGAGCGCACACCGGCCTGCGACAGCAGGATCGACGCGGTGAGCCCAACGGGGCCGCCGCCGATGATCAGGACCGGAACCTCTTCCATGGCTCCTCCGGTTCGAGGGCCCGCCTAGCTTCGGGGCTTGCTCATTTCGCGCACGACCCGCCGGTCGCGGCCGTAGATGTCGTCCCGGAAGATCGCGGCGCCGTCGCTGCCGGCCGTCACCGTGCGGTAGGTGACGTAGAGGGTTACCGGATCGGGAAACGTGTAATGGGCCTGCTGGCCGGCATCGATGACCTCGCGCACGCGCTCCTTGCTGAAGCCGCCGCGGCCGCCGAAGACCTTCTCGGCGAAGTCGAGCGGGTTCTGCAGACGGATGCAGCCGTGGCTGAAATTGCGGCTGCCCTCGGTGAACAGCCAGCGGCTGGCCGTGTCGTGCATGTAGATCCCGTACCGGTTGGGAAACGGAAAGAAGATGTAGCCCAGCGCATTGCTGGCGCCCGGCTCCTGGCGGATGCGGTAGGGGAACGCCTTGGGGTGGATCTCGCTCCAGTCGACAGTGTTGGGGTCGAGCTCGGTATCGTCGTTCCAGTTCTCGAAGATCTTGAAGCCGGCGGCCGCCAGCGCGTTGGGATCGCGGCGCAGCATGGGCAGGTATTCCTCGCCCGAGATCGACTGCGGCACCGTCCAGTAGGGATTGGTCTGGAACCCGCGCATGACCGACTGGATCTCCGGCGTCGGATCCTTGGGCGTGCCGACGATCACAAGGCTCTGGAAGGCGAGCTTGCCGGCGTCGACGAAGACCATCGAATAGTCGCCGGCATTGACCAGCACATAGCGCTTGCCGAGATCCTCCGGCAGCCAGCGCCGGCGCTCGAGATTGGCCACGATCTGCTCGATGCGCTCGTCGATCGTGGTGTTGAGCGACAGCGTCGTCTTGGCGCCGATCACGCCGTCGACCGTCAGGCCCTTGGTCTCCTGGTAGGATTTCACCACGGCGGCCAGCGGCTCGTCGTAGAGATCGGCCAGCGCGCCCGCTGCCAGGTCGGGAACGACGAGGTCGAGCTCGGCCAGGCGCTTGCGCAGCAGAGGCACGCGCGGGTCGATCATGCCGGGCTTGAGCGCGACACCGTCGGGCAGGGGGGTGAAGGCGGCCTTGTCACGCTTGTCGCGCCATGCCGCGAGCGCCTTCTGCAGCGCCGGATAGTCGCCCTTGGGCGGCAGGGTGGCCAGATAGGCCGGGAAATCGGTGGCCGTGGTGGCCGCCTTCAGCAGATCGGCGGGCGCGACCTTGCGCTGCTGGATGTCGATGTCCTTGTCGACGTGATTGGCGTGCACCCGTCCGGTCGACACGTCGCTGGCATAGGCAAGGAAAGCGGCGGTGAGCAGCGTCTCGGTGGCCGCGGGGTCGGCGCCCGGCGCCAACGCCTTCTCGACCTCGCCGACGCGGTACCAGGCAGGTTCCAGCCCGTGATCGGCGGCGCCCCGAAGGGCCTTCAGCAAGGCCTCGGCGCGGACCTTGGCGGTGTCCGATCCGACCCAAAGAGGTTCATTGGCCGACGCCGGAAAGCAGCCGAAGACGGGTAAGACGAACGCCAGAACAACGGCGAGAAAGCGAAGGCGAATCACACCGTAGGTATAGCGGGAAACGCCCGATTCGTCCATTGAGGCGCGAAGCCGTGGGCGTGCAGGAAAGCCAGCAAATCCGCCGTCGCACGCCGTTTCAGCTCGGCCGTGCCGCCGCCGGCCCGCGCGCCTTTCGTCACGCAATGCCGCCGCGCCCAGGCCTGGTAGTCGGGTTCGCTCATGGCGCGTCCGGCCGCCGGAATGAAGTGGCTGCCGTCATCCTCGATGAAATTTTTGCAGCACGACCAGTTCTCGGCGTCCTTGATGTCGAACACCGGGCCGATCGACTCCCAGCCGTGATGGGCGCTGCCGTAGACCTTGACCTTGATGCGCACGTTACCGGCCGCGCGCATGCGCTCGGCATACTCGATGGCGAGCGGCGCCGGCGTGTAGTCGTCGCGGGCGGCCAGCATGAAGAACATCGGCCGCCCGTGCGTCGTCGCATCGCGGTGCTGGGCGGTGGCGCCGGGGCAGATCGCGACGTGCAGGTCGAAAAGGTGAGGGAAGCCGTTTCGCCAGCGCTGGCGCACGGCGATGGCGGCATTGAGCGTCGCCACGCCGCCCTTGGAGACGCCCATGACGCCGATGCGCTCGGCATCGATGCGCGGATCGGCGCGCAGCAGGGCGAGGGCTGCGAAGGCATCGCCTTCCATCTGCGCCGCCGAGACCAAGGTCTGGTCGGCCACCGTGCGGCGCACGCCGCGCCCGGTGAAGCTGTCGACGATCAGCGCCGCCATGCCGGCATCGTTCAGGGCCCGGGCATAATAGTGCTCGCGATGGCGTTGGACGCCCGCGCTGCTGGTCAGGATGATCATGCAGGGCGCGGGCAGGTCGCTGGTCTCCGGCAGGCAGAGCTGCGCCGTCAGCCGCGCCGGCCGGCGACCCGCCGGATGATCGAACGTCAGCGTGTCGAACGACACCGATTCCATGGACCCTGTTTAGCTTGTCCCTTAGGTTGCGCGCCATGAGCGTCAGCTTCATTCCACCTCCCCCGTCATACGGGGGAGGTGCCCCGTCATACGGGGCGGAGGGGGAAAGCCACACAGGCGATTTCCGAATACGTCATGATCTGAAAGCGGCCGGCAGTTCGACTGAGGCCTCCCCCCTCCGGCCCCCTCATCAAAGGATGGGGGCCACCTCCCCCGTAAGACGGGGGAGGCGATGAGTGGGCGTGTCGCAATGCGCGCCGTCTCCGGCGACGAGGCCGGGCTGCGGCTGGACCGCTGGTTCCAGCGGCATTTTCCGGAGCTGAGCCATGGCGCGCTGCAGAAGCTTTTGCGCACGGGGCAGGTGAGAATCGACGGCAAGCGCGCCGAAGGCAAGGACAGGATCGAGCCCGGCCAGACCATTCGCCTGCCGCCCGGGGTCACGACCACGCCGCCGCCCAAGCCGCGCGAGATCCCGACCGTGTCGGACCAAGATGCCGCGGAAATCCAGCGGCTGGTCATCCACAAGGACGACCACGTCATCGTCCTGAACAAGCCGCCGGGGTTGGCCGTGCAGGGCGGGACGGGCACGGAGCGGCATGTCGACGGCATGCTCGATGCCCTGCGGTTCGGCTTCGAGGAGCGGCCGCGGCTGGTCCATCGCCTGGACAAGGACACGTCGGGCGTATTGCTGATCGCCCGCACCGGGCAGGCGGCCAAGCGGCTGGGCGAGTCCTTCCGCGACCGCGAGACCGAAAAGTTCTACTGGGCGGTCGTCGTCGGCCTGCCGCCCAAGTCTGAAGGCGCCATCGACCTGCCGCTCGCCAAGCGGCCGGGCGCGCGCGGCGATCGCGACTTGATGCAGGTCGACGCGGAAAATGGCCAGAAGGCACTGACCCACTTCCGCATGGTCGATCGGGCCGGCAAGCGCGCGGCGTTTCTGGCGCTGTGGCCGCGTACCGGGCGGACGCATCAACTGCGCGTGCACTGCGCGGCGATCGGCTGTCCCATCCTGGGCGACGGCAAGTACGGCGGCGAGGAAGCGCTGCTGGCCCCCGTCGCCGATGCAAGGCGTCTGCACCTCCACGCCCGCCGGATCGCGTTGCCGCATCCCTCGGGCAAGGGCGAGTTGAAGGTCGAGGCGGAAGCGCCGCCTCACTTCCGCCGTACCGTTGAGGCATTCGGCTTCTCGATCGGCGGCGATTGAGCGAGAATCGGTTGGCATGCGCGTTCCTTGGAGGCGGCTGACCTGGGTTCTCATCGCGGCGGTCCCGATCGTCGCGATTGCAGGCGTTGTCTGGGTCGCCACGCGCGATCTCTCCCGCTACCAGGCCCGCCTGACCGAACAGATCCGCAAGGTGACCGGCCGCGAGCTCGCGGCCAAGGTGCCGCTGGCCGTCAAGCTCGGCAGCGAGCCCGCCATGGTGGCCGAAGGCGTCACGCTCTCGAACGCGCCTTGGGGATCGCGTCCCGAAATGGCGCGGGTGCGCAAGCTCACTCTGTACATCGACCCGGTCTCGCTTTTCCTGGGCGAGGTCAAGATCGGCCGCATCCTGCTCGAGGGCGCCGACATCCTGGTCGAGACCAACGACGTGGGCGACGCCAACCTCGAGATGCTGCCGCCACCCGACGGGTCGGGCCCGCATGCGGGCGAGAACCGTTCGTTTCGGCTGCGCACCACCAACGCCTTTCCCTGGATCGGCACCATCGACGTGCGCGACTCGGTTTTGACCATCGCCGAAAAGGAGGGGCGTCCGCCGGTCGTGCTGGAGATCCCCAGCGCCACGTTGCGGTCGTCGGCGCCCAACCAGCCGCTGCAGATCGAAGGTCGTTTCGCCGCCCCCCAGGCCACGCCGCTCGACCTCACCGGCACGGCCGGCTCGTTCGACGGCTGGATGCGGGGCTTGCCCGGCAACATCGACGTGCAGGGCGGTTTTGGCGGCGGCAAGATCGCGATTAAGGGCGGCGTCGGCGTCAAGGGCACCACCGTCCAGATCAATTCCGAGGGGCCCGACGTCTCGGTCTTTGGTCCCTATATTCGCCTGCCCATGCCGGCCGGCGGCCCCTATGTGCTGAACGCCAAGGCCGCGACCCAGCGCAGCGCCTTCAAGGTCGATGTGACGACCCTGAAGGTCGGTTCGAGCGAACTCACTGCCGATGTCCTGTTCCGGGTCGACCGCAAAGGCACCGCGACCGTCACCCTCAATGCCGATGTGAGCCGCCTCGACCTTGGCGACCTGCACGCGGCGCCGGCCCTGCCTGCTGCCGCCAGCGCCCCGTCGCCGGCGCAGCCGCGCCTTGTGCCTACCGTGCCGTTTTCCGCGAGCTGGCTCGGCCGCTCGACTCTCTCGGTGACGGCGCGGCTGGCTGAAATCGTCGGGCTGGGCAGCAAGGTGCAGAACGCCTCGATCACGCTCACCTCGAGCGAGACGCGCTTTGCCTTCCGGGCCGCCGCCACCGTCGGCAGCGGATCGGCGGGCTTCGACCTCGCCTACGACCCGACCGGGCGCGTCGGGCAGGCGACGTTGACCGCGTCGGCCAACCGCGTGCCGCTGGGCGATCTCTCGTCCTTGCTGGGCTTCGACCTCGGACTGCGCGACGCGGTGGCCGACATCGACCTGCGCCTGCGCGGCGGTGGACGCACCACGCGCGACGCGCTGAACTCCGCCAGCGGATCGGTCGACATCACGGTCGCCAAGGGCACATGGCCGCGCGACCCGCTCGCCAGCTGGCCGGCGGAGACACAGCGCTTGCTGGGCGGCGGCGATGGCGGCGTGTCGTTCAACTGCATCGCCGGCCGCTTCGACGTGAGCGGTGGCGTGGCGTCGCTCCGCCGGCTGGTCGTCGACACGCCGCGCGCCGTCCTGGTGGGCGGCGGCTACGTCCAGCTGCGCAGCGAGGGCTGGGAATTCATCCTGGCGCCTGAAGCGCGCGACAACCAGAACGCAGCCCTGGCCTCGCCGCTGCGCCTGAAGGGCGGCAGCGGCCGCCCCACGGCGGGCGCGCTGGAGCCCGCTCTCGCGCGGCTGATCGTCCCGGGCGGCACCGTTCCCAGCCTGGCGGCTCAGATCAACCTGGCGTCGCGGCAAGCCGGCGCCAATGCCTGCGCCGTGGTGGCGCCGCGGGTCGAAGCGCTGCGGCCGGGCTTGCGCGCACAGATGCCGGTGCCCACCGCGGCCGACGCGCGCCAACGTTCGGCGCGGCCGCAGAGCCAGAGTCCGGCTGCGAAACGCGATCGCCAGCGCTGAGCCTGCCCCTTGTCGCGGGCCTAGCCCGGCGTGTAAGCCCTCGCCAATGAAGCGCTTCTACAAGGAGACGGCGGTCGACGCCGGCGACGGCGGCTATCGCATCCTGCTCGACGGCAAGCCGATGCGCACGCCGGCCAAGGCGGTGCTGGTGACGCCGACGCGGGCGCTGGCGGAGGCGATCGCGACGGAATGGCAGGAAGTGCCGGACAAGGCCGAGATCAACGTCTCGCATCTGCGGCTGACGCGGCTCGCCGCCACGGCGCTCGATCGCGTGACCGTCCAGCGTGAGCGGGTGATCGAGGATACGGCGAAGTACGCCGGCTCCGACATGCTGTGCTATCGCGCGCCCGCGCCGTCGAGCCTGGTGGAGCGCCAGCAGGAGACGTGGCAGCCGCTGCTCGATTGGGCGGCCGAACGTTATGGCGTGCGGTTTGTCGTTGCCGAGGGCACGACATTCGTCGCCCAGCCCCCCGAGGTCCTGGCGCGGTTGCGCGAGGTCGTGGCCGCCCATGGCGATCTGGCGCTCGCGGCGCTCTACAATCTCACGCACATTTCGGGCTCGCTGGTGATCGCCCTCGCTGTCGCCGAGGGCCACTTGCCGGCGGACCAGGCATTTGCCGCGGCACAGCTCGACGAACTCTATCAAATCGAGCGCTGGGGCGAGGACCCGACCTCCACCTTGCGGCACGAGAACATCAAGCACGACATCGCGGCTGGCGCGCGCTTCCTGGCGCTGCTGGAAAACCAACGGCTGAGGGGATGATCATGGGCGCGGGCACGAAATTCCGGGAGGTCCTGGCCAAGAGCGGCCTTGTCGAGGCGATGGCGGCGCACAGCCCGTTGTCGGCGATGCTGGCGGCCGAGGCGGGCTTCGATGCGATCTGGGCGTCGGGCTTCGAGCTCTCCGCGATGTACGGCTTGCCCGACGTCAGCGTGGTGTCGATGACCCAGCATCTCGACATGACGCGCGCCATGGCCGACCGCTCCGGCCTGCCGGTGGTGGCCGACATCGACACCGGCTTCGGCAATGCCATCAACGTGCTCTATGCCATCGAGCAGTACGAGAGGGCGGGCGCGGCCGCCATCGTGATGGAGGACAAGAGCTTCCCCAAGGTCACCAGCCTGATCGCCGGCGGCCGCCAGGACATGGTCCGCATCGAGGAGTTTCAGGGCAAGATCGAGGCGGCGCTGGCGGCGCGGCGCGATCCTGATTTGGTCATCGTGGCCCGTACCGAAGCGCTGATCGCGGGGCTGGGCCAGGACGAAGCGCTGAAGCGGGCGCGCGCCTACGAAGCGGCCGGCGCCGACATGATCCTGGTCCATTCCAAGCAGAAGACACCGGACGAGATCGAGGCTTTCGTGAAGGCGTGGGACGGCAAGGCGCCGATCGCGCTGGTGCCGACCGCCTATCCGCAGATGACGGTAGCGCGGGTGCGCGCGCTGAAAAAGATCGGCCTGCTGATCTGGGGCAACCACGCCATTCGCGCATCGGTCGGCGCCATGCGCAAGACCTTCGCCCAGATTCGCAAGGACGGCGGCATCCACGGCGTCGAGGCCGGCATCGCCACGGTCGAGGACGTGTTCGAATTGCAGGGCATGGGCAAGGTCAAGGACGACGAGAAGCGATTCCTGCGCTAGCTCATGTTTTGCCGGAGCGCGGACCTCCAGGTCCGCTCATGTCGTCGTGTCGACGAGGAAGATGCGGACCTGGAGGTCCGCGCTCCGGCAAGACTAGACGCAGGCGTGTTAATGGCCGAAAACGGACGCAGAGGGCCGGAGAAATAGATGCAGCAGATGTTGGAAGAACTCGAGCGCCGGCGCGCGGCGGCGCGCCTGGGAGGGGGGCAACGCCGCGTCGAGGCGCAGCACGCCAAGGGCAAGCTGACGGCGCGCGAGCGCATCGACGCGCTGCTCGATCCCGGGTCGTTCGAGGAATACGACATGTTCGTCGAGCATCGCTCGATCGACTTCGGCATGGAGGCCCAGAAGATCCCGGGTGACGGCGTGGTGACCGGCCATGGCACGATCAACGGCCGGCTGGTCTATGTCTTCAGCCAGGATTTCACCGTGTTCGGAGGCGCGCTCTCGGGCATGCATGCAGCCAAGATCTGCAAGGTCATGGACATCGCCATGAAGGTCGGTGCGCCGGTGCTCGGGCTAAACGATTCCGGCGGCGCGCGCATCCAGGAGGGCGTCGATTCGCTGGCCGGCTACGCCGACGTGTTCCAGCGCAACGTGCTCGCCTCCGGCGTGATCCCGCAGATCTCCATGGTCATGGGACCGTGCGCGGGCGGCGCGGTCTATTCGCCGGCCATGACCGACTTCATCTTCATGGTGAAGGACAGCTCCTACATGTTCGTCACCGGTCCCGACGTGGTGAAGACCGTCACGCACGAGACGGTGACCCAGGAGGAGCTGGGCGGGGCTCTCACCCACACGCAGAAATCCGGCGTTGCCGATCTCGCCTTCGAGAACGACGTCGACGCGCTGCTGCAGCTGCGCCGCTTCGTCGATTTCCTGCCGTCCAACAACCGCGAGAAGGCGCCGCTGCGGCCGACGCTCGATCCGGTGGACCGCGACGACCTCTCTCTCGACACCCTTGTGCCGGACAATACGAACAAGCCCTACGACATCAAGGAACTCATCCTGAAAGTCGTCGACGAAGGCGACTTCTTCGAGCTCTCGCCGGAATGGGCCGGCAACATCGTGGTGGGCTTGGGCCGCATGGCCGGCCGCTCGGTGGGGTTCGTGGCCAACCAGCCGATGGTGCTGGCCGGCTGCCTCGACATCGACAGCGCGCGCAAGGCCGCGCGCTTCGTGCGCTTCTGCGATGCCTTCAACATCCCGATCGTCACCTTCGTCGACGTGCCGGGCTTCCTGCCGGGCACCCAGCAGGAGTTCGGCGGCATCATCAAGCACGGCGCCAAGCTGCTCTACGCCTATGCCGAGGCGACGGTGCCCAAGGTGACGGTGATCACCCGCAAGGCCTATGGCGGCGCCTACGACGTGATGGCCTCCAAGCACCTGCGCGGCGACGTGAACTATGCCTGGCCGGGCGCGGAGATCGCGGTGATGGGCGCCAAGGGCGCCGTCGAGATCATCTTCCGCTCCGATATCGGCGATGCCACCAAGATCGCCAAGCGCACCGAGGAATACCGCGAGAAGTTTGCCAATCCGTTCGTGGCCGCCAATCGCGGCTTCATCGACGATGTGATCATGCCGCACGGCACGCGCCGGCGGGTCTGCCGGGCGCTGGCCACGCTCGAAACCAAGAAGCTCGAGAACCCGTGGCGCAAGCATGGCAACATCCCCCTGTGAAGAGGGCCGCCGTGAAAGAGGGCCGCTTTGAGCTTGTCGCCGGAGGAGCGCCTGCGGCGCGGCCGCGCGGTGCGCCTGCATCTGATCGTGGGGTTGTTCACGCTTCTGGTGCTGATCGCGGTCAACGCGCTCTTCAGCAGCCGCTATCCCTGGTGGCTGTGGGTGCTGACAGCCTGGGCGCCGCTGATCTTGGGCCATGCCGCCTGGGCCAAGGGCCTCTTCGATCGCAACAATCTCGACCGTAATAAAGAAGGATCGTGAGCATGGCCGCCAAGAAGAAGGCCGCGAAAAAAGCTGCGCCGAAGGCGGCAAGACCTGCGGTCAAAGCCGCGGCAAAGTCTGCGCCCAAAGGCGAGGCGAAGGCTGACAAGCCGCCGTTCGACAAGATCCTGATCGCCAACCGCGGCGAGATCGCCTGTCGCGTCATCCGCACCTGCAAGCGGCTCGGCATCAAGACGGTGGCGGTCTATTCCGAAGCGGACGCCGACGCCCTGCATGTCCGCCTGGCCGACGAGGCCGTGCTGATCGGCCCGCCGCCCTCGGCGCAGTCGTACCTGCAGATCGACAAGATCGTGGAGGCCTGCAAGAAGACCGGCGCGCAGGCGGTCCATCCGGGTTACGGTTTCCTCTCGGAGAAGCAGGAATTCCAGAAGGCGCTGACCAAGGCCGGCATCGTCTTCATTGGGCCCGACGCGCGCGCCATCCACGCCATGGGCGACAAGATCGAATCCAAGAAGCTCGCACTCAAGGCCGGCGTCAGCACCGTGCCGGGCTACCTGCACGCCCTGAAGGACGCCGAGGAGGCGGTGAAGATCGCCCAGAAGGTCGGCTACCCGGTGATGATCAAGGCGTCGGCCGGTGGCGGCGGCAAGGGCATGCGCATCGCCTACAACGACGAGGAGACGCGCGAGGGCTTCGGCTCGGCGACCAACGAGGCCAAGGCGTCGTTCGCCGACGACCGGGTGTTCATCGAGAAATATGTCGAGGAGCCGCGCCATATCGAGATCCAGCTCATCGCCGACGGCAAGGGCAACTGCATCTACCTGTGGGAGCGCGAGTGCTCGATCCAGCGCCGCCATCAGAAGGTGATCGAGGAGGCGCCGAGCCCGTTCCTCGACGCCAAGACGCGCAAGGCGATGGGCGAGGAGGCGGTGGCGCTCGCCAAGGCGGTCAAATACAAGAGCGCCGGCACGGTCGAGTTCATCGTCGACAGGCATCGCAAGTTCTACTTCCTCGAAATGAACACCCGCCTGCAGGTCGAGCATCCGGTCACCGAGCTCATCACCGGCCTCGACTTGGTCGAGCTGATGATCCGCGTCGCTGCCGGCGAGAAGCTGCCGTTCGAGCAGAAGGACGTGAAGCTCGAGGGCTGGGCGGTCGAGGCGCGGCTCTACGCCGAGGACCCGTTCCGCAACTTCCTGCCCTCCACAGGACGGCTGGTGAAGTATCGCGAGCCCGCTCCCGGTCCGGACGTCCGCGTCGATACCGGTGTCTACGAGGGCGGCGAGATCTCGATGTTCTACGACCCGATGATCGCCAAGCTCTGCACCTACGGCAAGACGCGGATCGACGCCATCGAACGCATGCGCCGCGCGCTCGACGAATTCTATGTCCGCGGCGTGTCGCACAACGTGCCGTTCCTGGCGGCGCTGATGGCCCATCCGCGCTTCCGCGAGGGCCGGCTCACGACCAATTTCATCGCCGAGGAGTTCAAGGGCGGTTTCACGGCGGCCCATCTGCCGCCGCGCGATCCGGCGATGCTGGCCGGCGTCGCTGCCGTGGCCGACCGCATCAAGGCCGCGCGCCTCGGGATCATGCAGGACAATCGTGTCGTGATGCTCAATCGCGATCCGGTCGCCCTGACCGTCACCGGCAGCGGTTCCAATTTCGTCGTCGATGTCGGCGGCCGTCATCTGGCGATCGAGACCGATTGGTCGCCCAGCGAGCCGCTGATGCATGCCAAAATCGACGGACAGACGGTCGTGGTGCAGATCGATGCCGTGGGCAGCGGATGGCGACTGATCCATGAGGGCGGCCAGGCCGAAGCGCTGGTGCTGACGCCGCGCCAGGCCGAGCTCTACGCCCTGATGCCGGTGAAGGCCGCGCCCGACACCTCCAAGTTCCTGCTCTCGCCGATGCCCGGCCTGCTCGCCTCTGTCGCGGTGAGCGAGGGCCAGGAGATCAAGACTGGCGAGGTACTGGCCGTGGTCGAGGCGATGAAGATGGAAAACGTGCTGCGCGCCACGCGCGATGGCACGGTGAAGACGTTGCACGCCAAGGCCGGCGACAGCCTGCGCGTCGACCAGAAGATCATCGAGTTTGCCTGAGACACCGATGGTGTTGCAGGCCCGCCTCACCATTACGGGCCAGGTGCAAGGCGTGGGCTATCGCCACTGGGCGATGACGACCGGCCGGCGCCTCGGCCTCACGGGTTGGGTGCGCAACCGCACCGATGGTTCGGTCGAGGCATTGATCGTGGGCGAGGATGCGGCGATCGGGGCGATGATCGACGCCTGCCGGCGCGGCCCCGCCATGGCCCAGGTCGACGCGGTCGACATCGAGCCGGTCGATCTCGATGTGCTGCCGGAGGGTTTTACGCAGCTTCCGACGGCCTGACCGACAAGTCCTCCCTCCCTGCGCGAAGCGCGGGAGGTGGCCCCCATTCCTCTGATGAGGGGGCCGGAGGGGTCATGGGCATCGGTACTGGTGCTCATGACCCCTCCGCCCGCTCCGCGGGCACCTCGCCATCGTGGCCATGGGGAGGACACTTTATGCGGCGGCAGGAGCCTCGACCGTACCGAGGCCGAACACTTCGTCGAATGTCTCCGCCAAGGCGATATCGAGGTCGGCCATGGTCACCGGCAGGCCGAGGTCGACCAGCGAGGTCACGCCATGGTCGGCGATGCCGCAGGGCACGATTCCCGCGT
>Ga0193726_1001019_pt1 | contig 24316 bp, 20 predicted proteins | sample H2c1metaG_FD_144928 | JGI IMG/M metagenome (GOLD analysis project Ga0193726, IMG submission 144928) | Soil microbial communities from a riparian zone of the East river system, Colorado, United States - H2c1 | ecosystem: Environmental > Terrestrial > Soil > Riparian zone | place: USA: East River...
AAATCGAGTGAACAACTCCTCATGAAATTTCGGGTCCGTGCCATAACCGCCGAGTGGAAAATTAGTCTGTTTCGCAAGATTGTTGTAGGCCACATCGTATTCGCCGTAGATCCGCGTTTCGTCCGGCGTAAGTTGATTGCGAAGCCAGCGATCTCCCGTCGAATCTTGCAGGATCTGTTTCAGCTGACGAAACGCGCCGGTCTGACGAAGCAATGTATCCTGCGGATCGCTACCTTGAATTTCCTTCATCACTCGATCCACCGAAGGGAACTCCTTCATGTACGGCGGATTCATTGGCTGGCCCGGCTGGCGCGCGGTCGGTCCGGGCGTCGCCGGTTTCGCCGCCGCTTGCACCGGACACGGTTTCAGCCGGCCATACATCTGCGCGCGCTCACTATTCGCCGTGGTGATTACTTGCCCGTTCTTTTCCTGTCGCCAAGTACACATTTCAAAGCGCCCGTACATTCCACATTTCTCGATTACATACGAACTGCCGTCCGCGCACCGGTAGGGCACGTTAAATTGAAGTGGCTCTTGCGCGACAGCCACAAGCCCCAGTGAAAGAACGCCCAGCAGCACAACAGCGAATCCGCGCAGCGCAGCTAAAGAAATTTTCGCCATGTTCGTCGCTCCTTCGCATTACTGAATTCTTCCAAAACTTTCAATCGCAGCAGCCAGCCGCCAAGGCACACCACGGGCCGGGGCCTGCATTTGCACGCAAGCCCGACGTCACCGATAAATTGTCCTGAACGTTGTTACTTCTTGGTGAGCGGCCCCATCATTCCCAACATGCTGCCCGATGGCGGCACCAAATTTCCTTTGCTATCAAACGTGAAAATCGTCTTGCCGTCGGAGCAACTCAGCGTCACGCTCTTGCCGCTGTCCTCGGTATAGGTGCAATTATCTTTTTGCGGTCCAAGCGATTCAATGGCCTTGCCGCCGGACTGAAACTCAATCGTATATCCGCCATTCGCGCCCACATAAGTGTTCCCGCTAACTCCTCCGCCGCACGCAGCCAGCAGACTCACGCCAACAACTGCCGCACCCAGCAACGCACCGCGAAAATTATTTTTCATTTCAAATCCTCCATTCAAAATTTTGTAAATCCGAATCCCGTTGCGATTTCTTCGCCGGAGAAGTAACTACCCACGTGAGCGGCCCATTCATCTCACAGTGATCATCTACAACGCAATGCGCAATTTTTTACGCAAAACCGTCATTTGGGACTCAAGCCAACCTTCTTTTCTTCGCTTGTTATGTTGCTTGGCGCTGGCTACAATGCGCGCGGCGACTCCAGTCCCAACATGCGAATATCAAAACTGTTTATTGCTTCATCCACGACTCTGCGCGTGCTCGCGCTGCTGACGGCCACCGCCATGTTAGCAGGCGGGGTCGCGGCTCAGACCAACGGAACGACACCCGCTCCGCCAAGCCAGACTCCACAATTCCGAGTCTTGCGTTCCGTAACAGGTGCCAAAGGCGAGGCCCACGAAAACGATTTCACGGTGACCGATCCGCGTGCCGTTTTTCATTTGCCGGAAGATAAGCAGGTGGTTGTTTTCTTCGAGTGGGAAGGCCCGATAGGTCTGCACCATTTTCAGGGCACGTGGAGAGGTCCGGACGGAAAAGCCTTTTCTGTTTCAGATTTTCAGTACGTCGCGCAAGAAACACATTTCCGCGGCTACTGGACGCTGACACTGCCAGACGTTCTTCCGGCAGGACTATGGGCGCTGGAAGCCACTATTGATGGCTATCCTGCTGGCACTCAGGCATTTCAAATCATCGCGGAGAAAGTGAATCTGCCTCCACCACCTCCAGTTGCGTCCGAAGTCTATCAACGCGCCGTAGCCGCAAGCGTATTTGTGGACAGTTTGGATTCTGACGGCCAAGTAATCAGTCGCGGATCCGGATTCTTCGCGGCGCTAGGTCAGGTGATGACCGCGTTTCAGAACATTGACGGTGCAAGCTCAGTACGTATCCAACTTCCCGACGGTTCACGCGTCAACGTAAACATCGTGCTTGCCTACAATCGCTGGGAGGATTGGGCGGTTCTGAAAGTTGATGCGCCAAACATCGCGCCGTTAGAGTTTGCGAAAGCAGGTGCGTTCAAGGTCGGCGATATCAGTTACGTGTTCGACGTACCGAAGCAGGACACTCGCACGATTCAAAACGTTCAGCTTACCGGCGTGCAGAATTTGCCGAAGTCCGGTCAGCGTATTAGCCTTTCTTGGTATGGCAGCCTGCGTTCGGTCGGTTCCCCCGTGCTCGATAATTATGGCCACGTGATTGGCGGAGTGTCAGGCGGTTTCATCCCCGGTGAAGCAAATGCCGGCCGTGCGAAAATTGTGGTACCGGATGGCGTCGCAGAAGTTTCAAGCACCGATCCGCTGGTGGTCACTCCATTGACTCGCGTGCCTGACGTCAGCACTCCTGCAGCCCTCAGCGAACTGACCGCGCTCGGCGTGTTCATTCCTCCAATGACGCACACTCGCTACGTTTTGAACGGTTCACTTTGTAAGAACTACAAAGTCGTGGGCCCGGAAATTCTCGCCGATGAACCGGCGCGCGAGTTCTCGCGAAAGCAGGGAACGGTAGCCGTGGCTGTCTCGTGGATCGCATCGGGGAAAATCAAAACCACCGAAGAGCTTCATTTTTATACTGTAGATAATCACGAAGTGGCGCAGGCCAAGCCCAGAAAGCTGAATCTCGATCCGCAAGGAATTTCTTCTACGGGTTGGAAAGCTAACATCTCCAACCTTCCCAATGGAATTTATCGTGTCGATGTCGTCGCGGCAGGAAAAGTACAGTGGCGTGGATTTTTTACCGTTGTCGATTAACCCAAGAGCCGTAATATCCGATCGGCCCGCTTGAAAGTTCGAGCGTCCCAGGCAGCCCCGACATTCCTGTCGGGGCCAGCTAAGCGCCTACACAAAACTCAATTCGCTCTGCGAAGAAACCCTCGCACCAACAAGCGTCCCCGTGCTAGCAAAATCCCGCCCCGCGCCCCACCTATGCAAGCGCCGAATCCTCAGCTAGAATAGAAGCGCAAGCTTCCGCATCGAGCCCAAATAGAATGCTAAACGAAACGAACAGTCCGGAATTGGTGTACGACGCCGAGGATGAATATCTCCCCGAGCCGGTCCCGCCGCCCCTTGCGCCGCTCTGGCAGGACGGTAGTTTCCGCATAGGCATCCACAGCTCCATCGCCGGCGACCTCACCCACTCGCTGGACATCGCCAAGAAACTCGGCTGCAACGCGATGCAGATTTTCTCCAGCAGTCCGCGAATGTGGCCGCGTCCCGGCCGCTCGCTGATTCCCGAAGCGGATGCCGCGCGTTTCCGTTTGCGCCGCCGCGAACTCGCCATTGGTCCAGTAGCGATTCACGCAAATTATTTAATTAATCTCGCGACCACTGATCCCGTCGGCCGCGTGCGCACCATTCAAGCGTTTCGCGACGAGCTTCTCCGCGGAATGTCGCTCGGTGCCGACTACATCGTTGTGCATCCCGGATCAGCCCGCGACGGCGAGGATCCATCGAAGGTCACGCACATCGTAGCCGAAGCGATACGCCAGTCCGCGCGCGGACTGAAAATGGGCGACATGCGCATCCTGCTGGAAAATACCGCTGGCATGGGAAAGTCCATCGGTTCGAAATTTGAAGAACTTGCCGCCATTATTAAGGGCGCAGGGGAAGTTGATCTCGGAGTATGCATCGATACCGCGCATCTGTTTGAAGCCGGCTATCCGATCCACACGCCAGAAGGACTCGAGCAAACTCTCGCGCGTTTGGAATTGTCTGTCGGACTCGATCGCGTTTTCGTAATTCATGTGAACGACTCGAAAACTCCTTTCGGTTCTCGCGTCGACCGCCACGAGCATATTGGCAAAGGTAAAATTGGCCTCGAAGCTTTCGAGCGCATCCTCCGCCATCCGCTGCTTTCGCCGGAGCGTGTAGCAGGCCGCGCATTTTTATTGGAAACGCCAATCGACTTGCCGGGCGATGATCGCCGCAACGTCGCAGCACTTTGGAAATTAGTTGGCATCGCCGCTGGCCAGGAACCCGATGCCGAAGACGGATTCTCGATGGTCACCGTCGCGCGCACAAAAAAATCCGAGTTGGAAATATCGAAGGCGAAAGTGAAACCGACGCGAGCGCGCAGCAAGTCAGTGAAAGTTTCGCCGAAAAAAGCGGCAGGGAAGAAGACGCGCACTGCGTCACCAAAAACTAAAAAACGAAAGCGGAGCTAGCGGCAGTGCGGGACTACGATCCTCAGTCAGTCGAATCGAAGTGGCAAAAAGTTTGGGAAGATCAACACGCCTTTTGGGCCGATCCTGATCACGATCGCCCGAAATATTATCTCCTCGAAATGCTTCCGTATCCTTCCGGCACTCTTCACATGGGTCACATGCGGAATTACACCATTGGCGACACCGTCGCCCGCTACCGCCGCATGCGTGGATACAACGTCGTTCACCCCATGGGTTGGGACGCCTTCGGTCTGCCCGCGGAAAACGCCGCGATTCAACGCAACATTCATCCGCGCGAATGGACGCTCTCGAACGTCGCGGAATTTAAAAAAGTTTGTAATCGTTTCGGATTCAGTTATGACTGGCGGCGCGAAATCGCCACCTGCGATCCTGAATATTACAAATGGAACCAGTGGATTTTTCTGCGCATGTTGGAACGCGATCTGGCCTACAAGAAAAAGAGCCGCGTAAATTGGTGCCCGAAATGCCAAACAGTTCTAGCGAATGAACAAGTCATCGACGGTAAATGCTGGCGTCACGAAGATACGCAAGTAGAAGTTCGCGATATCGAACAATGGTTTTACCGCATCACCAAATACACCGAAGAATTGCTTAGCGGACTGGAAGAACTCGGCGACGGTTGGCCTGAGCGCGTCGTAACCATGCAGCGCAATTGGATTGGAAAATCCAAAGGTGCGCGTGTGCGCTTCGACGTTGCAAACATGCCGGGCAAATCCATCGAAATTTTCACTACGCGCATTGACACAATCTACGGCGCGTCAGCTGTAATTCTCGCCGCAGGCCATCCGCTATTGAAGGATTTGCTCGCCGGATCTGCGACACGCGCGGAAGCGGAAGTAAAACTCGCGGCAATGAAGCAGACGTCCGTGAAAGATGAAGACGTCGCCACCGCCGAAAAAAATGGTTTCTTCACCGGGCAGTACGCCATCAATCCTTTCACCAAAGAAAAGTTGCCCATCTGGGTAGGGAATTTCGTTCTGATGGAATACGGCACCGGCGCAATCATGGCCGTGCCCGCTCACGACCAGCGCGATTTTGAATTCTGCTCAAAATATAATTTGCCGATTCCAATTGTGATTCAGCCGGATAACAGCGCGCCGCTCACGCCGGAAACTTTGAAGGAATCGTCCGGAGATTACGGCACACTGGTAAATTCCGGCCCATATACAGGACTTCGTTCCGCCGACGCGCTAACTAAAATGACGGCCGACGCAGAAGCCGGCGGATTCGGACGCGGCGAAACAACCTATCGTCTCCGCGACTGGGGAATTTCTCGTCAACGATATTGGGGCACGCCGATTCCCATCATCTATTGCGAAAAAGACGGCATGGTTCCAGTTCCCGACGCCTATCTTCCCGTGCGTCTGCCCGATAAAGTTTCCATCACCGGTGAAGGACAATCTCCGCTCGCCGGCTCACCCGAATTTGTAAATGTAAAATGCCCCAAGTGCGGCGGCGCGGCGCGGCGCGAAACCGATACCATGGACACCTTTGTCGACTCGTCCTGGTATTTCCTGCGCTATCTCGATCCGCACAATGATAAGCAGCCGTTCGATCCCGCGCTCGCAAAATATTGGTTTCCCGTTGACCAATATATCGGTGGCATCACCCACGCCATTCTGCATTTGCTCTACGCGCGATTCTTCACCAAAGTGCTGCGTGATCTCGGCCTTGTCACCGTGAATGAACCGTTCACCCGCCTCTTCTGTCAGGGAATGATCCTGAAGGGCGGCGTAGTGATGTCCAAATCCAAAGGCAATGTAGTCGGCGCGATGGAAATGGCCGAAAAATATGGCGCCGACACAGGCCGTCTCTACACGCTATTTGCCGCGCCTCCTGAAAAAGATATGGAATGGAGCGAGGCCAGCGTCGAAGGTTGCGCGCGATTCCTAAATCGCGTTTTTCGCGTCGTCGAACGTCACGCGGATTTTGTGCGCAATCACGCCGCAGGAGTTGGCGATCTTAGCGGCGCCACCGAAAAAGAAAAAGTTTTGCTCAGGAAAACTCACCAAGCCGTTCGTCGAGTAACTCACGACCTCGAAGAACGCTGGCATTTCAATTCCGCAATCGCCGTGCTGATGGAATTGGTGAATGAAATTTACGCGCAAGAACCGCTCGAAGAAGGCGTGCGCCCAACGGTAGCAAAGGAAGTTCTGGAATTGCTAACGCTGATGATCGCCCCGATGTCGCCGCATCTCTCTGAAGAATTGTGGGAAATCCTCGGCCACACCGGTGGACTCATGCGCGCGTCATGGCCGCAATTTCGCGCAGAATTCGCGGCGGAAGAACAAGTCGAGATTATTATTCAGCTCAACGGAAAAGTCCGCGGAAAAATCGTTGCCGAAGTTGGCCTTGACGAAGAAACTTTAGCCGCCCTTGCCGTCGCCGAACCGAAAGTGGCGCAATTGCTCGAAGGAAAACAAATCGTAAAACGAATCGTGATTCCAGATAAGTTGGTGAACCTTGTCATCCGGTAACGGCAGCACTTCAAAATCGGGAAGCGCAATGTCAGCAAGCGCATCCCTGGCGAACACATCAACGATAAACGCAGCAGCGTCAACGACAAGCACCGTTCCAAAGACGGAGCTCGGTGGAATCGTCGTCCTCGATTTCGGCGGACAATACACTCAACTAATCGCGCGCCGAATCCGCGAACAACAAGTTTTCTCCGCAATTTTGCCGTGTACCGCATCGCTAGCAGAAATCCACGCACTCGCACCGGTAGGTGTAATTCTTTCCGGCGGCCCAAGTTCCGTGTATGACGCAGGCGCGCCAAAATGCGATCCCGAGGTATTAAATCTCGGCGTACCCGTCCTCGGAATTTGTTACGGACTGCAGTGGATCGCACACACTCTAGGCGGTGAAGTTTCCCGCGCGGGAAAACGCGAATATGGACGCATGACTCTCGACGTCGCTGACACAACTGGCTTGCTCGCAGGGTTTCCGAAAACGCTCAGCACCTGGAACAATCACGGCGATCACGTTCTGCAACTTCCAAAAGGTTTTCGCTGCACCGGTCGCACAGACAATGCAATTTCCGCCGCGGAAGATTCTGACCGCCGCATCTACGCCGTGCAATTTCATCCCGAAGTAAAACACACCGAGCGCGGCACCGACGTTCTTCGCAATTTCGTTTTTCAGATCTGTCATGCCCAAGCGAAGTGGAGCGGTGGAGCATTCATCACCGAAACCGTAGCATCCATCCGCCAAAAAGTTGGCGACGATCGCGTAATCTGCGCACTCAGCGGCGGCGTCGATTCCGCCGTCGCAGCAGTTCTCGTTGGCCGAGCTATCGGCGAAAAACTCACTAACATTTTCGTCGACACCGGTCTGCTAAGAAAAAATGAATATCACGACACGCTGGAACTTCTGCGCGATCGCATGGGACTAAACGTAATCGGCGTCGACGCTTCCGAAAGATTTCTCACCAAACTAAAAGGCGTCACCGACCCAGAACAAAAGCGAAAAATTATCGGCAGGGAATTCATCGCAGTATTCGTTGACGAAGCAAAAAAGCTCGCCAACGCCGCGGCGGGAAAATTAAAATATCTAGTTCAGGGCACTCTCTATCCCGACGTGATCGAATCTGTTTCCGTAAAAGGTCCATCCGCCGTAATTAAAACACATCACAACGTCGGCGGCCTTCCAGCAGACATGCCGTTCTCATTAATCGAACCGCTGCGTGATTTATTCAAAGACGAAGTTCGCCGCATCGGCGCTGAATTAGGATTGCCCGCGGAAATGTTGAAGAAACATCCATTTCCGGGACCGGGTCTCGCCGTCCGCTTGCTCGGTGAAGTAACTCCGGAAAGATTGGCAATGCTTCGCGAAGCCGACGCAATTGTCACCGATGAAATTCGCAAAGCAGGATTGTACGATCGCATCTGGCAAGCTTTCGCCGTTCTGCTTCCGGTGCAAAGTGTTGGCATTATGGGCGATGGCCGCAGTTACGGCTGGACGGTTGCCGTCCGCGCTGTAGAATCGGAAGACGCGATGACTGCCGACTGGTGCCGTTTGCCGAGTGAAGTGCTCGAAAAAATTTCTTCCCGCATCAGTAATGAAGTGACCGGAATTAATCGCGTTGTTTACGATATTAGTTCAAAGCCGCCCGGCACAATTGAGTGGGAATAATTCGTAGCAATAAAAAGCCTGGCGGCTTCCCCGGGGAACTGCAGGGAAGAGCAACCAGGCTTAAATGTTGTGTGATTGGTGCAGAGCCGGGGGAGTCCGGCCCGCGATGCTAGCGTGCTGATAGTTTCTGAGCCATGTAGAGCAGAAGCTTTCGATCCGGCTCTTCAATGCGGCCCATCAGGCGGCGAAGCTTGTGCAGAAACCGCGCTTCTTTACCGTGACTGCCCCATACGACATCGTCCGACGATTTTCGCTTGGGTAGGTTTGGAAGTTCGGGCGGTTCTTCACCGTCGTAGAAGAGTTGATAGAGTGGAACTTCAAGAGCGCGTGCGAGTTTCTCGAGTGTCTCAATGGCCGGAACTGTGTGGCCATTTTCTACGCGAGAGATGTAACATCGCAACAGACCTGTGCGCTTTTCGATGTCCCCTTGAGAAAACTTTTTTTCTTCGCGCAGAGCGCGAAGACGGTCGCCAATAATCATGTCGACAATTAAAACAGAGGAATGCTTCTGGCGCAAGGAAAAACTCAAGTAAAACTAACAGGGCACATTCGCGTTACAATTGAAACCAGACAGCGATGATCAACGTCTCACATAAGGAAGAGAAAGGCGGGCGGACCGAGGCCGTGGAAAACGCCGCGGCTCAGGAACGTCAGCTCGTTCGTCGTGCGCAAGCAGGCGATGTGCCTGCCTATGAAGCGCTTCTGGCGAAGCATCAGCAACGTGTGTTCTCTGTAGTCGGCGGAATTTTGCGCCGCCGTGAAGATGTGGAAGACGTAGCGCAGCAAGTTTTTGTGAAAGCGTATTTTTCACTGAAGCGTTTTGATTTGCGTTCGGCGTTCAGTACCTGGCTGTACAAGATTGCGGTAAACGAGTGCTGGGATTATCTGCGTAAGAAGAAAGTCCGCAAGCTGGTGTACGAAGCGGACATGAGCGACGAGCAGAATCGGCAGTTGCTGGCGGTGAATGAACAATCTTTCGGCGCGTTACGTTCGCCCGAAGATGCCGCAAGGCGCGTGGAACAGCAGCAACTCGTGGAGCGTCTACTTTCTGAGCTTGACGAGCAAGACGCCGCGATGTTGGTAATGAAAGAAGTAGAAGGATTTTCAGTCGAAGAGATTGGCGAATCTCTTGGAATTAACGTGAACACTGTGAAAGTCCGGTTGTTCCGTGCGCGGGGCAAACTGGTAGAGGTCTACCGGCGGCGCATGAAAGGCACCACGACGAGTAAAGGTAAAAAGGCGGATGGAAATCCGTAGCCCGAAAGTAAGGATAGAAATTAGAAAATGAAGTTTGGTTGGAGGTAGAAAAAATGACGAAGCATAATGAAAGTTCTTGTGAAAATTTTGAACTGCGATTGGAAGATGCAGCGGAAGTCGCGGCCGAGCGCGGAGAATCAATCGCGCTGAGTACAGATTTGTCCGCGCACGTTTCAACCTGCGCGCATTGCAGCGAATCGCTCGAAGCGATTTCGATCAGCCGCTCGCTTCTGCATGCCGGCTTTGAACCGACCGCGTCACCGTCTCCATTTTTCACAAAGCGAGTGATGGCGGTGATCCGCGCGGAAGAAGAACGTCAAGCGGCGCAAGGCTCGATCTTCTGGAGCCCGCTGCAACATTTGGCGGCGCGCATCGCAATGGTGTCGGGAGTAGTTGTGATGGTGCTCTCGGCCTACGCATACTCGTCCAGCGTTTCTTCTACCGGCGTAGATGTTTCCGGTCAAAATGCTGCGGCGTACGAACTTGTACCTCACCAGCAACTCGATCCTCAACCACAATCCAAGGACGAAGTATTAATGTCCCTTGTGGAACGCAGCAATGTGGAGCGCAACAATGCAAGGTGAAGGCGCGGCAAATAAATCCCGGCGCGCGGCGGTACTTCTCGTCATCGCTGTTCTAGTTTTGGGAATCGCGCTCGGTGTGCTGGGAACTTATCTGGAAGGCTATCGCGTATTTGGTTCTGGCATGATGCATCGTCCGCCGCGGCCGGATCGCAGCGCCGCGGCGCAGCAGCACGAACGGCAAGCGCGCGTGGAACAGATGACCAAGGATCTCAGCCTGACCGCGGATCAGCAACAGAAACTTGACGCCGCGCTGACGCAAATGTCGACGACGTACACTGGAATTCACCAGCAATTTGGCGCGCAAATGGACCAAGCACGCAAACAGGGACGTGAATCAATTCGCGCGATTCTGACGCCGGAACAGGTTGCGAAGTTTGACGAAACAATGCGCAAGATGGATGAAGAACGGAAAAAGCAGCAAGGAAATAATTAGAGTTATAATTAGGGCGAGTGCGAGTCGGATTTGAAGCGAGTGGATTCCTGCCGTACGTTTTTTCTCAGAGACTAAATAGTTTTGTTGCGGTTTCGCGTTGATGCGATAGACTACGCAAAAGATTTTAGGTGTACAGGTCGAATCAGGGGTACGGAAAAAACATGGCGGAACGTGCGACAGCAACTATGGATAGCGTCGGAGCAGCGAGCACCAGCAAAGCAGTAATCCGGCTGGAAAATGTTTACAAAACTTATGACCTCGGCGAAGTGCAAGTGCACGCGCTGCGCGGAGTGTCGCTGGAAATTCACGCCGGAGAATTTGTCGCCGTCATGGGCGCGTCGGGTTCCGGCAAATCCACGTTGATGAATATTCTCGGCTGCCTCGATAAACCCACCAAAGGACATTATTATCTGGACGGTGTTGACGTTTCTGGGATGGATAAATCCGAATTGGCGCGAATCCGGAATCACAAATTGGGATTCGTGTTTCAGGGATTCAACTTGCTATCGCGAACTTCCGCTCTGGAAAACGTGGAATTGCCCACGATTTATGCGGGTATTTCACTGGAAGAACGCGAATTGCGCGCGAAAGAATCTTTGGCGCGCGTCGGACTTGCTGATCGTTCGCATCATCATCCGAGTCAACTTTCCGGCGGACAACAGCAACGCGTTGCGATTGCGAGAGCGCTGGTAAATCGTCCGGCAATTTTGCTGGCCGATGAACCAACAGGAAATTTGGACAGCAGAACGTCCGTAGAAATTATGGATATTTTGCAAAGCTTGAATCGCGATAGCGGATTGACAGTTGCGCTTGTGACTCATGAACCAGATATCGCGCAATACGCGAAACGAGTTTTGGAATTCCGCGACGGAAAAATCAAGAAGGACGTTCAAGTTACGGATCGTTTGATCGCCGCAGAAGTTTTGCCGACGTTGCCCGAAGTCGGTGATGACGACGATGAGCCGATCGTGACGGAAGAACCGGCAGCGGCCGAAAAACCGAAGACGACTTAGTCTGAGTTTCTTACCCCCGGTAGTCTAAATCTCTCCGAAATTGTAGGGCAATCATTTGGATTGTGATTGGGAATTCGTGCGCGCGTTTTTGTTTGCGGAGCGCTGAGAGAACGCTGAGAAAAGCAAGACGGAGAGGGGTTGAGGAAAGATCAGAATGCGCGACAGATTGGGTGGCGCGACAGAAGACCTCAGGGCCGCTGCGGAAACCGCGTCGCACCCTGAGCTACAGATTTCATAAGCCCTTATTAGCACACACTTGCGCGCGAGATCGATGTAAGTCCTTTATTAGCACACACATCGTAAACGAGGGGGTGGGGGGGGGTACTATGGAGTACTAGGGAATTGTCGGGGATCGGGTGGGGAAGGCTCGTAAGTGATTGAGAATGGCCGCTGATCACGGGGCGTAACGCAGAGAAAGACTCGCGTTCGGAGAACGCGAGCTACACCCGCCGGGCCCGAGAGTCCCTCAGAGGGACTAACCTGATCGGTTCGCTTCGGAATGACGGGCAGGGACAAAAACGAAAACATCAAGTCCACTGCTGCTACCCTCAAGGGTAGCTCTACAAGTTCAAGAGCGGTCGGTTTCTTTGAAGCGCCGCGGAGCCGCAGCGAATTGAGATCCGACGAAAACAAAACTGCAAGATCCCGGCGTCAAAAAGCGCCGCCGGATATCCTTCGAGCCAACGAAGCTATTCGCTTCGTCTCAGGATGACGGCAAGCGCGAGTCAAGTAGAAACTAAAATGGAATATCTTCGTCGGAGATTTCTGGGCCGGGGGCACTTTGTCCGCCGCCGTCGTCTCCGCTGCCTTGGCTGAAGTCGCCTTCGGATGAGGGCGGCGCGCCATAACCTCCTCCGCCTGAGCCGCCACTGGCGCCGGCGCCATCACCTCTGGAACTTAACATGCGCATTACGTTGGCGACGATGTCGGTGGAGTAGCGTTTTTGGCCGGTGGTCTTATCGTCCCACGAGCGGGATTGGATGCGGCCTTCGACGTAAACCATGGTGCCTTTTTTCAGATACTGCTGGCAGATTTCGGCGAGCTTGCCCCACACAACCACGCGATGCCATTCGGTGCGCTTCTGGCGTTCGCCGGATTTATCTTTGAAAGTTTCGTCGGTGGCGAGGGAGAAATTGCAAACGCCCTGACCGCCGGGAGTGAAGCGGGTTTCGGGATCTTTGCCGAGACGTCCGACGAGAATAGCTTTGTTTACCATTGTTCCCCCAGAAAATTTTTGTTGATGAGGGACGATAGCATGTAGGGGGTGGGGAGGCAAATTTTGGGCGGAGGGAAAGTTGACAGTCGAGAGCTCAGAGTTAAAGAATTGAAACTTCAGAAGCCGCCGAGCGATTCTGCTGCGGGAACCTGATGGTACAGTTTGGTGCATTGTGGTGTATAGTTGCAGCATTATGGCTCAAACAGAGAAGGTTGTGCGGCAAAGCGTTTCCATACCGCCGCGAGTTGCACGGCGCGTTCGCGCGCTGGCTGAGAAGCAAAAAACAAGTGCGAATCGCGTGCTGGTGGACCTAATTCAGGCCGGACTTCAGTCGAAGGAAGCAGAGAAAGAGCGCTTCTTTGCGCTTGCCGGAAAATTGACGGACACCAAAGACCCGAAAGAACGAAAACGATTGCGGGAGGAATTGGCCGTGATGACGTTTGGAAGGTAACAATAGTCCCGAGACAGACAGGAAATTCCCACCCTTGCTTCGCGAGGATGGGCCACCCGCCTGCGCGGCTGAAATTAGCTATAATTGTGGAATCCCATGATTAAGAAAGTATCGCTTCCATACGAAAACAATCCTGACCTTTTTACTCTGGACAGCTCCGAGAAGATCTGGCGATACCTGGATTTTACGAAATTCGTGAGTGTGCTTGCGGACAGAGCCTTGTTCTTCTGCCGGGCAGATAAATTTGATGATAGGTGGGAAGGTGCCTTTCCGAAACAGAATGTCCAAAAGCGCGCAGCGAACTGGAAGGTTTCAAAGTTGGATGAACCCTCGCTCTTGCCATTCCTATCAGCGACCTATAGTCGACTGCCCGCACAGACGTTCATAAATTGTTGGCACTTGAATAATTTCGAGTCTGCGGCAATGTGGAAGTTGTATCTATCGAGCAACGAAGGCATTGCGATTCAAACGACGTACGGTCGGTTGATTGACTCTTTCGTCGGAAAACCTGACGAAAGCATTCACATATTCGTCGGCAAAGTGCGCTACGTAGATTATGACGAAGAGGTGTTTCCAGAACGCACGACACTCATTCCGTTTCTTCACAAGCGAATGAGCTTTGAACACGAGCGTGAACTCCGAGCTATCATACAGTCACCGTTTCCTGGAGATTCGTCCACCACTGGAGTCGACGAATTTCCGGACGGGCTGCTCGCATCCGTGAATTTGGATAAGTTGATTGAGAAGGTCTATGTGGCGCCGACGGCCCCGGCTTGGTTCACTGATCTGGTAAAAAGCGCTGTCGCAACATATGGCTTCAATATGTCTATTCTTCAGTCTGATCTATCGCAGGATCCAATCTATTAGCGAGCATGTCGACAGCGCGGCTTTGCGTCGCTACAACACGGAGTAGGCGACCGTGTTCCAGCCAATGTAGCGATGACGAGCAAACGTATCTGGTCCCCATGCTTCGACTGGGACATTAGCTCCAACTCTGAGCTGAATATCCGAACGAACTTGTTCCATCTGCTGGTTGCTTCCGGACGGGCAAGCTAATAGGAATTGATCCGGCCGCGAGGTATCTAAGAGGTTCACGAGCTTTTCTCCGATCGAAAAGTTCTTAGTTGTCCGCTTCACCTCCGCAATTCCAAACTCGCCATCGCGGACCCAAACCAAATCTAGCTCACAGACGTGGGCGTCCGGGGAATTCTCATAGTCGCGAACCTCAATACCCGGTAGGAAGCAAAAACATTCGCGGCTATCTTCAAAAAGACGGAAAGCTGTCCTGATAACCGGAATCACGCCATGATCTCGGATAGCAGAGACTACGAGCTCGTTCAACGCGTAAGACCACGGGATTTCCGCAGGAAGGTTAAGTTCTTTCCTACACCCTCGGCACGTTACGACACTCCTCAGATCATCCACGTGGTACCACAAAGAGGCGAGGCAATAGTCGCATCTAACCTCCGCGCCGTGAAGAAATACTCTCTTGGCGGTCAATTCCGATAGCATTTGCCGAAGGTTCGTCCGCGCTGATTCCCGGATTACCTTTTCATTAGAATCCGCCGCCAGATTTGAATGGATTTGCGTGACTTCGCTGAATTGTCCTTCCTTCGACAGGGCCGCTATGTATTTCCAATATCGGCCGAAAAGTGAACCGAAATTCAAGTATGGAATCGGCCGCTGAATTCGGCCAGCCGCATCGAGCACCTCGTCAACAAGTACATCAATCCCCGAGTCAGACTTCAGAATATCCGCGTCGATTTTTCGCATGTCCTTCGTTACCTTGTTTCGCGTGTGCTGAGAGGCGACCGCTGACGACAGAGATTCCAGAACGCCTCGCCAAAACTCGTGTTCAAAAATATAGGCCGCCTTTTTCAACGACTCAAACAATCCTAAAACGCCACGCGCATACATTCCTTTATCGGAAGACCGGACATAGAATGTGTTCAGTCGACTGGTCCGTGGGGACAGATTGTCGAGCCGTGGTAGCCACTTTGGGGAAGCCTGAGGTAAAATCAGCCTCGCGAATAATGATCTCAGGTCCGGAGTACTTAGCATCACGCCCTGTTGCTGCCCAGAGACCTCCGCGCTAATTAAAAAATCGTTTCCAACGCGGCAAGGAGCCTGAGGAAGGATTAGATTTGCGACACCGTCCTTCTGGGGGAGTTTCCACCATGCGGTTCTGTTCTCCAAGTAACGCTCTTGCCCGGGATCTTCTACTGCGAACTCCGCAACCCATCGCTCGTCCATACCAGCGGGCGCATCACCTGGAGGGCTCAGCTCAAGAAATGAACGGCTTCCGGACAACTGTTTACTCACTGGGCGGGCTGATTGATGGGGGAAAAACTCAATAACTGGACTTGGCTCAAAATTGGACAATTCATTTCGTAGCTTTATGACAGGTTCCGCTGGGTACAAATTACTCCACTTCAGATCGATACAAATTCTCTTTGTCAGTTCGCGCACGGACTCGATGGATTGATCATACGAGATCAAACGAAGGCCGCGTCTTTGCTGCGATGCGAACACACGCCGCCGCATGAGTTCCAGGAAAGCTTGATAAAACTCGCTGTCCTCCAGAAATGAGGGTTTCACCCACATACTTGGGAGCGACGGAGCGGTTGCGCGAACCGTCCCACGAAAGTGGGCAAGATTCCAGTATTCAACGAAGTCCCACGGAGTACTTCCATAGCAAAGAGTGAGAGCGATCCCGACATCCGGCGTAAACGCATGCACGTTCCGCGGTCCTTCCGCGCACACATTTATCGGCAGCACGAGATTTTGATTGGTCGTCAAGGCCTTCATCACATCTTTATCGTGCGGAGAAACCGTAAGTGACGGGATTCCATTGTCGCGACAATAAAAATAGTAGTGACTGTTTGCACCGAAGTTGCGTCGAACAAACGAACTCAGTCCAGAGGCATCTTTACTCTCGAACGAAAGCGCTACGGGCTCGTGCGCGCGCGTCCAAACCGGGAACTCTCGCATTACTCGACTCAACGTACGAAGCACTGACGCTTGGCGATCAATCTGGACGGGGAAATCATTATCGACAGGCTGACGCGAGAAGTTGTGTCTCAAAACGTCTAACGGTCGAACTCTCGACACAATATTGGCGACGGTTTCGGCCGAGAGATCACAGTAGGTATAAAGAATATCGGGATTCGCAAGCTTTAAGAGTTGCCAATAGCTATCCGAAATCTGCCCGTTAACAACAGGAATTATCGGATTGTATCGTCCTCCCCACGTCGACACGCTGAAGTCGACGATCCCATCAAACTGAGCGTCTGGGCAGCGATCCATATCCAGCAGAAATGCCACTCGTCGCGGACGGTGGCGGACATCGACAAAATATTGATTGCTTTTCGTCATCGGTAACGAATGAGTTTGATTCAGTAGGCATGCGGCAGTCAACTGTAGGCTGTAGACCGTTTTGGAGCGTCGATGGTCAGCGCCCACTTAGCAACCGCCCTGACCTGAACTTGCCGCTGGGCACGCCGTTTGATCGCGATCTCCGCAAGGATGCGGTTCTTGAATTTGACGTCTACTCGGGCAACCAGAATTCGCCCGTATATCCGGGCTATGCAACAGCCTCCAACCCATTCTTCGCCACAAGAGATAGCAGTTTCAAAGAAGCTCCGCGGGATGTTTTTCGCGTCGCTCGCGGTGGATTACAAAACAAATAAAAAAGGCGCGGACCAGATGGAGGAGGTTTCCCGACAAAATGCGCCGGGACGCAAACGGCGCGCCTACGAAAACGGAGAGACGGGCGAAAGAAGAAGTGCGAAGCAGGTCAAAGGATTTTAACGCAGAGGAAGGCGGAGGGCGCGGAGAAGGAGAGAAAATCTTTGGGTGGCATGTCGGCGGGATAGAAAGTGCCGGGCAAGCCCGCGGCAGTAAACGTCGGAGTCCCTAACAGGATTGGAGCATCCTTGCTTTCAGCCGAGGGCATGGACGGATTGTAACAAGGAAATGTGCGCCCGGCAGGTTCGTGTCGCCCCCGCCTAGGCGGGAACCCAGGATTTCTGATCGCCCAGGGACCTAAACGACCCTGTCCCAAAACTCTCCTCGGCGGACAGTTCCGCCAACGCAATGCGCATGCTAAGTTCAAGCGCTGCCGGTCTTGAATTGGCTCATGTAGAGCTACCAGTTACGCGCGCATGGAGCGTGCCGTCGACGGGGCGCGATTCGCTGCGGCCCCGCGACGCTCTAAAGAGGGTAGCAGCAGTTGTTTTGAATTGCGTCGGCCGCGTAAAAGAGCCGGATGCCACCCTCAAGGATGGCGCTACAAAACCAGATCGCATCAATATCAAAACAAACGACTTATAAGTCCTTTGTTTTGATATTGATGCCAGAATCGACGGACCTAACCCCTTTGTTTTGATACTGATGCTCAAAACAGGGGGGTGGGGGAGGAGGTGGCAACATAGTTACCCTGTCGAGCCGACGCAGGTTTTGCCTTCGTAGGGCCACCTTTAGGTCGCCCGCTTATTCTTCAGTCGTTTTCGTAGGGACCTCCTTCAGGTGGTCCGCGCTTTTTCGGGACGCCGATCCAGAGGGCGACCTGAAGGTGGCCCTACGAAGGCGGAGAAACCGGAGCAAAGAAAAAGCAGATTCTTCGTCGACGCTGGTCGCATCTCCTCGAGGATGACGGCAGAAGAAAAAGCAACCCCAGGGCTTATTTGTCTTTGACAATAAGGTACCGTTTGAGGACATTCGAGACGAAAAGGGTTGGGTTATTTGCAAGCCGTACGGAAGAATAGAATCAATATGGATTTCGATGCCATCATTGTGGGAGCCGGTCCGTACGGACTCTCCAGCGCGACCTATCTGAAGGATCGTGGCCTTGGCGCGGCCGTTTTCGGCGAGCCGATGACCTTTTGGCAGGACCACATGCCTGCCGGAATGTTTCTGCGATCTAATTGGTTGGCATCGCACATTTCCGATCCACACAAAAAATTCACGCTCGACCACTTCAGAGCCGACAGCGGCAAGCAGTTTGTGTTCCCCATCCCCTTGGAACGTTTTGTGGAGTATGGCCTGTGGTTTCAGGAAAAGGCTGTGCCAGAGGTGCACCGCCGTCAGGTGACCGCAGTGCAGAAAAACGGCAGCGGATTTAACGTCACTTTGGACGATGGTCAAATGGCGACGGCGCGTCGAGTGATCGTGGCTACAGGCATTGCGCCATTTCCCTATATTCCGTCGCAGCTCGAAGGCCTGCCGAAATCGCACGTCACGCATTCGTCGGACCACCGGGACCTGAGCGTTTTTCGCGGACAAGAAATGCTCGTGGTGGGCGGCGGGCAGAGCGGGCTGGATGCCGCACGGATTCTATACGCGCACGGCGCGCAGACCGAAGTGGTGGCAAAGCAGCCGATACTGAATTGGGTTGGAGGACATGTTTGGCTGCACAAGCTTGGGCCTCTTTCATGGATGCTGTATTCGCAATTCGATGTGGGTCCCGCAGGGATCAGTCGCCTGGTAGGCTTCCCCAACCAATTCCGCAAGCTGCCGCGAATGATGCAGGACCGCATCAGCAAGCGGGCTATCCGCGCGGCGGGGACGGGTTGGCAGCGGCCGCAACTTGCGAAAGTGACGATGACTATGGGTTGCCAGGTGACATTCGCGGAGACATCGGGAGAGAAGGTTCACCTGAAGCTGAGCAACGGTACGGAGCGCTTAGTGGATCATGTGATTGTGGCGACGGGATATCGCGTCGACATCGGCAACTATAAATTTTTCGGCCCGGAGATCCAGCAGAACCTCATCACCAAGAGAGGACATCCGGTGCTGGCCCGCGGGTTGGAATCGTCCGTGCCTGGTTTACATTTCGTGGGAAAGCCTGCGGCATGGAGCTACGGTCCGCTACTGAATTTTATTTCAGGCGCGCATTTCGCGGGGCCGGAACTGCTTCGCGTTTTCTAGCAAGGCCAATCAGAATTCGCGCGCATATTTGATCTACGCAAGTCCCTCCAATCCATTTTTCGTTACGAGACTCCGCAACTTCTGTCACATTCAAGTGGAAGGTCAAAAGATTTTAACGCAGAGGACGCGGAGGAGCAGAGAAGTGCGGAGGGCGCGGAGAAAGACGGAAGAAGATGAAGGCGTTACGCCGCGCTTGTAGCGGGATCGGAATGACGCGCGAGGGCAAACGCACAGCCAAGAGTGGCTGTCCTACGTTAGCGGCCGCCGGGCGTGACAGGAATGTTTAGTTCTTTGAGCTTGTTCCGAGCAGCCTGATCATCTTCGGTTCGCGGGAAAAGGTGAGTTACTGCACGCAGATCCGCGACGCCTTCAGTCTTTTTCCCCATCGCCAAATAAGTGAGGCCTCGCTTGTATCGCGCTTCGCCGAGTTTGAAGCTGTTTGGAAAATTCGCAATTACATCGGAGTAGTGATCAATCGCCTCTGGATAATGCTTTTGAACGTAGGCGATCTGGCCCAGGTAAAACACTGCGTTGGAGGCGTACTCTGATGTAGGGAAAAACTTTAGATAGTCCTGGAATTCGTTTTGCGCGAGTTCATACTTGCCGGTCGATATGTCATGCAGCGCGCTGTCGTAAAGCACCTGCGCTGAAGGCGGAGGTGCGGCGCTTGGCGGCGCAGATGCAGAGCCGGTCGGCGGAGTCGCGCCGGAAGTTGTACCGGGGATTGCGCTGGCGCCGCCGGGAGTTCCTGATCCGCATGTAGCCAGCGCGGAAATTTTCGCGTCGAGGCTTTGCTGGTTGCCCTGAATGTCTGCGAGCTGCGTGTTCAGTTTCGATAGGCGCTGCTGCATGTCGGAAAGATTGTCTGTGATGCCGGAGACCTGAGTGGAGGTGGTGCTGAGCTGCGCGCCGGAATTGGCCTGCATATCCTGCACGGATTTTTGAACGCCGGCGAGCGCGTTGCTGAGTTTAGCGTTGGAGTCGGCCTGCTGCTCGATGAGAGTTTTCATGACGGCGAAGTTGGTGGTGATTTGCGCCGTCGTGTCTTTTTGAGCTTGCTGGATATTGGCGGTGCGGTCGAGCAGCTCGATAATTTCTTTGGCCGCGGCGCTGACGGCTGTTGGGGAGAGAAGCGCTCCTCCGATTGCTCCGCCGAGCATGCAGGCACCGAACATGAGAACCATTTGACGCTTTTTCACGAAAGCCTCCTTCATTCAAGAACATAAAAGCCTCGGGTTCGGCGAACCCGAGCTACACATATGTTTCGCGCGCCATCAGGAGTAGATGCAATAAATTCTTCTGATGACGCGCGACGGTTGTTCGTTCTAGTGAGCCTTTACGAAATGGCCGCGGCGATTCTGCTGCCAGCAAGTTTCTGAGTGCTCGTTGCAGAACGGCTTTTCTTTGCCGAAGCTGGTGGTGGCGATGCGGGCCGCGGGAATTCCCAGTGATTCCAGGAATTGCTTTACGGCGTCGGCGCGCTTTTGTCCCAGGCCCAGGTTGTATTCGGTGGTGCCGCGCTCGTCGCAATAGCCTTCGACGATGATGTTGACGTCAGCATGCGTGCGAAGGTAAACCGCGGACTGGGAGAGGCCGTCCTTGGCGTCGCCGCGCAGATCGGCTTTGTTGTAGTCGAAATAGGCGTCGTGCATTTGGCGGAGGAACGCCGCGTCGGGAGTTTCTGACGGGCCGTTATCCGCAGCAACTGGTGGCGCTGATGCGGAAACCGTGATGCGAATGCTTTGGTCAGCGGTGCCGCCGGGACCGGTTGCTGTGATCGTGTAGGTTGTCGAATCAGTTGGAGAAACTTTCTGCGAGCCTTCCGGCGCGACACTTGCGCCTGGATTGAGCGTCAGGGAAGTGGCGTTGGTGGAAGACCAAGTGAGCGTGGCGCTTTCACCGCGCTGAATAAATGTGGATGAAGCTTGCAGAGTTACGGTTGGGCGCGCAGGTGGCGCGGCCGGCGCTGGCGCAGACGCTGCCGGCGTTGGAGTTGAGGGGAGATGCCTCGGTCCGCAACCGACGCCAATGACTGTCACTGCCAGCAGGCCGAGCAGGGCGAGCCTGCTGAACGAGTGTTTATACATTTTCAAATTCCTCCTTGAAGTAGATTCCATTTACAGATTCCGTTTGGCCGAGTGATAAAGAATATGAGTCCACGAATATCGTAACACTTTGGGAAAAGTGAGCGAAGCGTGTAGTGGAAAATTGTTTCGTGATGTTGTGAATTCGGAAACAAGAGCAACCCCTTTTGTTGTCAGGTCGTGCGTTTTAGTTGGCGTCGAAAATCCCCAGGGCTACGAAACGCCCTGGGCTACAGGTTCTGGTCATTGGCGCGGGTTGGACCAGTTTGGCGATTCGTTGGTGCCTTGAGTTGTTAGTTGGCGCGCTTGGGTGCCGTCGGCCAGCATGGACCAAATTTGGCGGCTGCCGGAGCGCGTGGATTCAAAGACAATGTGACGGCCGTCGGGCGCCCAGCAGGGACGCTCGTTGCGGCTGTTGTCACGCGTGAGCTGCACGAGTTTGTGATCGACGATGGACATAGCGTAGATGTCGTAATTGCCATCGGGGCGCTGCCAACTGAAGGCAAGAAGTTCGCCGTTGGGTGACCACGATGGATCGATTACGTAGCCGGCGTCCTGCAGATCAATTTTTTCCTGACTGGTGCCGTCAATGTTCATGGTGTAGAGCTGCGGATGTCCGCCACCTGCGCGATCGCTGACGAAGGCTGCTTGTTGGCCGGTCTTCGGATTCCAAACCGGGGAAGTATTTACGCCGACGCTGAAAGTGATGCGCTTGGGGCGGCCGCCGTTCGCGTCGGAAACATAAATATCGGGATTGCCCTGCATGCTGGACATGAACATGACGTTCGCACCGTCGGGCGACCACGCGGGTGAACTATTTGTGCCGGTGTAGCGCGGCCAGGAAATTAATTTTCCGGTGAGCGCCGAGTACATGCAAATTTGCGCGCTGGTCAGGCCGGTGCGTCCGGGAACGTAGCAGGTGAAGGCGATGCGTTGGGAATCAGGCGACCAACGCGGTGTGAGCGCGATGCTGTGCAGGCTGGTGAGTTCGTGCTGATTCGAGCCGTCGTAATCCATTGCCCAGATTTCTTTATTGCCGCCAGCGCGGGTGCTGACGAAAGCGATTTGAGTGGTGGAGATGCCGGGCAATCCACCGGAAAGTTTCATGATGATTTCGTCGGCGAACTGGTGCGCGAAAAGGCGAACCTGAGCGTCGGTAACCTCGCCGCGATAGATTTTGGCGATCATGGGCGGGGCAGAAGTGTTTTTCACGTCATAGAGCCAGGCCTGGATTGCCAGACTATTGCCGCTAGCGTTTAGGTTGCCGAAGGCGAGCGCCTGAGCGGATGCTGGTGCGTCAGACCAAGATTGCGCTTTGAGTTCGCTAGGCTGGCTGGGAACCTGCAAGGGATACATGCTGGTGCTGACCATGTCGATGATGCCACTATAATCGAGATCGGCACGTACAATATCGCTAAATTGCTTACCGAGAGGCTGCGACGAGGGATTGGCGCCAGCGAAGTCGGCTACGGCAACCCGGGACTTTGCAGTGCCCATGTTGGTGCCTGTGGTGAACCAGGCCGGTTGGGATTGTTGGGTGGATTGAGATTGGGCGAGCGCTGCAATCGGGAGGAGTAGAAGAATTAGTGCCGCGTAGAGTGGGAGCCTGACACAGACTGAAGCCTGTGCTACTTTCATGTTCGCGCGATGGTTATGAGTACGGAAAATTTTGTCCCCCTTGTGCTGCGCTTGCGTTTGGAACTTAGCGTTTAAATTCAAACCAAAATTCTACGTTTACTGTCGAGCCGGAATAATCGTTTGGAAGACGGTTGACCGGACTGGAACTTAGGATTGCGCGGATAGCGGAATTGTCCACGGAACTGTTGCCGCTGCTGTGCAAGATTTGAATGTTGGTGATGGTGCCATCGCGCAGAATCGTGAAGCTTACTGTGGCGCGTGGCGCGAATCTCACAGACGGATCGATCATCGATTGCAGCCAGTTGCTGCTGATGCGATTGCGAACTGTGTCGACGAACCAGGAATATTTGGAGCCGAAATCACCGCCGCCCGGGCCGGTCATTCCCATCGCGCCTTGGCTGCCGCCGGGCGTTGAGAAAGTTGATGAATAGGGGAGAGATGGCGCGCCACCACCGCCATAGGGAACTGCGTTTGTTGGCGGAGGAACGTTTGGCGTTTCTAAAACTTTGGATGGCTTCGATGGAACGATTGTTGGTTTCTTTTCAGTTTTGAATTCCGGAATGGCGTCCGCTGTTGGAGGTGGAGGCAATGGCTTGGGCTTTGGTTCTTCTTTGTAGAGGCCCTTCGATTCGTCGACAACGCGGCTTTCGGTGATTGCGTCCGGCTTAGGTAAGGGAATCGCTGGGACTGAGCCGACCAGACCCACAGAAACGGCGGCTCCGCCAGCGGAGCCTGCCCAATTTTCCCCTTTGTGATTGGAGATCACGGTCGAGACGATCATTGTTGCGGCTAGCGCGCCATGGAAAACGGCCGACCAGATGAGCATCGGCTTCAGACTTGGATCGCCGGGATGTCGGGCGGTGTTTTCCATTTCAATTTCGACGTCTACTTGAAACTTACAACGTAACCCGATTTTACTGCTTGCCGGATTTGCTGTCGATTGGTTTGGTGACCATGTTCACGGTTTGAATTCCGGCTTGTTGCAGAGTGTCCAGAACCATGGCAACCATGCCAAAGGGAACAATGGTATCGGCGCGCACGTAGACGGGATCTTTTTTCGGGTCATTCAATTGCGAAAGCGCTTTTTTGCCGAGGTCGTGAATATTCACTTCGGCGTCACCAAGATAAATTAGTTGCGCACGATTGATAGTGACGACGACGCGCGATTGCGGCATCTCTTTCACAGTATGCGTTTGCGGCAGATCGACTTCGATGCCGGTTTGCAAAATCGGCGCGGTGATCATGAAGATGATGAGCAGGACGAGCACGACGTCGACGAGCGGAACGATATTAATTTCTGAAAGCGATGTT
>Ga0193726_1001020_pt1 | contig 24288 bp, 33 predicted proteins | sample H2c1metaG_FD_144928 | JGI IMG/M metagenome (GOLD analysis project Ga0193726, IMG submission 144928) | Soil microbial communities from a riparian zone of the East river system, Colorado, United States - H2c1 | ecosystem: Environmental > Terrestrial > Soil > Riparian zone | place: USA: East River...
ACCACATGCTGCATGCGGCCGAGAGCGTCAGCGGCGCAGGATTGTGGGCGAATCTGCACCTGCTGTTCTGGCTGTCGCTGATTCCGTTCACCACGGCGTGGATGGACGAAAATCATTTTGAGGCGGCGCCGGTCGCGCTCTACGGATTCGACCTGCTGATGGCGTCGGTGGCGTACTACATTCTGGCCCGCGTTTTGATCAGAGACAACGGACCGGATTCGAAGTTGGCGAAGGCCGTCGGCAAGGATTTCAAGGGCCGCATTTCCATCGTGATCAATGTCGCTGGAATCGCGCTGTCGTTGTGGCAGTCATGGGTTGCCGTGGCCATCTATGTACTGGCCGCCGTGATGTGGATCATTCCCGACAGAAGAATCGAAAAATGATGCGCGCATAGCGGCGGCTGTGCGGCCGCTTCCGTTTCAAGCTCACCGCCCGGTCGGCTGATTTCATTTGCGCCTCGCACCGCATCGAAGACATAACGGAGAAATCTCCGGGCATTATGTTGTGATGCGCTGGCGCGCCGCTCAAGTAAGCGCAAACATGTGAGGCACATCGCGCTGCAACTCAGCGCCTTGGAGGATGCTCGCGGGGCTTTTTGGCCGCGATGAGGGATCATTCAGCCATGTCAGAAACCGGGCCGGTCGACGCAACTATTGCAGGTAGCGCACAAAGGCGTTGCAACATCATCCGCGAGAACGCGCTGTTGACGTTGGTGCTCTGTAGCGTCGTTCGCGCGACACAGGCGTTGGCCGGCGATCAGCCGCCGAACACCGCTTCAATGGCAAAGCAGGACTCGCAAGATCCGCGTGCCGCGCAAGCGGCTGCCGCGCCGATGTTCTCAGCGCCGTTTGTTTCCGAAAAACCGTTCGCTTCGGCACCGTTTGTTTCTGCAAATCCGCTCGCTGACGACGCTTTTTCCGCCACGGAATTTCGGCCGCGAAAGCACGGCATCGCGGATTTGGACTCCACAAGAAGCGGGGCTTCCATCTTTGACGCGCCGATGCTTCGCAGCACTTCGGTTTGGCAGCAAATGGCGGACTACAAGTCCCAGGGTCGCGTGCGCTTGCTGACGCTGTGGCAAACCCGAGGCAGTTCGCTGTCATTGCAGGCAGGCAAGCATGGCACCCCGTCACTGCAGTGGAGCACTCCTTGGGTGCATCGCGGGGGCACGACGCGGGGACTGTTTGATCGTCTCCTCGCAGTACCGGCGCGCGCCGCCGGCGGCAATCTACGCAGCAGCGTGCCGCGCTCAACGGGCAACCCGGCGCCGTCCAAGCCCGTTGAATTAAGCTCGACGATCAGCGCCAAGTAACGCCTGAACACCCCGGCAAATTGACCTCGCCGACTTGACCTCGCCGACTTGCGCTTACTTGGTTGCGGCCGGCGAATAGCGGCGGAAAAAACTGTCCCGTTTCCATTGCGGCCGCTCGGGGTTGTCGGCAATCTCGAGGACCAGCGCCCGAATCACTTCCTCGTAGCCGGCAGCAGTCGCCAAGTCGACCGGCTGATTGGCATCGTCCGAGGGAGCATGGTAGCGCTCGGTGCGCCACGCCTTGATGGTAGCTGCCTCGGGCGATCCCGGTGCGGCGCCCACATCGATCATGAGCGACGGCACACCATGGCGCACAAAATTATATTGGTCGCTTCGGATGAAAACGTTGAGCAGCGGCAGTGGATCCGGCTGTATGTGCACGTTCAGATGATTGCCGACTTCGGCGGCGCGGTCCCCCAGATCGGACTCCGCCAGTCCATAGACCGTCAGGACTTTGAGCGGCACGATGGGCAAAAACATGTCGGTATTGATATCGGCAACCATGGAGTTTGCCGCTACGGTGGGATGCTCCGCGAAATACTTTGAGCCCAGCAGTCCTTTCTCCTCGCCGGTAACCCACACGAACAGCAGCGAGCGCTTGAGCGCCGTGTGCGACTGTTTGAGCGAACGAGCGATATCCAGCAGCAGCGCGCTTCCCGATCCATTGTCCATGGCGCCGTTGTAGATTCGATCGCCGTTGATCGGCTCGCCGATGCCGACGTGATCGATGTGCGCGGAAAGCACCACGTATTCATCCTTGAGCCTTGGGTCGGTGCCCGCGATCCGCGCAACGATATTGGTCGACTCGACATTTTGCGAGTGTGTGGCGGTGGTGGCACTGACGGAGACGTTTAAAGCAAAATGCGGCAGGGGCTTGCGTTCCTTGCCCAAAGCGGCGATTTCTTCAAACGTATGCCCGGTTCCCTGCAGGAGCAGGTCGGCGTAGGTTGGATTGAACGTGACCGCGAGCTTGGCTCCGGCGGTCTCATCGAATTCCTGGCCGATCAGATCCATGCTGGCATGGTTGCGGTTCAAGGACATCCTTGACCACGGCAGATCCATGGATGCCGGATTTGGAATCTGGATGACGCCGATGGCACCGGTCGCCTTGAGTGCCTTCCAGCGCTCGGCTCGCGACTGATAGTGGGCGCTCAAAGCAGAGGGTATGTCGGCCGGCGATCCGGTGAGGATCACCGCCACTTTATCCTTGAGGTCCAGGCCCGCAAAGTCGTTGTAGTTTTTCTCGGGAATATTGAGGCCATAGCCGACGAACACCAGCGCCGCATCGACCTTCGGCGCAGGCGGAAACCGGGTGCTGAAAAACGCTTGCTCCCCAAGTGTCAGCTTTTGCGCACGGCCGCCCTGAACCAGCGAGAGCTGACAGCTGGGTTCATCGATCTCCAAGGTTCGCAGCTTCACGCTTTGGTAGAACCCGTCCGATCCGGCCGGTTCAACCCCCAGCGCTTTGAGTTTGCCGACGATGTATTCTTGGGCCTGCCGCTCGCCTTTGCTGCCGGTATCGCGGCCTGCGTACTTGTCGTCGGAAATCACCTTTACCGTGTCCCACCACGCTTTTCCGTCGAAGTGCTCTGCGGCCTGCGCGCCGCACGAGAAGGTGATTAACAACAAGGCGATTGTTCGTCGTGACATTACAGGCCCTCTTTTGTTTGTCCCAGGCTTCGACCTACTGAAGACCAACACCCCAATCGGTCCACAGTAGTGTTTGTTGAAATAAGTGCGCCCGGCGGGATTCGAACCCACGACCCTCGGCTTCGGAGGCCGATACTCTATCCAGCTGAGCTACAGGCGCAATGTAGGGGTGGCGATACTACTCGCCGTCGGCGAGCGCCGTCCAGCGCCACGGGGGCCTATGACATTCCCCGAGCCGCTGCCTGCAATTTGAGGACGGTCGTGCCCCTCACAATGGCGTCACGGGAACGCACAATTTGCACTCGAGCACGCCGGTCGCCGGATCGTAACTCGAGCCGCTGGGATAGTATTCGAACATCGGGCGCGCATCGAGTTGCAGTCCGCTGCAAGGCAGCCAATCGCGCAATAGGGCAGTCCATGCAGGCTCAAATTCGCGCGCCGTCCCTTTAAAGCTCAGCGCTGCATAGGTCCCGCCGGGGATGACGGTCTTGTGCGCATTGCCGAGTGCCATGAACTTGGGTGGGATTTCGCATCCGGCGTCGTATCTGCACAGTTCCGCGGCGGTGACGTTGGGGTCATCATGGCTGATCCCATACCTTGGCTGCTGAAGCAGTCCGCCCGCAACCATCCAGGGATAGACCTGTGTTTGCCAAAATGCGCTGATGGGTTCGCCGTAAGCTCCGACGTGCCTCAGGTAAGCAATGCTGGTCGGCTTGCGCTCGATGACTTCGACTTTCATGGGTGCCTCCGTTTTGGGACGATTCACGGCACCATTGTTTGCTGAACTCTCCTCTTGTATCTGACCGGGCTTGCTGTTCGCCTGATCGGAATTGCTTTTCATGCGCGTCGTCAATTGCTGCAGGCGCCATGCGGTTGGGGAGCAGCCGAACCTTGCACTGAAAGCGTGGGTAAAAGCCTCTGCTGAGCCGAAGCCCACGCCCAATGCGATGTGCAGTATGCCAAGCCGGGGTTGTGCCACCAGACGGGTAGCCGCAATTTCGCATCGTCGCCGGCGCAAGTAGCCGCCGAGCGTTTCCCCCATCCACGCAGAGAACAGTCGATGGAAGTGAAAAGGCGAAAAGTGCGCCACCTCGGCGAGGGCTTCAAGATCCAAGAACTGATCGAGATTTCGATCGATGTGCTCTATGACCCGGTGCATGCGGTCGACATACACATCGCGGCTGTTGAGCGTGCTCATCGCTTTGGCGACGCTGGCCTCTTAAGGTTCGGCCTTGTGGCAGACCGCTTCCACGTTGTGGCCATCGGGACCGATCACGAACGCGCCGAAGTAGTCGGGGTGATAGATCTCGCGGATGCCGGGCGGTCCGTTGTCCTCCCCGCCCGCTGCCATCGCCGCTGCGTAAAAGGCTCTGACCTGATTGCGATTGTCGGCAATAAAAGCAATGTGCATGGAGCGTTGAATTTCGCCGCCGCTAGCGAACCAAAATTCCGGTTTGCCGGCCTTCCCAAATCCGGCATTTCCGGCTATTTCCATCACCAGTTTTATTCCAAGGGGCTCGAGTGCGCTCGAGAAAAATTGTTTGCTCTTCTCGTAATCGCTAACCGTCAATCCGACGTGATCAATGATCATGGCAGCTCCGATGCGGTTTTTTGCTTGGTATAGAGAATCATCTGGGTGCAGCGAAATACGGCCATGGTGCGCCCGGACTCCTTGTGAACAACGACGGCATCCCACACCTGAGTGGTCTTTCCTCGATGCACGGGCGTTGCGACGCCGACGATCGTGCCGTCTCGAGCGGTTCCGAGATGATTGGATTTCAGCTCGATGGTGGTGAAGCCCGTGGCTTCCGCGGGCAGATTGGCGACGCAACCGTATCCGGCGACGGTGTCGGCCAGGGTGATGATGGTGCCGGCGTGCAAGTAGCCGTTCGGCGCCATGACGGATTCCACGACCGGCAACTCGCCGACAACATGCGAGTCACTCACTTCGGTGATGACGATGCCGAGGTGGCCGGGCAATTTGCGGGCGCCGGCACTGTTGAATCGCTCCGGAGTGCGTCCCGAGGTGAATATGTCGCTCATGTGTTTACGCGTCTCTGGATGCGGCCCAAGGCCACCAAAATAAGGCCCAACACGATGAAAGCCAACAACAGACCGACGGCATTGATCATGGTTCGTGGGTAGCCGATGGCGATGGGATCGATAAAACCATACGGATAACTACCGATGATTCTGCCGCGGATCAGCATGTAAATGAGGTACGCGGTGGGATATAGGCCCCAGAGCATGGGATACGTCCAGCGCAGCGCTCCCTTGGGAAAATTGAACCACCAATACATCAAGAAAAGCGCAGGGATAACGTAGTGCAGTAATACGTCGGCCACGAGCTGCAGACCTTGCGGATTCCAGACGTTGCGCAGGAGGAAGTGATAGGCCAGGCTCACGAAGACGATGCTGGTTGCGACGCCCGCAGTGACGTCCGACCGCGAGAAGAATCTACCCGCGGCCGAGCCCGGCGCAGCCAGCGGCGTGGTCAGTGCAACGCAAACCAGGAGATTGGTCAGAATGGTGAAATAGCCAAGAAAGCTCACGATTCCGCCGCCAATGCCCTTGCCGTTCTGCATGTTCGATTGCAGCGTAATATACAATTGCAGCAGCACGCTGAACCAGGCGAGAGCCGTCAGCGCGCTGGCCAGTACTCTGTTTTTTGGATACGTGCCCTTCATCCATTGAACTCGATTGGCTTCCCTGCGTCAGTTCGCGCTCGGTAAATTATCGAAGAAATCCACCACGCCGGTTTCCAAAGAGTACTCGGCACCCACCACCATTAAGACCGCATTTTGGATCAAGTTCTCAATAATGTCGGACCCATGCCGCAAGTGATTGACCGAAGCCCGGATATTGGCGCGGCAGGCCTCATGCACCAGCGCATCGTGATCGTTCTTCAGATCGGTTGCCAACAAGCCCTCGATGCCGGGTCGAATGAAGTCGACAATGGAGTGCAAGTTGCGGGATTGATTCTCCACCGGGCGCTGCAACTGCTCCAGTGTGGTTTCGATTGCACCGCAGCGAGAGTGTCCCAGCACCACGACCAGCCGCGTGCCGAATTGCACAGCTGCAAACTCGACGCTGCCGATCAACGAAGGGGCAACGATGTTGCCGGCAACTCGAATGACAAACAGATCCCCCAAACCCTGATCGAATACGATCTCGACGGGAACGCGCGAATCGGAGCACCCCAAAATGGCCGCAAAGGGTTCCTGACCTGCCGCTAATTCCAAGCGGCGCGCGCGGCCTTCGAAGGTATCTCGGCTCGAGACCTCCGAGACGAAGCGATGGTTTCCCTCGCGCAGCAAGACAAGTGCTTCTTGAGCCGAGATCATCGGTGACTCACCGAAGGCATCCCAGCGAGATCCTCGCGCTTACAGAGGTCGGCGAGCTGAGCTATCGCGGTACCCAAGAACGCGCGCGGGCAGAAACAGAATCGCCCGCAACAAGGCAAAAATCGCGTCGAATGACAGGCCGACCAGGCGAAACGGTATGGACAGGAGCCATACGAGAGGCCAGAGAATGAGCGCAACAATGGCCACCGGCCAGCACAGCACCAACAAAACGCACCACAAGAGCAAGGTTTTCATTGGGATCGCCCTCTATTCCTCGCCATAACTTTATCACACCTTTAAATTCGTGCGTTGCCGGGCGGCGATCAGGCGTTGCCGGGCGGCGGCCGCGGCTTTCGGGCGCAGCGCCGGCAATTGGCCGTCTTAAGCTGCCCATCATCGTTTTCCGGCAGGCGCCGAATTGCCCGCGCTCTTGACGTACTCCAAGCGCCGAAAGCGCAAGGCGGACCAATCCTCATCGATGGCGACCATACGCACAGAGTCGAAGCCGGCGGCTCGAATCACGCTCCAGCCCGCATCACGATTGAACTCGCAGGTGTAGCGCTTGGATGTCCCTTTCGGATAGGCGAACCAGAGCACTGCATCTCCCTCGGTAGCCGACGCCAGGAGTTTCGAAGCGCGATCCAGTTGCGCTTGAGTCATGGCGAAAGCCAATCCGAACTTGATTGCCTTGGGTTTTCCAGGATCGCGCACTATTTTTATGCCCTTGAGCTGTTTTAGCTCCGACTCGAAGGAATCCGGCGCGTTGAACAGCACGATTTCATCGTTCGCGCCCAGATTGAGCTTGTTGAACAAGGGAGTCGTTGCAGCTTTTTTCATGGGGTTACCGCATGTTGGTATTGCTGATGCGTTGTTCGAGGTGACTCAAGACCGATGGCCACGCTTGTACATGACGATCACGGGATGCGGCGTTCGGGAATCCGGCGTGCGTCAGACGCAGCTGCGTACCGCGGTCTGCGGCGTGCAGTTCCACGGTAACCACGGTTTCGGCTCCTTCGGTACCGAGCGCGCCGGTGACCCAGGTGAGTTCAACCAACTGATCGGCGATGAGGCGAAGAAATCGACCGTAATGAGGATGGCGTTGCGCCACGGGTTGCGACTCGTGCTTGAACTCGGTTTCGAAGAAAAACACCGCGTTGACTTCAGGCCGCATGAGCACCGAGCCTGGCGCCGCAAACCATCGATCGAAACCTTCGGTCCACGCCTGGAAAAGCACGGCCGGCGCCATTGCAAATGTGTGCTCGGTGACCAAATTAAATGGCCGCGCCGAAAGGTCAGGTACGCGAACAGCTCTCGCGCTAGCGCTCATGAGCCAGCGCCAGGCGAATGCCGATAAAGATGAAAACACCGCCTACGCAGCGGTTAAACCAGCGTTTGAACGCGGCGCCCGGCGAAAGGCTCGTGCTGAGGCGAGCCGTCGACCAGGCGACCAAGAGATTCCATATCGTGCCGTTGACATCGAATATCACACCCAGGAAGAGAAATGCCAATGGCTTTGAGGTCGCTTCGGCCCCGACGAATTGGGGCAGGAACGCCAGGAAAAACAGCGCAACCTTGGGGTTCAAGACATTGGTGAGAAAGCCCTGAATAAAAATGCCCCGTATCGCGGCACTCCGAGGAATGACGGTGACTGGATAAGATTGAGCTTCACTCGCGGAGCGAATGAGCGTCATGCCGACATACAGCAAGTAGGCGGCGCCGATGAATTTTACCGCGGTGAATGCGGTCGCGGATGCGGCCAGGATCGCCGACAGCCCGAGCGCCGCGGCGCAAATGTGCACGAACGTGCCCGCGCCGATGCCCAATGCAGCGACTGCGCCGGCGCGCCAGCCTTGGGTGGAGCTGCGCCCCAGGATGTATAGCGTGTCCGGGCCGGGAGTGATGTTCAAGAGCAGGCCGGAAAGCACAAATAGCCAAAGATCATGCGTGCCGAACATAGACTACCTCATGATATTCACGCGCACTTCGTGCATAACCTAAACCCGCGGCGGGCTTTTCGCCAGCAGTGCTGCGCGCCGCTGCAAGCTTTCCTTGGGCCATTGTTCGGAAGTTTTGTAGTACTCGGCGAACGCGGGCGTACCGGCCGGGAGTTGAACCCAGGGCTGCTTGGATGACGTGAAAATGTGCACATCCGGGGGCAGTGAGTCCGGTTCGCTCTGCGTGCCGACGCGGACAAATCGTACGACATCGCCGGCGCCCGCATAGCTGCTCCACACCGCCACCCGACACTTGGGGCAGCGGGAAATTCGCTGCCCTTTGCCGCTGTTCGATGGTGTGTCGATCACCTGGACCTCGCCTTCGAGCAGTTGCACCCGATCGGCTTCTATCATGGCATTCAGCGCAAAGGCGGTACCCGTTTCCCGTTGACACCAGCGGCAATGGCAGCAGTGGACGAATAGCGGCCGGGTTGTCATGCGATAGCGAACGTAGCGGCAGGTACATGCGCCATCGTAGCCCTCTGCTGAGTTATTTGCGGATTGCATGACCGTCTCGCTCACTTGGCGCGCATGCGCGCGGTCACTTCGATCTCTATTTGCATGCGAGGATCGAGCAGGCCCGCGGAAATCATCGTCATCGCAGGCCGCCCGGTGGCAAAATATTTGCGCAACACGGGCCAGCAGTTCGGAAAGTGCTCGCCCTTGGGCACGATGTAGTTCACCCGCACGACATCCGCGAAATCAGCACCTGCTTCGTGCAGAGCGGACTGAATGTTTTTCAGGCACTGCTCGGTCTGTACCAGCAGGTTGTCGGAGATGGTCATGGTGGCGTAGTCGAAACCGGTGGTGCCGGATACGAAAACCCATTCTCCATCGACCACGGCGCGTGAATAGCCCACGTCCTGCTCGAATTTGGATCCTGAACTGATCAAGCGTCGCGTCATGGAGTTGTGCCTTTAGGGTTGCGTTTTACGTCGAGCCCAAGCCTATCGCCGCGCGTGTCCAAATACCAAAGACCGCCGGAAAATGCGAACCACCACGCCGCGGCGAGCCACCAGCCCCCCAAAAAGTCCGCAAAAGTCCTGGCGAAGAATGCCAGCGACGTCGCCAGCATGCAGAAAATAGACATGGCGAGGATAAGCCGCGACGAGAAGTTTCGCATCCAGAACATCCGAACGAGAGATCCGTAGGTGATCGCGCCGGACAGCGAACAAACACCCAGCACGACATAGAGTCGTTCATTTCCCGGCAGAACCGCAAACAGCACCAGCCCGATGATGCCGACGTACAAGGTCAAGATGCTCAAGATGACGGCGATGGCGATGAAGGCGAGTTTTCGCCGGATTTTGTAGGGCGCGCGCAGCGCCAGTACCAGAGCGCAGGCATGCAGCGCGCCGTTGAGGGCGAAGGTGACGATCAGCGAATCATTGAGAAGGCTCCAGTGTCCCAATAAGAACAGGATCACGGTCGCCGCTGCGAGCACGCCGAAGTGCCGGGGATAGTAAAAACGTCCCATGCCTGTGGACTAAATGGGGCCGCGCGGCCCGCGGTCGGTGAGCAGGGCGGCATTGCGCAGAAACACCGGCAAATCAGTGGTGGGTGGCTGCGCGGGAATTTGATAAATCATGGCGGCGATATGGCCGCGATGATAAGTGGTGTGATTCACCACGTGCAGAAGGATATCGCCGCGAGTCATCGAGCCCTCGCCGCCGCCGATAAAGGTGAAATTGACGATTTCTTCGCCTGAGCGGTCGGACATTTCCTCGGCATAGCGAATGTACCAACTATCGAGCGTGGCCTGTGCAATGCGCAAATCGGCAAACGAGATGTGAACGTCCGGCGTGCGCGTCGTGAAGCCGTGTGCCCTGCCCTCGAGGTGGGCCTGCCACACCAGGTCGATGGTATAAACATGATTCAAGGTGCGAATCAGATTTCCAAACACGATTTGCCGCGGCTTTGTGAGCTCCAGTTCCGGCTGCTCGCCAAGCGTTATGTACAGCAGTGAATTGGCCCACGCCGCGTAGCGCGTCAGCATGCGGACATTTTTGAGAGCGGACATGGCGGCTAGAGTTCGGTCGGCGTGGAGGATGGCGGCGCCGCCGGCGGTCGTGGTGCGTATCGCCGTAAAATGAGAAGCAGCGCCCCGGCCAGTATGGCCATATCGGCCAGATTGAAAATGCCGGTGCGAAACGATCCGATACCGACATTCAAGAAGTCCGTGACACGGCCGTCGAAAACCAGTCGATCGATCAGATTGCTGATTCCCCCGCCCGCAACCAGTGCCGGGGAATGAATCGCGCGGGCCTGAGGCGGCGGGCAAAGAGCGCTGCGCACACCAAGCCGATCAGCAGCACCGTGGCCACGGCGGTAAACAGGCTAAAGCGCAACTGTTCAGGCAGCGAATCGCCGAGGCTTAAGAAAGCGCCGGGGTTTTGCACGAGCTGCAGGCGCAAAGAGTCGGCAAACAAAGATTCTGTGACGCCGGACGCCAGCAAGGCGCGCGCGGCGGACTTCGACACTTGGTCGCATCCGACGCAGCAGCAGAGCGTAACCATCACGACTAGGAATCTGGGAATTGATCGCATGAGTGACTCCTCGTGTCAGACCTGGTCTGATCACATCGGGAATGAGAGGTTCAGAGCTTTTGCCTGCCGGTCAACACATCCCACCACAGGCGCCAGTCGCCCATCAGGCTGAAGCCGGGATACCTGAACGTCGCGGGCTTGTTGTGTTCAAAGAAATAGTGCCCAACCCAGGCAAACGCGTAGCCTTGGACCAGCGCCGCACCGGCAAGCCACCACTTCTGCGTAACGACCGCGGCAATGAGCAACACGAGGGCGATGCTCGTTCCGGTGAAGTGCAGCCGACGTGAAGTGCGGTTCGCATGCTCGCTGAGATAGAACGGATAGAACTCACCGAAGCTGCGAAATTTCTTTTCGTTCATGAGATGGGAACCACCCGCGCGCGAGGGAGTCTTATTTTGTCAGACCGGCTTCGACCCAGTCGAGGCGATTCTTGTGGAAGTGCTTCGCCGCTACCGGCACACCGTTTGCCGGGAATTCCATCACATTCTCGTCGGCTGCGTCGAACTTAGGCCACAGGGGTCCGCCGGCGGAGTCCGGATTGCCGGTTTTGGCGAATTGCGTCCAATAGCTGTTGGCCGCCGAAGCGACGGCCCTGCCCTCGTCATCGAAGGGCGTTGCGCGAGGGGTGTTGAATACGTATGCAATTTCGCCGCCGTGCGCCAAACCAAACAGGGTCGCGCGCTGCGCCGCGGGCGTGTACGAGAAATGATAAACATAGGTCGCTTTGCCATGTTTCGCATGCAGGCGCGCCAGATCACGGTCGGGTTCGCTGATGGAAGTGTCGGTCACCAAGCGAGCAACGATGCGGTCGGCATCACCCGTGTTGTCAGGATCGTAGGCTTCGATAAAGGCCGCGCGCCGCAGCTGTATGGAGGCTAGGCGTTCGGTGGCATTCAAGCCGCGACGCGTGAGACTGGCTTCGTCGCTATTGCCGCCAAGCAGATAGGGCACCTGCGCTTCCCTGGCATTGGCAAACCCTTCTGCGGCGCTGCCGGTGATCATCTTGCCATCCGCCAGGGGCAATATCTGATCGGGGGAGCCGATGCCCCCGGTATTGGCGGTCAACGCTGCCCAGGACAACGCCCGCAGTGCTTTCGCTGCCGTCGCGTCGGATCCCCGCACGCCGGCCTTTTCGGCGAATGTCGCGCCGCTGTGCTCGACCGATGAGAGGGGTCTGGCTGCGAGACGGCCGAAGCCGGACTCCGATATGGCCTTCGCAAACAATCCCTTGGCTTGCGGAGCCAGCATCAAGTAGTTGATGGAAATTGCGCCGGCCGATTCGCCGAAGATGGTGACATTTTTGGCATCGCCCCCGAATGCCTTGATGTTGTCCTTGACCCACCCGAGTGCGGCGATCTGATCCATCAGCCCGTAGTTGCCCAACAACCCGTTGGGATTCTCGGCTGTGAGGGCGGGATGAGCGAACCACCCGGCGCGGCCCAGACGGTAATTCACAGTGACCACAATGACGCCCTGTTTGGCAAATTGGCTGCCGTCGTATTGGGACCCCGCACCAAAGATGAAGGCACCGCCGTGGATCCAGACCATGACGGGTAGATTTGCGCCCTTCTTTGCGGCGGCGGGTTCGTAGATGTTCAAATACAGGCAATCCTCGGCTTGCATGCACGTGGCCGAGAACGCGGTCGCTGCGCGCACGCCCGGCCAATTCGCCGGGTGCTGCGGCTCGCGCCAGCGTAATTCACCCACGGGCGGTGCTGCGTATGGCAATCCCTTGAACGCCGCGACACCATCGGCGGCGGCGCCCTGAACCTCGCCTTGGCCGACTTTCACAATGGGGGCGTTGGCTACAGGCGCCGCTGCCCCGGCAGTGGAATCGGCAGCCCTTTGCGCCTGGATGCACGCCGCGCAGCTTGCCAAGATCAATGCGATCGCTGCCACCTGCGCGACGAATCGTTGTGTCGACATCACTTCCCCCGACCTATTTTGTTAAATCAATCATTCTGCTGAAGATGCTACCGCTGGGGCGAGCCTCGAGACCCGGATTGGTGGCCTAGGCCTAGATGCGCTGCAATCCGAACGCCGCCGAAGCATAAGCGATGTGGCGTGGGGCGGCGACGAATAGTGCCAATCGCGACCTTCATGGGCGCCGGGGACGTTGTTTTGCCGATATCGACTTGATGGTCAGGACGATGTGGCGCACTTTGGTGCCTGTTCCTTAAGCAATCCGTCGGGATCGGGTAACTTTGCCCCTTGCAGGAAGAAAAGGCTGACCCAGCGCGGAAACACTGCGATCGAAAAAATCGCCTCGGACGCTTTGTCGCTAGGCCCAAAGCCAAGCGCCAATGCATTGTAGTTGTCATAGACGATTTCTGTGACGCCGGGCAGTCGTTTGCGAAGCCGTGAAAGAGCCGACCGTGCGGAGGCGGCCAGACGCGGCTCGAACTCGGCGAGAAATATTCTGAGCTGCTGGGCGGGAGTTCGTGTTGGCATGATGGCTGCAATCCCACGTACGGCGATGCGCATCCGTTCTGCTGGGTGTTAACCCGGCGGTTTGGCAGCGGCAATTAAGGCGACTTCGTGCGGTACATCTGCCCCACGCTTGACCTTGAGCCGCAGCGTTTCTCCTACCGCCTTCTGAATGGCGGCCTTGAGCATGTCGGCCTTGGCGCCTTCCACTGCAATGCCTTCGATCTCGAGGACAACGTCGCCCGGGGCAAGGTCTGAGTTAGCGGCCGGTGAGCGTGGAAGAATCTTCTCGATTTTGACGGAACGCAACTTTGGATTCAGCGAGATGCCTTCAGTATCAATCGAAAAAGCAACGCCAAACCAACCTTTTTCGGCGGCATGCAGCGTCGCTGGACGCCAGGCGAGTGCGGCGGCGGCGACCAAGGCGAGCAGTAAACGATGGCTCACGGTAAATCGGCGTGGTCTTGGCATGGGTCAAGTCCTAGATTCGCGTTGCAATTTGCCAGGTGTTGCCCCACTGGTCCTTCACCATGCCTCGGCGATCGCCATACGGCGTGTTCGACGGAGCCTCCAGCGACTCCGCACCTGCCTTGACGGCCCGCTGCCAGGTGATGTCCGCGTTTTCGACATATACATAGAGACATGCAGGCATTACTTCACGCACACCCGCCTCACTGATCATGATGATGGAGTCGCCAAGTCTCAGTTCCGCCGGAACTTCCGGTCGATAGTCGCCAGTCGCTTCGAATACTTCCTTCACGAACGCGACCAGCTCATCGGCGCCGTGAACAATGATGCGCGGCGTGACCGTGTGCCAGCCGGCGGGTTTGATTGGGCGATCTGCGGATCGTGTCATGAGATCTGCTCCAAGGAGAAAACCGCCAACGAATCGGTCGGATGATGCCGGCTGCGCAAGCGACAACGATACAATTTCTCTCGTTGATGGACAAATCGTGGCTTGGTTTGAACTGCGCTACCGTGAGCCGCGCGGGATGAGCAGGCGGCGCAAGTGAGAAGATGTGCGGTAAGCACCTTGTTTGGCATATAGTCCTTGCAAGGGGAGTCGGTCTGAAACCGGTGACATATGAGAGCAGGCGAGAAGTTTTTTTTGCTCACGCCGAAGGGGATGGAAGAGCTGCGCGGCCGTACTCCGAAGCTCGACGCCAACGCCAGGAGTCTTTTGTCGCTGATCGATCAGGGCACCACAGTTGCGGAATCGATACTGCAGCGCTCGAAGTTCACTCGCGATCAGGTGATCGAGGGGCTGCGCGTCCTGTTGAGCAGCGGTTTCATCTCAACTTCGATTGGCGATGGGACTGTCCAGGCGTCGCCCGACTCGGCGCCCGCCGTTTCTGTTGCAGATTCCGTCAGCGAACGGCTGCGCCTCAAACCCGGTATCTCGCCCAGTCAAGCACGCTTTGCGCTGTCGAACTTCTGCCTGGATCAATTCGGCACGAATGGCCAAGATCTCGCCGAGGCAGTCGGATTGTGTACCGACGTCGCCAGCCTGCAGCTGGCGCTGGACAATATTCGAACCGAGGTGAAGAAGCTCTTCCCGGAACGGCGAGCGGCACTTGTCGCCTGCGTGCGCGAGATCAACGACACGGACTATTGAGACGGGCCGATTTCGCTTACTAACGCGGGCCGTGGCTAAAGCCTGAATCGACCGACCGATTTCTCCAGCAAGGACAGAGTGCGGCTGATTCCCTTGGCCTGCCGCACCATCTCCTGGGACGAGGATTCCTTGCGATCACTCTGGAAAGTGGCGAAAGCCGACTCGAATTTGTGCGATTGCTCGCTGACTTCGGCCGCGCCGCCACGGACCGCCTGAACCAGATTTTTCAGCTTGAGTTGCATCACTTTTAGCGAGGCCATCAGACTGTCTGGCCGTTCGCCGACAACCGCGACGTCGACCGCCAAATCGCCGTCCGCGATCCTCTTCATATAATCTGCTGCGATGCGAGGCTCGCCGCCGAGAAGATGTAGTACTTTCCGATCCAGCAAGAAGAACAGAGTCAGTGAAATGGCGGCGCCAAGAACGACACCCGCCAGAGCAACGCCGTAGCCGATTTTTCTGCCCTCGGCGCGCAGTTCGGCAGCGGGATACGCAGAGATGATGGTCAGTCCCCATTCGGGCAGCGGTAGACGGTTGATCACCCAAGAACCATCTTTGTTGTCGGTAGCTTGCTGCACCTGTTCTGCCGTCACCCACGATGGCATGTAGCGCGCCTTGCTGTTGTCAATGACCGCAACAAACCCGCTCTTCAGCAAATGCGTCTGCTCAAGAGCCTGGCTCAGAACAGGCAGTTCGGCCTTATAACCTACGTAAGCGATACCGATAGCATCGCCGTTCTTGCCCAACATGGGCTCGTAAGCGGTGAAGTAGGGATTGCCAAGGATGTCGACGACACCGTAGAACGGGCGTTGACTCTTCAGCAACGCGTACGCTTGAGTGGTGTTGTTCAACTCCGTGCCGACCGCCCGAGTCCCATCGTCTTTCATCACGTTGGTCGCGATGCGCACGAAACGCTCACCATCCTTGGAGAATATCGTCGCGGTGCCCTTGTTCAGGCGAGTAACGTAATCGACGATGGCAAAATCACCGGCCTGCCCCTTACCGCCGATCAAGATATCGCTGACGGTCTTGCCGCCCATCGAAACCGCAGGGCCCTTCTCGGCGCCGCCGCGCACTCTGATCTGTTCCTCCAGCAATGCCATGCTCGCGCGCGTGCGATCTTGCATGAGCGCGGCGGTGGTGACAAAAACACCCTGAATCGAGGTCACATTATCCGCGACTTCTTGCCGCACCACTGATTGCTCTTGCTGCATCGCCCAGACGGAAAAGCCGATGGCGCTGAGACTGATCAACAGCAGGGTGATGCCCGCCACTGGCAGCACTACTTGAAACTTGAAACCGCGAAACACGGGCATGCTCCTTAAGGTCCAAACGCGCCAACCGCCCGCCCCGTTCCGGGTCACCTGGCACTGAGCACTCATGGTCCGCAACGAACGAGCAGAATTTTGGCATTTTCGTCACGTTTCCGGCCCGCAGGCTACCTACCGGGTCTCGAATTCAGCGAAAACAGCTGTCGGGATTACGACTCGCCACCCTTGATCATCGTCAGGCTGACTTCGAAAGGTCGTAGGGCGGCCCAAAACGCCATGACCACGCATTACTCAGTTCTTTTCGGACCCACCCGAGAGCGGCTCACCCTTTACATAGCAGGCGATAACCAAAACCAGCGTCATACCCCCCAATGCAAGGGTGAATATGAGAGGTTGCCCAGGCATCAATTCGATTGCGGCGATCACGAGCACAGCGAGCCAGATAAGAAAAAACGTCCAACCTTGCCATGAGCAAGGTAGTCCCCACCCCAACCCAGATCGCTTCGCTCGAAACCAATAGCGACTTTCTTTGTTCATAAGAGACTCAACGCCATGCACGACCCTCGTGATCGCACGAACCGACTGTCAGGATCCAAGCGCGAGACAAATATCCATGATCGATGCGACAAGGCTAAGCACGGTTCTCACCGCATGTAGCTTAGCCCAACGCTCAAGCAAAGTGCGCGTCTCCGCCGCGTCGAGGTCGCGACCAGGCGCAAGTAACGCTCTGTTTGTCGGCATGATGGCGATAAATGTGAAGGGAACCACGGCGCCAATCAGAAGAGCCGCAATCGCCCATCCGAAACCACCACCCAGCAACCACGAACCGAGACCCGCCACCAGGCTGAGCAACGCCAACGGTGCCTGCATCCGGGTAGCGCGTCGGTAACTCGGAGCCCACTGTGCCACAGCAAACTTGGTATCGAGCGTCATCCGAGCCGGGTGCTCCGCGATGTTCACGTATAGCGCTGCGCCGGCAAACAGCGCTGCCGCAAGGGTGGCGACGAATTTTAGAAGCACCAGCATTGGCGTCCTTCGATCCTAACGATGAGGTTGGGTGACGCGCCGCGGACTCCGTACTTTAGGGAGACGGGGATCTAAGGCCAGAGAATAGAAGGTAGCAGCCCAACGCCATGAACACACCAACACTGAGCCAAACGCGATCGGATTGACGTCCCTGGCAATGGTGGCACCTCCACCTACCGCGGACTTGGCCGGCGTAAATGGCTTGTGCTCCGAATGACAGCATCGCTGGGGCGAAAAACACTCGTACCAGCGGCGGCATCATGCCACCGCCACTATGATGCGTATCACTTAGTCCCGCCGCCACCGCAACCACAAGGCAATACGCCAACGTGCCGTAGAACCAGACACCAGCGATACGCTCCCTTTCCAGCGACATCGGTATCGGCCTAACGACAAGGCAGAGCGACGACGCCGGATTGCGGCGATCGAAAACGATGGCGGTTTATCCGGATCAATCCATTCCCTCTGCCAGAAGTATGGTGGCCCGCACGCTCGCGGCGGCAAGCCTGCGGTGCCGGGCAATTGCGTCGTCAGAGATCCTGTCACGCATAAAGATAAACCCGCGATGGCTCGAAGCGATGGTTAGACCGGCGTGCAGAGAGGACGGCCGATCGACGCCCAAGAGTAACCGCTGCTGATTCGCAAAGCGACGAGTATGTATCGCATACCGGCGTCAATGACCTCCCTCCGGCTGCCCGGAGGGCTTCTGCACGAAAAAAACGCAGGCTACCGCGAAGAGCGAGACGATGGCGCCGCAGAGAAATCCGTCCCGGATGCCACCCGTCAGCGCGTCCACGGGGGCGAGTCCACGTGCGGCGAGCGTCGTGGCGCGTGCCGACATCAATGCCACGAACAGCGCAACTCCGGCCGCACCGGCGACTTGCTGAATGGTGCCGATGACAGCGCTACCGTGCGAGTAAAGGCTGGGCTTTACAGATGACAAGCTGGCGGTAAACAGAGGCGTAAACAGAAGGGCAAAGCCGACACTCATCACCACGTGTCCGGCGAGGATGTAACCCACCCAAGTGTGCGAACCCAGCAGCGTCATCGCCCACAAGACGGCACTAACGACGATGACACCGGGAACCAGCAGCTTGATCGGCCCCACTTTGTCGTATAGGCGCCCGACGTGAGGGCCAAGCAACCCCATCAGCAGACCGCCCGGTAGTAGCAACAGTCCAGTTTGAAGCGTACTGAGCCCAAGCACATTCTGCAGGTAGATCGGAAGCAGGATAATGGTACCGAACAGCGCCATCATCATGCTCGCCATCAGCAGCACCGATACCGTGAAGTTACGCGACTCAAAGGTCCGCAAGTCGAGCAGCGGGTGACCCCTTGTCTGAAGCGAGATCTGCCGGAAAATGAACACAGCCAAGAACACAGCGCCGGCGGCACTCCAAATTCCGGCCGGGAGCGTTCCCGGCGCAGCGGGCACGCCAATATTACTGAGTCCATAGACGATGCCGCCAAATGCGAAGCCCGAGAGAATTACCGAGACCCCGTCAATCGGCGCATGGTGCGGCGTCGTCACGTTCTGCATGCGCCGGGCACCCAGCGCCAGTGCACCGAGCGAGATGGGCAGCACCAGCAGGAACATCCACCGCCAACTGAGATAGTTGAGGATGACTCCCGAAATGGTTGGGCCGATTGCGGGCGCCACCGATATGACGGTGGAAATAAAGCCCATGGTTTTGCCGCGAGTTTCCGGCGGTGACAGCGTCATCACTGTGGTCAACAGCAGCGGCACCATGATCGCGGTCCCGGATGCCTGAATGATGCGAGCGAGGATCAGCAATTCGAGATTGGGAGCCAGAGTGGCGATCAACGTGCCCAGACTGAACAACGACATCGCCCAGACAAAGATCGGCCGCGTGTTCATCCTCTGTAGCAGAAATCCGGTGACCGGAATGACCACCGACACGGTGAGGAGAAATGCCGTGGTCAGCCATTGCACGGCACCGGCCGCGACGTTGAGGTCGCGCATGAGCCGCGGGATGGCTACGGCCATGAGTGTCTCGTTGAGAATTACAACGAAGGTGGCGACCAGGAGGAGGTTGATGACGAGCCGGTTGCGTCCCGCCGCGTCGGCAACCATTGGGGCGACGACATTGTCCGGGGACAGGCTGGTGGCGCTATCTGAATTATTAGTCACGTATCTACCTGTGATGTATCACCGCGATCGCTCGAACCGATGTTAGCCAGCGCCCATGCCTGCCAGGTGCGCGTCTTACTCGCCATAGCGGAGCACGACGTAATGGCAAGTGGCGCACTTCTTCCGAGTTGTAATACTCTACACAAAGGGAGTAGTACGGACTACGCGATGTTACACAGCACCGAGTCGCACCCCAATATCCGCGTAAGCGGCGTCGGTTAGGGCGCGCAGAGCTGCAGTGTCGAGCTCGTGACCAGGCCTCAATTTCACGTGCCGCATGCGTTTGCCACTTCCCTCCAAGAGGCCGGCGGGATCCTCGAGCAATGCGCCAGAGAAGAACCCGACGTTGACATGACTTTTAAATGAGTTGACGTACCCGAACGGCGCATCTTCTACACATGCGACGGGGCAACCATCGTGCATCAGTTCCCGGACATCATCACCGCACTGCCTCATCCGCACAAACCACTCCTGCGCAATAGACCGCAGCTCGATCGGGTCATCCACCAACCACGCATCGACTGCAGGATCCCGTTTTACGCTGCCGGAGAGCCGCAAGATGTCGTTCTTACCGACTAATCCGCGAAGATCCAGCGCAATGCGACGAGGTCTATGTCGGCGCATAACGATGAGGTTGAGCGACGCGGAAATGCGCCGCGGACAGACGAAGCTGCTTCATCCCAATCATCGATTCACTCCTTGGCTCACCGAAGACACCACGCCCCGCGATCTCTCGAACCGACTGTTAGATGCTGTTCTGCGGCTCCCCACGATGTCCTCGCACCTCGTAACAAAGCCCAACCATGCCGCTCCTATAGGCTTTGGCCTCGACCAGATGGAGGAGAATGTCTCTATCGAGCTTCTCAAAAAACGCTATTCCGTCGCCAATCAAGACCGGCAGGATCGAATAACGAACTTCATCGGCCAGCCCGAGACGGAGGCATTCGCCGGAAACTACACCGCCTCCAACAAACCAGATGGTGCGAAACATGGGCCGCAGTTGCCCATTCACGAGCTGCGCAAGATCGCCCGAGTAGAACTTGACGGTATCCCGGGTTCGCGGCAGTTCGCGATTAGTGAGGACGAACGTGGGTTTGTCGCCGTACGACCACCCGAACCCTTTTGTTTCGAAACTCAACGCGGTCTCATAGGTTCGTGAGCCCATGACATAGCAGTCGATCGTCCTAAGGAAGGTCTCGACGAATGCCGGGTCCAAGGTTTCTCCGGCCGCGAATTCGTCCGAGGTTTCGAGCCAGTCGACTCGCCCGTCCTTTCGAGCGATGAAGCCGTCAAGGCTAGCCGCCATGTGAATCGTCACGCGAGAATCAGTGCTTGCCATTATGTCGCCCTGTTATCGAGCGCCATTGCGCCGACTTCATGCAGAAGCAGTTTATCCAAATCATCGATTCCTTCCTTGGCGCAACGAAGACGCGACCCGCGATCGCTCGACCCGATTGTTAGCGGTCACAGCCTTATCACAATCGCCAAATGAGGCCACCGCACTGTCTAGACGAACCACATCTGCTAGGTCGGCGCTACTTCTTTGCACTCCGTTTCATCTCGGCGGTGCCGTCCGGCTTCTCGATTACCTCGAATCCGAACTGTACCGCCTTCTCTTTCATAAATGCCATTCGGTCTGCCTTGCTCATAGGCGGATTGGGATTATTGGCAGGCGCGGGCGCAACCAATAGGCCAACTGGAAGATTGGAGCGCCGAAGAAACCCTTTAACACTTCCCCAACCGTCGCGCGCCTCGAAGGCGCTTTTTACGTAGGGACGACCGCCGTCGGAGGGTACAAATGGCCGTTCGAGATACTCACGCTCTGCTGCGTGGAGTTCACGCGCAGTTCCATCGTCGTTCACAAATGTGTATGGATACGGGCCCTGGGCGGCCTCATCGGCCGAAATAACTGCGTACGTTTTAGATTGAATCATCGGATTTTTCGAGGATTTGAATAGCAGTGCTCGCAAACGTCGAACTATCATTGGCGTACCTGAGTCGTAGTAAACGTGAAACCTGCTGGCGTCAATCGAAGCTGCTGTTTCCCAATCGTCGACTTCCTCCTTGCCTTGTCGACACGGCTGGATCGGCGGCGCAAGTGCAGAATCTGGTCCGCACTCGCGTGGCGGCTGCCTGCCTCTCGCGGTGGGCTCCAGCAGAAGTTAGGCAGCCTTTGGCAACACGTTGTAATCCAAGTACGCAATACCCGATGGAGAGACATGGTGTGCGGTAAGTTTCAGCCTTGCTCGATGCGCCGGCTGCGGCAAAAGCTGGCGGCCAGAACCGAGCAGCACCGGCATAACCTTTACTTCGACCGTGTCCACGAAACCTTGGTCGAGCAGAGATCGGAATAGCCCACCACCGCCAAAGAGCCAAATGTCGCGTGTTGCCGTCGATCGGATCTCTGCGATGGTCGTCTGCGAAGCTTCGCGCACGACTGATACCCCAGGGAACTCATCCTGCAACGTGCGAGAAAACACAAATCTCTTTGAGCCACGGGGAAACGGGGGGCTGCCAGGAATTCGCGTGATCTCGAAAGTCCGACGACCGAGCAGGAACGTATCGAACTGGGCGAATTGCGCCGAAAAGTCGGAAGCCGGATCGCTCATGATCCAGTCGAACTCTCCATCTGGACCTGCAATGTAACCATCGAGGCTCATCGCAACGGAATAGCGAATGCGGGGCATAGGGGGTCCTCCAGTGCGGCGCTGCCTAACAATGACGTTGAGCGACGCGCGGGTGCGCCGACTTAGTACGAAGTTGATTTATACCAATCATCGACTCCCTCCTCGGCTCATCGAGCACGCACCGCCGCAGTCGCTCGAACCGATGGTTAGACCGGCGAGTATCGAGGACTACTGCACCGGAGGCGAAGAACATCCGCTGCTAGATCACAATGCGACATCGTACCCCGTAAGTTGCAAAAACCAGAGCGGGGCAAAGGAGCTTGTCAAATGGCCGCCATGGAAGTGCTTTGGGGTATGCCCGTATAGCGCCCCTCCCAATGCAAAATGCGAGCGCACAAAGGGCGCTGACAGTGGCGTTTGCGGCCGGAAATAACTTATCTAAAAAATTTCTCAGCTGCGTCGCCAGTAGAAGCGCAAGCAGGTCCAAGCCGAGGCTATCTGTAACGAGCAGAAGGGCGCGCAGCTCAGGGTTTGCTATGAGCGCAAGAGCGACAATTGCTGCCACCGCGAAAAGCGTGGCGGCCAACCTATTCCCGTGACGATGCCGCATGCGTTCCCCCAGCGGTCTAACCAACAATTGTCAAACAAAAACGTCGCATATTTTCCCTGCTTTGGCGCTGCATCTTCGCCCTCCTTGCTTCGCGATCGCCCGAACTCCGCGCGTTAGAAACTTGCCGCGCAAGCTCGTTCTACCTCGGTGCGGCCTCCGGCACCTGCTTGTGCACTCGATACATCAGGGCGAACGCTGCAAGTGTGATAGCCATCACGACGTAGCCCAGCCAATCAAAATGAGCCAACGGGCCATTCGGCCTCTGAACGATGAGCCAGCCCGCCACTGCCGCTGACACCCCGCCCGCGAATTGCTGCAAGGAAGCGCTGACTGCATTAAAGGCGCCGCGCTTGGCGGGCTCCGGGATAGCCGAGATCAGGGCCTGAGCCGGGATCATCCGCGAGAAGATGCCCGCGAACAGGATCACGTTGATCACTGTGACCGTGGCCAGCGGCACGTGGCCGATATTCGTCCAGATCGGCACCATGATCAGCGTCACGATACTCCCGAAGCAGAACATGGGGAATTTGCCGAAGCTGTCGCTGGCCTTGCCGACCAGCGGGCCCACAAAAATAGTACTCACCCCTGTCACAAGATAAATCACGGGCAGCACGGTGAAGCTCAATCCGACATTGTTCACAATATAGGCGGTGCCAAAGGGCATCAGCATGTAGCCGCCGGTCGGCAGCAGCATGACGAGGAGAAACGCGAGGCGATAGCGCGGCTCGGTGATCGTGTTAATGAGGTGCGTCAGAGGGCTGTGCTCCTGCTTAAGCGCGAGGTGACCGACGATCGGCCGCATGAAGAGCATGATGAGGACGCCCGCCGGTACACCGATGGCAATGATGGCAAGAAAGGGGGCGTGCCAATCCCAATGGCCGGTCAGATACAGCCCGGCGGGGAGCCCGAGCACCTGGCTCGCGGCAAAGGCAGTGGAAATCACCCCCATGACTCGGCCGCGCATTTCCAGAGGAAAGAGGTCCGTGGCGATGGCCAATACGACGGAGCCAATCACCCCGCCAAACAATCCGGTAACGATGCGCGCCAGCAAAAGCAGCGGGTAAGTGGTGGCAAAAGCGCACAGCAAGGTGCCGAGCATGAACCCAAAATAGAAGAACAGCAGCAGCCGTTTTCGGTCGAAGCGGTCGGCGAAGCCAGCCGCAAGAAATCCGGACACTCCGGCGCTGAAGGCGTAGGAAGAGACCGCGAGGCCAAACTGCTGTGGGCTGATGTGCAGGCTCGGCATCACAATCGCCCCGAGAGGCGAGATGATCATGAAGTCCAAAATGACGGTGAACTGCAGAAATCCCAGAATGCCGATAACGACTTTCTCGTAGCGCGAGAACTTGATCCGAACGGAGGCGCGTGTTGCCGGTTTATCCATGCGATTTCTGTGTGAAGAAAGCGATCCTCAAGCCTTGGCACTGAGCTACCACCAACCGAAACTGTTTTATACAAATCATCGAACCACTCCTTAGTTCACCGAAGACGCTACCCCGCGATCGCTCGTACCGATTGTTAGGCGGTCTTGGGGGACCGTAGATAATGAGGAATTTCCTTACTAAGGCAAACCCACGGTTGTGCACTAGATGTCCAGATGTCCAGCATCGGCTGAAACTCGGACGGACTGTCCAGCGTGGGGAAGCGAATGGACATGAATTCTGGAGCAGTTTCGCCACGCGTGAATAGAGGGGTGCCACAATCGGAGCAGAAG
>Ga0193726_1001021_pt1 | contig 24270 bp, 25 predicted proteins | sample H2c1metaG_FD_144928 | JGI IMG/M metagenome (GOLD analysis project Ga0193726, IMG submission 144928) | Soil microbial communities from a riparian zone of the East river system, Colorado, United States - H2c1 | ecosystem: Environmental > Terrestrial > Soil > Riparian zone | place: USA: East River...
ATCGCGAGCGCGCCGCGTCGGTGATCAGCGACGAGTTGAAAAAGATCGGGATCGTTGTCGATGTCGTGCTGCTGGACTTCGGCAAGATGATGGAAATGGTGGGGCAGACCAAGAAGTACGAAGCGGCGTACTTTGGTCCTGGCGCCACCGACATCGATCCGGCGGTCACGCAGGACTTCTGGCTCAGCTCGGGCGGCGCGCATTTCTGGAATCTGGGGCAGGCCAAGCCCGCGACCGAGTGGGAGCAGCGGATCGACGAACTCATGGCGCGGCAGGTCGCGTCGTTCGACGAGGCCGAGCGCGTCCGCCTGTTCACCGACGTGCAGAAGATCTTCGCCGAGCACGAGCCGGCGATCTACTTCGCCGCGCCGCGCGTGTTCCTCGCCACGTCGTCCCGGGTCACTGGCCTCACGCCCTCGCTGATCCCGCCGCAGCTCCTCTGGTCCGCGGACACGATGGCGGTGGTGCGCTAGCGCCGCCCGGCCTCGCAGATGCTGGCCTACCTGCTGCGGCGCTTCGCCTTCGCCCTGCTCCTCGTGTTCACCGTATCGTCGGCCGCGCTGATCCTCGTGAAGGTCGCGCCGGGCGATTACGTCGATACGACCGCCGCCGTGAACGCGACCGCCGAAACCAAAGACGCGATGCGGGAGCGCCTCGGCTTGAAGCGCACGATTGCGGCACAGTACGGCGCATGGATCGCCGATGCCGTGCGCCTCGATTTTGGCAACTCGATGAAGGACGGATCGCCAGTGAGAGGGCTGGTGCGCGAGGCCGCGCTCAATACCGCGATTCTGGCGGCGACGGCGCTCGTGGCGGCCACCTTCATCGGCCTGCCGCTCGGCATCATCAGCGGCAGCCGCCGCGGCCTGCTCGCCGACGCGATCCGCACCGTGTCGATCGTGATGCTCTCCCTGCCGCCGCTGCTCTCAACATTAGTGCTGCTGGCCATCGCCGCGAGCACCGGCTGGCTGCCTGTGGGAGACATGCGATCCGCGGGCGGCTCGGCCTGGCCGCTGCTCGATCTCCTGCGTCATCTCATCATCCCCGCCACGGCGCTGGCGCTGCCGATCGCCGCGATGTTCGAGCGGATGCAGTCGCAAGCGATGTCGGAAGTCGTCGGTCAGCCGTACGTGCTGGCGGCGCTCGCGCGCGGCATTCCGCACTCGCGCATCGTCTGGCGCGACGCGCTGAAGCCGGCGCTGCGCCCCACCGCCGCCGTCTACGGACTCGTCGTCGGCGCGCTGCTCAGCGGATCGTTCGCCGTCGAAGCGGTGACGTCGTGGCCCGGGCTCGGCGTCCTGATGCTCGACGCGCTTCGCGCGCGCGATCTGTACCTCGTCGCCGGGTGCGCCGCCGCGGGTTCGGTGTTTCTCGCTGTCGGGACGATCATCTCGGACATCGCGCTCGTGATCGTCGATCCGCGCGCGGTCGAGGCAAGCTGACGTGCGCCGGCTTGGCTTGACGATTCTCGTCGTCGCCTTCGCCGCTGCCGCGGGCGCACCGTTTCTGGCCCCGCACTCCACCGTCACGAAGTTCAGCGAGTTGCTGTACGCGCCGCCGACCATTCCGCACATCGTGGACGACGCAGGGGCGTGGCACGCGCCGTTCATTTATCAGTGGCGGCTTGCCGATCGCCTCGAGCAGCGATTCGAACAGGACCGATCCGCCCGCGTGCCGCTCGTCTGGCTTCGCGACGGACGACTGGTGCAGTCGTCGGACGACGAGCGCATGCCGCTGCTGCTGGCGGGAGCGGATGGATCGGGCCGTGACGTCTTCGCGCGCCTGCTGTTCGGCGCGCGCACGTCGCTCGGCCTCGCGCTGCTGGCGGCGTTCGGCGCGACGTTGCTCGGCGGTCTGGTCGGCGCCGCCGCCGGCTATGTCGGTGGCATCGTGGACGAAGCGCTGATGCGCGCGACCGATTTCGTGCTCGTCCTGCCTGCGATCTACGTCGTGCTCGCACTGCGCGCGGTGTTGCCGCTCGTCCTCGACGCGAGCGTCGTCTTCATCATGTTGACCGTGATTTTCGCCGTCGTCGGTGCGCCGTTCGTCGCACGCGGCGTGCGCGCCATCGTGCGGTCGGAGCGCGACCACGAGTACGCGGTGGCCGCGCGGTCGCTCGGCGCGAGCCACGCGCGACTGCTGCTGCGGCATCTCCTGCCCGCCGCCTCCGGCTACGTCGTCGTTCAGCTGACGGTGCTCGTGCCCGCGTTCATCGTGGCGGAGGCGACGCTGTCGTACGTCGGCCTCGGCTTCCAGGATCCGATTGCGAGCTGGGGCGCGATGCTGCAGGAAGCGTCGAACACGCGCGCCCTGACGGATTTCCGTTGGCTGCTCAGCCCGGCGGCGGCGATTTTTCTCGTCGTGCTCGGTCTGAATCTGGTCCTGCAGCAGTCGGGCGTGAACCCGGTTACAATTTCTCCTGATGATCCTTTCAGGCGTTCTCGCCCCGATCCCGACTCCATTTGACGACGCCGGCGCGGTTGACGCCGGCAAGCTGCGCGCGGCGCTCGCGCGATTCGTCAAAGGCCCGCTCACCGGTTTCATCATTCTCGGCTCGAACGGCGAGGCCGTGCTGCTCGACGAGGACGAATCCGATCGCGTGATCGCCGCGGCGCGCGAGGTCGTGCCGAAAGACCGCACCTTCATCGTCGGCACCGGGCGCGAGTCCACGCAGGCGACGGTCCACGCGACGAAGCGGGCCGCTGAGCTCGGCGCGGACGCCGTGCTCGTGCGCACGCCGGGTTTCTTCAAGTCGCAGATGACGAACGACGCGTTCGTCCGCCATTACACAACGGTGGCCGATGCGTCGCCCGTGCCGGTGCTGCTGTACAACTTCACTGCGCTGACCGGTGTGAACCTGCTGCCGGCGGCCGTCGCGCGTCTGGCGTCTCATCCGAACATCGTCGGGATGAAAGAATCTGGCGGAGATATCCTGCATATTGCGGATCTGGTGTCGGGCACGCCTGACGAGTTCAACGTGTTCGCCGGATCAGCGTCAACGTTTTATCCGGCGCTCGCGGTCGGCTGCGTCGGCGGTATTCTCGCGCTCGGCTGCGTGGTGCCCGGCATGTGCGTGCGGCTCTTCGAACTCGTCAGGGCCGGACGCCACGACGACGCGCGCGCGCTGCAGCGGCAAATCGTTCCACTCGCGCGGCTGCTGGGTCCGACGTACGGCGTCCCCGGCTTGAAGGCCGCGCTCGCGCTCATCGGCTACGACCTCGGCGTGCCTCGCGCGCCGCTCGCACGGGTTCCCGACACCGCGATCGCCTCGATTCGCGAGACGCTCGCCCAATACGAAGAGCTCCATGTCCAATCTGCTGCCCGATAACGATCGCATTCTGCTCGGTCCGGGGCCGAGCCTCACGTCCCCGCGGGTCATGCGCGCCATGGCGGCGCCGACCGTCAGCCATCTCGATCCGCTGATGATGGCGCTGCTCGACGACATCCGCGCGCGGCTGCTGCGGCTGTTCAACGCGCCCGAGGGATCGTTCGCGCTGGCGGTGTCCGGCACCGGCACGTCGGGCATGGAAACCGCCGTCGCGAATCTCGTTCAGCCGGGAACGCGCGCGCTTGTCATCGTGAGCGGCTATTTCGGCGATAGGCTCGCGCAGATGTGCGAGCGGTACGGGGCGACGGTAAAGCGCCTCGACGTCGAGTGGGGACGGGCCTGCGATCCGGCCGCGCTGCGAGCGGCGCTCAACGCGTCGCCCGCGGACGTCGTGGCCATGGTGCACGCCGAGACGTCAACCGGCGTGCTGAATCCGGTCGAGCAGCTGGCGCCGATCGCCCGGGAGCACGGCGCGCTGACGATCGTGGACGCAGTCACCTCGTTCGGCGGCCATCCGCTCGACATCGGCGCGTGGGGCATCGACGCCTGCTACAGCTGCACGCAGAAATGCCTCGGCGCGCCGTCCGGCCTCGCGCCCGTCGTCTTCGGGCCGCGCGCGCTCGAGCGCCGCGTGAAGTGCCGCAGCTTCTATTTCGATCTGCAGCTGCTCGAGGACTACTGGGTCCGACGGAAGTACCACCACACGATGTCGTCCACGCTCGTCTACGCGCTCGACGAAGCGCTCGCGATTGTCGAGGAAGAAGGGCTCCAGGCGCGCTGGGCGCGGCACGAACGCAACCACCGCGCGTTTGCCGAAGGACTGAAGGCCATCGGCCTGTCGCTCCTGCCGTCCAAAGGCGAGGGCCTCTGGACCCTGAACGCGGTGCGCGTCCCCGACGGGATCGATGAGGCCGCCGTGCGCAAGCATCTGCTCGACGAGTACAGCATCGAGATCGGCGCGGGCCTCGGCCCGCTCGCCGGCAAGATCTGGCGCGTCGGCCTGATGGGCGCCAGCTCGACGCCGCGGCTGATCGTCCTGCTGCTCGGCGCTCTCGAGAGCGCGCTGGCGAAGCAGGGACACCGCGTTCATGGATAAGGGCGTCGTCTGATTCGCACGATCGCGCGGATCGCGCTCGGCGCGCTCGGGATTGGCTTCGGCTATCTCGCGTATCTGTATCTCACGGTGCCGGACGTCCGTCCACTTCGCACTACGAATCCCCAGACGACGGCGTTCATCAGTCTTCGGGCGGAGGAGGCGCGCGCGGCGGGGCGTCAACCGCGCGTGGTCCAGCACTGGGTCGGCTACAGCCGGATTTCCGGGAACCTCAAACGCGCCGTGCTCGTCGCGGAGGACGATGCGTTCTGGCAGCATGACGGGATCGACGTCGAGCAGCTCCGCCAGTCGATCGAAGCGGACTGGACGCGCGGGCAGTTCCTGCGCGGCGGCAGCACGATCACGCAGCAGCTCGCCAAGAACCTGTATCTCTCGCCGTCGAAGAATCCGTTTCGCAAACTGCGGGAGCTGCTGATCACGCGACGGCTCGAAGCGGAGTTGAAGAAGGCGCGGATCTTCGAGATCTATCTGAACGTCATCGAGTGGGGCGACGGCGTGTACGGCGCGGAAGCCGCGGCGCGCACGTACTTCCACTCGTCTGCCGCCGATCTGGATCCGGAGCAGGCGGCGCTCCTGGCGGCGGCGATCATCAACCCACGTTTGCTCAATCCGGCGCATCCTGGCGCGCGTTTGCTTCGCCGCCAGCAGCTGATTCTGCATCGCATGGGCGTCGTCTCGCCGCCTGACGATTCTGCGGCTGAGCTTCGCTGACGAATTCTGCGGCCGCTCAGCTTGACGCTCTCTGGCGCGCGCCGATATAGTTAGCCCGCTCTATACTTTCGACAATCTAAACGCGCTACGTCCACTGCGCAGGGCCTCCCCCCAGCGGCAATGTGCGATGTGTCGCCGCGGATTCGATTGGGTCGCGGACACGTTGTCGCATGATTAATTACACCGAACGTCTGACGCTCCTGATGCACGACATCGTGTCGCGCGTCCCGACGCTCGGCTTCATCGACATCGCTGACGTGCTCGTCTTCGCTCGTGCCGGCCGCTCGGACGCCGACGGCGCATTCGCCACGTGCCATTCGCTCAGTCTGCCCGCGAGCGAGCCTGGCTATTACTTCTGGCGCGATCGGACATCCGGGCGCGTCACGCGCCGCTCCGAATGGTTCGTCACCAAATCGCCGACCGTCACGCTCGGCCCGCGGCCGGTCAAGTACATGATCTCGTTCGCGCTGCCGCGCTTCTGCGATCAATCGCTCGACCGATCGCGCAAGGAAAAGTTCTATCCGGGCGCGGAACCGTGGATGGCGAAGCTGGACACCGTCGTCCACGAGCTGTACCACATCGATCCCGAACAGCAGGGCATCCGACGGATCGAGTTGAGCGACGGCACGTACTCGGCGCACTGCCACGGGCATCAGTTCTTCGAGCAGGTGGCCGGGATGGTGGCGACGTACCTGGAAAGCAAGCCGAATCCGGACGTCTACGATTTCCTGCGCCACGACTTCGACGCCCTCGTCGCGCGCGACGGCGGCGTCGTCGGCACGACGTTCAGAACGTATCCGTCTTTCCCGCAGCGGTACATCGAGCGCCTCGACACGCAGCCGCCATGCGAAGCCGACATGGAAGGCGTCACGATCGAACCGCTCCACGTGCCGCACCAGCCGATCCGCTACACGCAGGACGACCTGCACATCCGGCATTTCCTGAAGACGACGTCGAGAAGGTTGGTCAGGAAGGGCCGCTACAAAGCGGCTTAGGCTTAATTGAGCCGCCGGGCTCCAATGAAGCGTTGCGACCAGTAGCTCGAACTCAGACGCTCGACGCGGACGACGCCGGTGGAGCTTGGGGCGTGGATGAACTCGTTCCCGCCCAGGGCGATCGCGACATGTGAGGCGCCGGGCGCGGTAGTCGTGAAGAAGATCAAGTCGCCAGGCTCCAGATCATCAGCCCCCACCGATTTCCCCGCTTTGAACTGTTCGACGACGGCGCGCGGAATCGTGACGCCGTGCTGGGCGAACACGAACTGCGTAAATCCGCTGCAATCGAATCCCGTCGGATCCGCGCCGCCGTTCCGGTACGGCGCGCCGCGAAGCGACAGGGCCGTGCCGGTGATCGCATAGGTGTCAGGCTTCAGCGGACTCGTGTCATCCGCAGGGGCCGAGCTTGCTCGGCCCGATGGCGCCATAGGAAAAGGATGGGGTGTCGCCCCGGACGATGCGCAGGCGCCCATCAGGGCTGCAGCTCCCGCCAGGCCGCCGACCATCGCGAGGTTTCGAAGGGTTGTCAGAACGCGCCGGAACTGCACGCTGTCATTATCGGCGCGACATTGACACCCCTTCAACCCATCCGGCAAAATAGCCGCGAAGCGTAAATGGAACAAACGCTGCTTCTTAACGCGTCGTACGAGCCCCTCAAGATTGTCGACTGGCAGAAAGCGGTGACGCTCTGGTGCCAGGGCAAGGTTGAGGTCATTTCCGTGTACGACCGCGAAATCCGGGCGGTGTCGTTCAGCTTCAAGCTGCCGTCCGTCATCCGGCTGCTCCGCTACATCAAGATCAAACGTCGCTTCGACTACGTGCCGTTTTCGCGCGCGAACATCTATGCGCGCGACGATCACCGGTGCCAGTACTGCGGCGCGGGATTCCCCACAAGCGAACTGACGTTCGATCATGTGGTCCCGGTCGCCCAGGGCGGCCGCAAGGACTGGGAAAACATCGCCACCTGCTGCGTCACGTGCAACCGCCGGAAAGGAGGGCGTACACCGGCAGAAGCCGGCATGCACCTCCGGCGGATGCCGAAGCGCCCTGAATCGGCGCCGGCCATCCGCATCACCGTCGGATTACGCAACGCCCCCGACAGCTGGCGCGACTATCTGTACTGGAACGCGGAGCTCGACGATACCTAATGCCGCCGCGCGTCACCGCCATTCGTCCGCACTGGGCGATCGAAGGCGGCCGCATCACGATCGAAGGCTCACACTTTCCCCTCGACCAGCCTCGCCTGCCTGACGTCCGCGTCGCCGATCTGCCCGCACGCGTCGTGTACGCGTCGCCCTCGTCGATCACGGTCATCGTACCGCCGGGGATCCTCGAAAGCGGCCCGGCCACCGTGAGAATCGAAGGCGTCACCGGTGAAACCGCGTTCGTCGAAGTAGCCGCGCCGTTCGCGACCGGCCTGCACCAGGTGGACAACCCGGTTTTCGATCGCGACGGCAATCTGTACGTGACGTACAGCGGATCGCGCGGCGAGCAGGTGCCGGTGTCGATCTTCCGCGTGCGCCCCAACGGCACGCGCGAGACGTTCTCGTCCGGCATCGTCAACGCGACCTCGATGGCGTTCGATCGCCGTGGACGGTTGTACGTGTCGAGCCGCTTCGAGGGCACGGTGTATCGCGTCAACGCCGATGGATCCGCGGAGCCGTTCGCGTCCGATCTCGGCGTCGCCTGCGGACTCGCGTTCGCCGCCGACGGTACGTTGTTCGTCGGCGATCGGTCGGGGACGATCTTCCGCGTCGATGCCGACGGACACGCGATGAAGTTCGCCGCACTGCCGCCGAGTGTCGCGGCGTTTCATCTCGCCGTCGGTCCCGATGACGCGCTGTACGCGTCGGCGCCGACGCTCGCGTCGTACGATTCCGTGTATCGCCTGGATCAGAACGGCGGTGTGACCACCCGGTACGCGGGATTCGGCCGGCCGCAGGGCCTCACCGTCGACGCCGCCGGTACGCTGTTCGTCATCGAAGCGCTCGCCGGCGTCAGTGGACTCTATCGCCTGCCGGCGGGTGGAGCACCGGAGCTCGTCCTCGCGGGCCCCGGGCTCGTCGGCGTCGCGTTCGACGCGACCGGCACGCTCGTCGTCTCGTCCAACGACACCGCGTACCGACTACCCGCGCAACACGCCGGGCATCCGGCGTGACGCCGGTCTGCGAGCTCCTCCCCTGAAAGCGGGATACAATCCCGGCCCATGTCCCAACTCTTTCAGCGCAAGCCGATCGCGGAGCTCGTGCAGGACACGGAGTTCTCGGGCGGGCTGAAGCGATCGCTCGGGGCGGGCGACCTGATCATGCTCGCGATCGGCGCCGTGATCGGCGCCGGCATCTTCGGGGCGATCGGCACCGCGGCCGCGGGGCAGGTCGGTCCCAACGGCGAAGTGATTCGCGTCGGCGCCGGTCCCGCGCTGGTCTTTTCCTTCCTGCTGCTCGGCGGCGCCTGCGCGCTGGCCGGGCTCTGCTACGCGGAGCTGGCCGCGATGATTCCGCAGGCCGGCAGCGCCTACGCCTATTCGTACGCGACGCTCGGCGAGCTCGTTGCGTGGATCATCGGCTGGGATCTGATTCTCGAATACGCGGTCGGCAACGTCGCCGTCGCGATCTCGTGGGGCGACTATTTCAACACGCTCATCGAAGGCTTCGGCCTGCACATGCCGGACTGGCTGCACACCGGGTACCGCACCGCGCTCCTCAGCTCGGATCCCGCGCTCCACGGGCTGCTGGCGTCCGCGCCGCACGTCTTCGGCATTCCGATTCTGATTCACGTGCCGGCGTTCTCGATCGTGATGCTGATCACCTGGCTGCTGCTCCAGGGCGCGCGCGAGAGCGCGACCGCGAACAACATCATGGTCGTGATCAAGCTGCTCGCGCTCGGGCTGTTCGTCGCGGTCGGCGCCACGCACATCCACCCCGAGAACCTCCATCCGTTCGCGCCGAACGGATTCCGCGGCATTCATCAGGGCGCCGCGATCGTGTTCTTCGCGTACATCGGCTTCGACGCGATCTCGACGGCGGCGGAGGAGACGAAGAATCCGCAGCGCAACCTGCCGATCGGGATTCTCGGCGGCCTCGCCATCTGCACCGTCATCTACGTCATCGTCGGCTTCGTGCTGACGGGGATGGTGCCGTACACGCAGCTCGCGGTCGCGGATCCGCTGGCGAAAGCGCTGCAGCTGGCCGGCTTCACCAGGGTCAGCGGCGTCGTCGCGCTCGGCGCCGTCGTGTCGATGTCGGCGGTGCTGCTCGTGTTTCAGTACGGCCAGCCGCGAATCTTCTTCGCGATGGCGCGCGACGGCCTGCTTCCGCAGTGGGCCGCGAAGCTGAGCCCGAAGACGCGGATTCCGGCGGTAACGACGATCATCACGGGTGTGTTCGTGGCCGTGTGGTCGCTCGTTGGCGATGCGGGAGAGACCTACGACCTGACGAACATCGGGACACTGTTCGCGTTCATGCTCGTCAGCATCGGCGTGCTCGTGCTGCGCTACAAGGAGCCCGAGCGGCCGCGGCCGTTCCGCGTGCCGCTGGTCTGGCCGGTGTGCGTGCTGTCGGCGGCGGGCTGCGTGTACATCATGCTGGGGCTGCCGAGCGCCGCGTGGATCCGGTTCGGCATCTGGCTCGTGATCGGTCTCGGTTTGTACATCACCTATGGCTACACGCACAGCCGTTTGCATTCGCGCGGCCGTGCGTCCGCTTGATGGCGTTCGCGTCCTCGACCTGACACGCCTGCTGCCGGGCGCGTACGCGACGCTGCAGATGGCGGATCTCGGCGCTGACGTGGTGAAGATCGAAGATCCGCGCGGCGGCGATCCGGCGCGCACGATGCCGCCGCTCGCCGGCGGCGTCAGCGTCTACTTTCGGATCCTCAATCGCAACAAGCGCAGCGTGACGCTCGATCTGCGGTCGCCTGACGCGGCCGGCGTCCTCGATGCGCTGCTGGCGCGCGCGGACGTCCTCGTCGAGAGCTTCCGCCCGCACACGTCGCGACGCCTTGGCGTGGACGCCGCGACGCTGCGCGCCCGTCATCCGCGTTTGATTCACGCGTCGATCACCGGCTTCGGCCAGACCGGGCCGTACGCCGAACGCGCGGCGCACGACATCAACTACGAAGCACTGGGCGGACTGCTGGCCGGCGGCGATCCGGAAGTGCCGCGCAAGCTCGTCGCCGATATCGGCGCCGCGATGAACGCCGCGTCCGGGATTCTGGCCGCGTTGTTCCAGCGCGAGCGGACCGGCGCGGGCGCGGCCGTCGACGTCGCCATTCACGAAGCGGCCCTGTCGTGGCTGATGTTTCCCGCGGCGCGCGAGCTGGTCGGCGGACCGCGTGCGGCCGGCGACGCGCGCGAGCTGCCGATCGACGGCAGGAGCGCCTGCTACAACATTTATCGAACCGCGGACGGCGGATACCTGGCGCTCGGCGCACTCGAGCCGAAATTCTGGGCCGGGTTCTGCGAACGCGTCGGGCGCCCGGATCTGATTCCCCTTCACGGCGCGCAGGGCGACGAACAGGCGCGAGTCCTGGCGGACGTCCGAACGCTGATGCGCACCCGAACGCGCAACGAATGGGTTGCGCATTTCACCGGCGTCGACGTCTGCCTGACGCCGGTCAACAGCGTCGCCGAGGCCATCGGCGATCCGCAGATCGAAGCGCGCGGCGCGATCGTCCGTCAGGACGGCGCCTCGTTCGTCACGACGCCGATCGCCGTGACGGACAACACGACGGACGAAGGGTGGAAGCGCGCGCGGCACGTGGACGTCCAGGCGGCGCCGGCGCTCGGCGCGCACACCGACGACGTGCTCGCGGCTGCCGGCCTGAGCGACAGCGAGCGCGATCGCCTGCGTGAACGGCGAACGATCTGAAGATGACAAGGAGGTTGTTCGTCTGGGCGCTGCTCTCCGCGATCTTCGCGGCTGTGGGCCGCTCGATCGACAAGCCGCGATTCTGGGTTTTCGCAGGGATTTGGCTCGGCATCGCGTTGTACGGCTTGCTGGCGGTGGACCCCTCCCTGGCCGATGAACGCCGAAAACCCGCCGGCGCGACGATCGACCCCGGCGCGCTCATGGCGATCCGCCTCTCGGCGGCGACCGCGATCGTGCTCGCGCTGATCGATATCGATCGTTTCCACTGGTCGGACACCGTCCCTCCGATGATCCGCATCCCGGCGATGGCGCTGTACGCGGCTGGAGCGCTCCTCGCCGTCCGCGCCATGATCGCGAACCGCTTCTTCTCCGTGGCCGTCCGGATCCAGAACGATCGCGGCCATCACGTCATCAGCGGCGGCCCCTACCGTTTCGTACGGCATCCGGGCTATCTCGGCATGATGATCGCCCTCCCGGCCGCCGTGCTCGCGCTCGGATCGTGGGTGGCGCTCGCGCCCGCTCTGCTGTATTCGCTGGTGATTGCGCGCCGGGCCGCGAAGGAAGATGCCTACCTGCGATCGAAGCTCGACGGCTACGACGCCTTTGCCGCGCGCGTCCGCTACCGCCTGATCCCCGGCGTCTGGTAAGATTAGGGGTTCAGAACTTCCACGGAAACCTGGTAGAGGGCATGGCTCACGACTGGATTGCGGTGCGCGGCGCACGCGTCCACAACCTGAAGAACATCGACGTCGACATTCCGAGGAACCGGCTGGTCGTCATCACCGGCCTGTCGGGCTCGGGCAAGTCCTCGCTCGCCTTCGACACGATCTACGCGGAAGGTCAGCGGCGCTACGTCGAATCGCTGTCGGCGTACGCCCGGCAGTTCCTCGAGCAGATGGAGAAGCCGGACGTCGACCTGATCGACGGCCTCTCGCCCGCGATCTCCATCGAACAGAAGACCACCGGCTCGAATCCGCGGTCGACCGTCGGCACCGTCACCGAAATCTACGATTACCTCCGGCTGCTCTTCGCGAACATCGGCGTTCCCCATTGCCCCAACTGCGGCAAGGCCATCACCAGCCAGTCGCTCGAGCGCATCGTCGACATGGTGATGCTCTATCCCGAGGACTCGCGGATCAACGTGCTCGCGCCGATCGTCCGCGGGCGCAAGGGCGAGTTCAAGAAGGAGCTCGCCGCGCTGCGCGGACGCGGCTTCACGAAGGCGCGGATCGACGGCCAGTTCCGATCGCTCGAGGACGATGTCGCGCTGGACCGCCGGCGGAACCACACGATCGACGTCGTCGTGGACCGCGTGATCGTACGCGGCGGCGTCGAGCGGCGGCTCACCGAGTCGGTCGAGGTCGCGCTCAACCTCGCCGACGACATCGTCGTCATCAATTCGTTCGACGGCGGGGATCGCCTGTTCTCGCGCAAGCTCGCCTGCGTGGACTGCGGCCTGAGCATGCCCGAGATGACGCCGCGGGCGTTCTCGTTCAACTCGCCGCACGGCGCGTGCCCCGACTGCCAGGGACTTGGCGCGATGGTGGACTTCGATCCGCAGCGCGTCGTTCCCGACGAATCGAAGTCGCTGGCGGACGGCGCGATTGCGCCGTGGGCGCGCGGCGATCGCAAGCTGATTCGCGAGGCGCTGCAGGCGCTGAGCAAGAGCTTCGACATCGACCTGACCGTGCCGTTCGCGAAGCTGCCGCGCAAGTCGCGCGAAGTGCTGATGTTCGGCGCGGGCAAACCGGGCGCGGCTTCCGGACGCGCGGGCAAGAACGTCTTCGAGGGCCTGCTCCCGAATCTCCGCCGGCGGTACGACGACGGCAGCTGGGCGGATCAGGCGGAGCTGGAAGCGTTCCGATCGCTTCGGCCGTGTCCGGCGTGCCGCGGTGAGCGGCTGAAGAAGCAGAGCCGCAACCTCTCCGAGTACGTGAACCTGCCGATCTCCGAAGCGCTGAAAGTGTTCGACACGCTGCAGCTGACGGATCGCGAAGCGATCATCGCCGAGCGCATTCTGAAAGAAATTCAGGAACGGCTGCGTTTCCTCAACGACGTCGGCGTGGGTTATCTGACGCTCGGCCGGAGCGCCGCGACGCTGTCGGGCGGCGAGGGGCAGCGCATCCGGCTCGCGACGCAGATCGGCGCGAATCTCACGGGCGTGCTGTACGTCCTCGACGAGCCGTCGATCGGCCTGCACCAGCGCGACAACCGCAAGCTGCTCGGCACGCTCTCGCGCCTCCGCGATCTCGGGAACACGGTGATCGTCGTCGAGCACGACGAAGAGACGATCCGGACGGCGGACTACGTCATCGACCTCGGCCCGGGCGCCGGCGAGCACGGCGGGCACGTCATCTTCCAGGGCACGCCGGCGGAGTTGATGGCAAAGGGGCCGTACCCCTTTTCCGACGACCCCTCCACGGAAAAGGGGTACGGCCCCTTTTCGCTGACAGGTGCCTACCTGACGGGCGCCCGTTCGATTCCGTCGCCGGCTTCACGGCGGCCGCAGCAGAAGGGCGATCTCGTCATCAAGGGCGCACGCGCGAACAACCTGAAGAACATCGACGTCAGGATTCCGCTCGGTGTGTTCACCACCGTCACCGGCGTGAGCGGATCGGGCAAGTCGACGCTCGTGAACGACATCCTCTACAAGTCGCTCGCGCGGACACTGTATCGCGCCGGCGACGAGGCGGGCGCGCACGATCGCATCACCGGCGTCGATCTGATCGACAAGGTGATCGAGATCGATCAGTCGCCGATCGGCCGGACGCCGCGCTCCAATCCCGCGACGTACACCGGACTCTTCACGTTCATCCGCGATCTGTTCGCGTGGATGCCGGACGCGAAGGCACGCGGCTTCAAGCCCGGGCGCTTCTCGTTCAACGTGAAGGGCGGCCGCTGCGAGGGGTGCCAGGGCGACGGCGTCATGGCGATCGAGATGCACTTCCTGCCGGACGTCTATGTGACGTGCGAGCAGTGCAAGGGCCGCCGCTACAACCGCGAGACGCTGGAGATCAAGTACCGCGGCAAGTCGATCGCCGACGTCCTGGACCTGACGGTCGATCAGGCGGTGCCGCTGCTCGAGAATTTCCCGGCGATCGCGAACAAGCTCCGCACGCTCCAGGATGTCGGCCTGGGCTACATCGAGCTCGGGCAGTCGGCGACGACGCTTTCGGGCGGCGAGGCGCAGCGGGTGAAGCTCGCCAAGGAGCTCTCGAAGCGCGGGACGGGCCGCACACTCTACATCCTCGACGAGCCGACCACGGGGCTGCACTTCGAGGACACGCGGAAGCTGCTCGACGTCCTCAACAAGCTGGTCGATCAGGGCAATACGATCGTGGTGATCGAGCACAATCTCGACGTCATCAAGTCGGCGGATTATGTCATCGACCTCGGACCCGAAGGCGGCGTCGGCGGCGGACGGATGATCGCCGCGGGCACCCCGGAGGAAGTTGCGCACAACGAGCAGTCGGCGACCGGTCGGTTCCTGGCGGACCTGTTCGCGGCCGAGCGCGGCCGCCCCATGCGCTCAGAGGCCGTGTAGTGGCTGGTGGCTCGTGGCTGGCGAGCCTGGGACGCCGAAGCCCCCAGGATTGGCCGGCGGCGAAGGCGACTGTGGTAATATTGCCACAGTCCGCGCCTGTTCACCTGTGGTGCCAGTACCACAAAATTGTTAGAACGCTTATCGGCGGCCTGGCGTTGTCGAGACGTAAGTAACTGATTACATGTGTCTTATCGAAACGTCTCCCGATGTTTACCGCTGGGCACTCTCTTTGCTCAACTGCCTGTGCACGTCCCCCGCATGCCTGAGAGGCTAATGGACGCACAGCACACGCTTCGTCGACAAATCTCCTGCGTCGGAATCGGTCTCCATTCCGGCAACAAGGTGCATCTTTCGCTGAAACCGGCGCCTGCCGATTTCGGCATCCGGTTTCGCCGCACGGATCTTGGTGATCACGAGGTGCCCGCGACGGTGCACAACCTCGCCGGGATTCAGCTCGCGACCGGCCTGGCCAGAAACGAAGTGTCGGTCGAGACGGTTGAACACCTGCTCGCCGCGCTGGTCAGCCTGAATGTGGACAACGTCCTCGTCGAACTCAATTCACCCGAAGTGCCGATCATGGACGGCAGCGCCGCGCCGTTCATCTACCTGATTCAGGAAGCGGGCGTGAAGCGTCTCACGACGCCGCGCAAGTACCTGAAGATCGTCCGTCCCATCGCGATCTCGCGCGGCGACAAGCGCATCGCCCTGTATCCGTCGGACCACTTCAAGGTCACCTACAGCGTCAGCTACGATCATCCGCTGCTGCGCCATCAGTCGCGCACGCTGCGCATCACCGAAGAGTCGTTCATCGAGGAAATCGCGCCGGCGCGCACCTTCACGTTCCTCAAGGACGTCGAGATGCTGCGGCAGAACGGCCTCGCGCTCGGCGGCTCGCTTGAGAACGCGATCGTCCTTGGTGAAACCGGCGTGCTCAACAACGCGCTGCGCTTCGAGGACGAGTTCGTCCGCCACAAGATCCTCGACGCGGTCGGCGACCTCGCGCTCGTCGGCTATCCGGTCATCGGCCACCTGGTCGCGCACCGCGCCGGCCACGCGCTCCACACCGAGTTCGCCGCGAAGATTCTCGAAGAAACGCACGCCTGGCGCCTCGTTGAAGCGCCGGAGATCGACCCCGTCGCGCTGCCCGCCGGGCTGCGCGGCAGACGGGCCGCGGCGGCACGCCTCGCGAACTGACGCATCTCATCCGCCCCTGACTTGAAAAGGCCGCGATTTCGCGGCCTTTTTTTTGTCACACCTGCTCTCGCCGCGATCCTGCTAGATTGGATTGTTCGGCGTCCGGTTCCTCGCCGAAGGAGGCACAAGCATGCGACGGGTTACTTCAATCGTTTTTGCGCTCGCGCTGGCCATGCCGCTTGCCGCATGGGCGCAGAGCAAGCCTGATTTCTCTGGCAGCTGGACGGTGAACGCCGAGAAGAGCGATCCGCCGCCGCAGCGCGGCGGTGGCGGCGGCGCGGGGGGCGGCGGCGGCCGCGCGGGCGGGGGTGGCGGACGCATGGGCGGCGGCCCGGCCGGCCCCATCACGATCAAGCAGACCGCGACCGACCTCGCGATCACGACCGAGGGCCGCAACGGCCCGGTCACCTCGACCTACAAGCTCGATGGCACCGAGAGCAGCAACGAGATGCCGGGTCGCGGCGGCGCCTCGATGACCGTCAAGTCGACGGCGAAGTGGGACGGCTCGAAGATCGTCATCGCGACGACGCGCGACATGGGCGGCGACTCGGTGACGATCACCGAAACGCGCAGCCTGAGCGCCGACGGCAAGGAAATGACCGTCGAGTCGTCGACCCCGAACGGCAGCAGAAAAGTCGTGTTCACCAAAGGCTCGTAGGAGATAATCGGCCGGGCACGGTTGACACCAATCGTGCCCGGGTCCGATTCCTCCTATGGCTCACAAAAGGTCCGCGCTCGTCCTCCTCGCCTGTCTGCTGTCCGCGCACAGCGCCGCCGCTCAATCCGGCACACCCGATCCAGACACCGCCAAGCCAGCCCCGCTGACGTTCGCGTCGCATACGTTCCGGCTCGGCGTGGATTTCACCTTCGCGTCCGTCTCCGACGGCAGCCAGCAGGAAACGCTCGGCCGCGAGCGGCAGATCAAGATCGCGTACGCGAACCTCTCGTTCGGCACCGACGTCGGCGAGCACTTCTCGTTCTTCCTCATGATCAACCCGGCCAACGACGAGGCCGTGCCCGATCCGTACATTCCGTCGGCCACCGATCGCCGCACGTTCTTCTTCCCGAACCAGCCGGAAGGCCGCGGTGTCGCATCCAACCCGAACGGCATCAAGAACGTCGACGACTACAAATACTCGCAGTTCGATCCGATCATCCAGCAGGGCGTCTTGCGGCTCGGCTATCTCGACGTCCACACCACCGACCGCAAGATTGGGATCGTGCTCGGCCGCAACTACGTCCCGCAGGGGCTGTCGCTCGGCGAGCTCGTCTGGTTCACCGCGAAGGACCTCACGCACATCCAGCGCATCAACGCCCAGGCGGACAACGGGTTCACGCTGTACTACAACACGCCGCAGCTGCGCGTGGACATCGCCGGCATCACCGGCAACGCGAACCCGTACCACGACTACGGCTACTTCGATTTCACGGACGCCTCCGAGGACAAGAACTCGGCGCTGGGCGCGGTGGCGACTGCCCGATACACGATCCCGGACTGGAAGACCTCCATCGGCGGCACCTATCGCAAGAACTTCCTGAACTCCCGCATCGAGGACTCGATCTCGCTGCAGCTCTCCAAGCACAACGACGATGCGTACCTGGGATTCGTGACGGCGCAGCCGATCGAATACGTCCGCGTGTTCGGGGAAGTGGCGCGCTACAAGTGGGGGCTCGCGGAAACCTCAGCGGCGCTGCTGCCGGGGCCGCCGAACGTGAATCCGGTGTGGAAGTCGGGCTACTACGTCGGCGCGGACGTCTACTCGCCGCAGACGCCGTACGGCAAATGGGGCGTGACGTTCACGCGGGAAGAGCTGTCGCGCGACGATTCGCTCGTCGCATTCGCGGATGCGAACAATCTGTTCGGGGTGAAGCTGGGGAAGAAGGAGCGCAGCTACATCCTGAAGGTGCAGGCGCAGTTCAAGGAGCTCACCGCGTTCGCGTTCGTGAACGACCTGTCGAATCCGTACCCGCAGCTGTCCGCGCTCGCGCCGATCTCGGGTCCCGGCGCCAACGAAGAGGTCAGCGACCGGAAAGTGGGCTTCGGGATCCGCTTCCGCCTCTCCCGCTGACCCTCACCTCACCCACAACGTCTTCGTCGTCGTCGGCGATCCGCAGCTTTCGAACCAGTCGATCCCTTCGCTGACCAGATCGAACTTCAGCGCGTAACGGCCCGGCTGCGCGGGCGGCGTGATGTCGATGGGCACGTCGGTGTGGCCGCCGGGTCCGAGCGGACCGGGAAGCCACGCGCGGGCGAAATCACGGTTGATGACGCGGCCGTCCGCGTCGCACAGTTGCGCGCCGAGGCGGACGAGCCGCCGGCCGTAGGTCGCCTGCGCGGGGAAGGGCCGCGTCGAGAGGTTGTGGATGCGCGTCCGCACCTGCATCGGGTGGCCCGTGCGCGCGAGCAGCGGCATGGCGCTCACGCCAGGCACCGCCGTGCGGACGTCGATCCGCGCGCGAGGCGTCGCGCCGGGGATCGCGTTGCCAAGGTTGTTGTCGTCCCAGATCTCGTGGCGGATCGCGTCGAGCGCCGGCGATCCGGCGACGAAGCGGCGCGAGTACGCGTTCTCGGGATGGTCGGTCAGCTCCCAGCAGAGACGATCGACGCCGATGTCCGCGGCGATCCGCCGCGCCAGCGCCATTTCCTCGTCGCTGTCGTTCCAGACGAAGAGGATGTAGCGCCAGTTGAGGAACGGCAGATCGCGTCCGGCGCGCCGCTTCTCGTCGGCCATCGCGCGCAGATTCCTGATCGCGACGTCGAACTTGCCGCGCTGCCGGTATTTCACATAGCTCTCTGGCGTGGCGCCGTCGATCGAGAAGGTGACCTCGTCGATCCCGGAGTGCGCCAGCCGCCGCGCCTGTTCTTCGCTGAGCGCGAGGCCGTTCGTGCTCGTGTAGAGATAGATATGCGGGAACTTCGCCTTGATGTACTCGCACATCTCGACCGCGCGCTTGTGCAGGAACGCCTCGCCGTAGTTGAAGAAATCGATTCGCACCAGCGAGGGGCCGACTTCGTCGACGACGCGGCGGAAGAGATCGAAGTCGAGCATGCCGGCCTGCCGGGTGCGCGTGATGCCGGTTTCCGGCGCGCAGCAGGCCTCGGTGCACGAAATGTTGCAGGCGGCGGTGCACTCGATGTACATCCGCGACGGCAGCGGGCCGGCGTCGGTCGGGCGGACGGGAGGCTGTTCGTCCTTTTTCAGCGGGAGCTTCAGCGCACAGTCGCCGCAGAATTTCGATCCGCCCGCGTTCAGATCGGCGCGCAGCCCGGTGAGGGTCGGCCCGGCCCAGACGTCGTGCACGGACGCGGCGCGCGCGTCGCCGAGGACGCGGTGGCCGTACGGATCCGCGCAGCCGCAGACGATCCGCCCGTCGCACAGCATGACGAGCGTCGTCCACGGCCAGCTGCACTGGAACCGTGTGGCCAGATAATTGAGCGACACGTGCTTGTTACTTCTTGCTGCCCAGCTTGAGCATGTAGGCTTCGAGCTTGTCGTTCTCGTACTTCACGGTGTTGAGAAAGAGGCTCTCCGCCAGGTACATCTGGCGCTCGGCGTCGTCCATCTGCCCGATCAGGTGCTGGATTTCCGTCGCCATGTCTTCGAAGGATCGCTCGAGCTCGCGCCGTGCGGTGACTTCCTGGTAGAGCGCTTCCATGATGGCGAGGAGGTCGCCGTCGAGCGCGATCTCGGTGCCGCTGGTGGTCTTGATGCTGCGCATGGTTAAGCCTTGGGAGCGTTAAAGCTCTTGACGGCGCTCGGTTCGTCCGCATGGATTTCGATGAAGTTCTGCGCCCCGGTCATCGTCAACATCGTTTCGACGCGCTTCTGGACGCCCGACAGCTTCAGGTGGCCGCCCGCGTTGTGGACCTGGCGGTAGAGGTCCATGAGGCAGCCGATCGTGGCGCTGTCCACGTAGGTGACCGGCGCGAGGTCGATGAGGATTTCGTGTTTGCCGGCGGCGATGAGCGCGCTGACCGCCGACGCGAAGTCGCCGAGGATCGGATACATGAGGCGCGTTTCGCCGACGCGGACGATCGAGATGCCGCCGGACTGTTCGGTTGTGACGTTCATCAGTAAGCTCCCGTGCGCGAGCGGTTGAGCGCAGCCCCGCTCGGGCTGTAATCGTCGCCGCGCAGCTTCTTCACCTGCCGCGCGAGCTCTGTGCGTCCGCGGTTGATCCGCGATTTCACCGTGCCTTCCGGCAGGCGCAGCTTGTCGGCGATCTCCTGGTACGACAGTTCCTGGATGTCGCGCATCAGGACCGCCGTCCGCAGCGTGTCGGGCAGCGCGGCGAGCGCCTTCCGGAGCAGCGCCACGCGATCCGCCTGTTCGAGCGCCGCGATCGGCCCCGGCTCCTTCGCCGCCGGCGCCAGCTCGTTCGCGTCGACGTCGCGATCGATCGTTTCCCGTTCCTTGCGGACGCTGCGGTAATGATCGATGCAGAGGTTGCGGCTGACGCTGATCAGCCACGTCTGGAAATTCGCCCGCCGGTCGAACGTGTCGAGCGACTTGAAGATCTTCAGGAAGATGTCCTGCGCCAGATCTTCCGCCTCGTCGTGCTTGCCGACGAACTTGTAGGCGACGTTGAACACCTTGCGCCAGTACTGCTTGACGATCGAATCCCACGCCGCCTGATCGCCTTTCAGGCAGCGCTGAATGAGGTGCTCGATGGGATCCGGGGCTTCGGCAGACATGAAAGCGCTGAGCGCGTTAGTATACGATAGTCGCCGACATGCCCAGCACCGAACACGTCGTCTGGCACTCCACGCACGTCGTGGATGTGCGAGACGCGGTTTTCGCGGCACGAACCTATCTCGAGCACCGCGACCTTCGGTCTCTTCTCGCCGATGCGCTCGGCCCGCGCCGGGCCGCGCGTGCCTGCGAGTTCGGAGCCGGCTTCGGCCGCATGACTCCAGTGCTGACCGAATTCGCCGAGTCCGTCGCCGGGTTCGAACGCGAGCCCCATTTCGTCGCCGACGCCCAGCCTCTCTTTCCGGACATCGCCTTTCACCGGGTGGAGCAGCTCGACGCCGTGCCCGCGGCGGATCAGTCGTTCGATCTCGTCCTGACGTTTACCGTGCTCCAGCATCTCGTCGATTCCGTTCTTGCGCGCGTCGCCGCCGAGATCACGCGCGTGCTTCGCCCAGGTGGGCGGCTGGTCATCTGTGAGGAGACCGATACGGCGCATCGTGCCGGCGACCTGCTGGACCCCAACGGCATGTGCACCATCGGCCGCTCGGTTTCGACGTATGAGACGGTCTTCCACCCGCTGACGCTCGTCACCACTCGCCCGCGGATCATCGAACCCACGTACCCCCGGCCCGACGTCGGCCGCTACATGCTGTTCGAGCGCTCGAGCGCGGCCTAGCATGGCGATCGGATTCGCGCGTGGAGACGATGGCGCCCTTGTCTGTGACGGCGTCCCGCTCTCGGCGATCGCCGAGGACGCCGGGACGCCCGTGTACGTGTACAGCGCCGCGTCGTTCCGGGCGCGGTACCGCGCGATCGACGACGCGTTCGGCAGCTACCCGCACGCGCTTCACTACGCGCTGAAGGCGAACTCGACGCTCGCCGTGGCACGTCTCATCCGCGGCCTCGGCGGCGCCGCCGACGCGAATTCCATCGGCGAGATCGACCTGGCCCGTCGCGCCGGCTTCGAGCCGGCGCAGATCGTGTTCACGGGCGTGGGAAAGTCGCAGGCCGAGCTCGAGTGCGCCGTCCCGCTCGGCCTCAAAGCCATCAACGTCGAATCCGCCGGCGAGCTGGCGCGGATCGAGACCATCGCAGCGCGCCTCGGGCGCACGGCGCGCGTGGCCGTCCGCATCAATCCGGACATCGACGCCAACAGCCATCCCCACATTTCGACGGGTTTGAAGATCAACAAGTTCGGCGTGCCGATCGACGCGGCGCGCGACCTGTTCGGGACGATCGGGACGCGGCCGGCGCTCGAGCTCGTGGCGATCCACGCCCACGTTGGCTCGCAGATGACGACCATCGATCCCCTCCGGCGGGCGGCGGCGCGCCTCGCCGGCCTGGCCCTGGAGTTGCGGAAGGCCGGCATCGCCCTCGAGTACCTCGACTGCGGCGGCGGCCTCGGCATCTCGTACGACGGCGGCGACGTGCCGTCGGTGGAGACCTACGCGGCGGCGCTCGTCGCCGAAGTGCGCGGCACCGAGCTGCCGATCGTCGTCGAGCCGGGCCGCGCGATCGCCGGGCCGAGCGGCGCGCTCCTCGCGCGTGTCGTCGACATCAAGCCACGCGACGCCGCCAGCGATTTCGTCGTCGTCGACGCCGGCATGACCGAGCTGATGCGCCCGGCGCTCTACGGTGCGTTTCATCGCATCGAAGCCGTGAGATCGGAAGCGTCCGCGGGCGGAGCGCCGCTGCAGCGGTACGAGATCGTCGGCCCCGTGTGCGAGAGCAGCGACGTCCTCGGCCGCGATCGCGATCTGCCGCGTCTCGCGGTCGGCGATCTCGTCGCGATCCGCGACGCCGGCGCGTACGGATCCGCGATGGCGTCCAACTACAACCGCCGTCCGCTTCCGCCCGAGGTGCTGGTGGACGACGGCCGCTGGCACGTCATTCGCAGACGGCAAACGTTGGACGACATGCTCTCTCTTGAAACTGAGAACTGAGGACTGAGAACTGAGAACTGGGTTGACTGGAAACTGGCGACTGAGCTTATGCTGATCGCATTCGAAGGACTCGATCAAAGCGGCAAGCAGACGCAGGCTGAAATGCTGCGCGACCATCTGAAGCAGGATGGCCGCAAGGCGCGGCTCGTGTCGTTTCCGGATTACGGCACGTCGATCGGCGAGGAAATCGCGCGCGCGCTGCAGGGCGAGCGCGATTACGGCCCCGACGTGATGCAGCTGCTCTACATCGCGAACCGGTACGAGAAGAAGCCCGACCTCCAGCGCTGGCTCGACGGCGGGCTGATCCTCGTCTGCGATCGCTACATGGCCTCGAGCATCGCGTACGGCGAAGCGCAGGGGCTCGATGCGGCCTGGCTCGCCGACATGCAGAAGTTCCTGCCGCCGCCGGCGCTGACGATCGTCCTCGACATCGCGCCGGAAACCGCCGTGCAGCGCAAGGCCGTCGATCGCGACCGCTACGAGCGCGACCTCGCCATGCAGGCGCGCGTGCGCGAGAGCTACCGCCGCCAGGCGGCGGCCGGCGGCTGGATCGTGCTTGACGGCGAGCGCGCGAAGGACGCCATCGCGGCCGACGTCGTCAGCGCGGTCTCGCCACGACTCGCGCGGCGGTAAGCGCGATCACCTCCGCCGCCCCCGCGCGCTTCAGGACGCGGGCGCACGCGTCGAGCGTCGCTCCCGTCGTGCTCACGTCATCCACCAGCAGAATCGTTCGTCCGGCGACGCCGCGCGCGAAGCGGCGCATCGCGAACGCGTCGCGCAGATTTCGATGGCGCTGCGACGCGGGCAGCCCCGTCTGCGTCGGCGTCGCGCGGACGCGGCGCAGCGCGTGATGGATCGGCAGGCCGAGGTGGCGCGCCAGGTCGGCGGCCTGGTTGAACCCGCGGTGGCGGACGCGCGATGGGTGGAGCGGCACCGGCACCGCGCAGTCGGCTGACGCGATCAGATCCGCCGCGCGCTCCCGCATCAGCGCAGCGAGGGGCCGCGCCAGTGACCGCCGTCCTTCATATTTCAACGCGTGGACGACTGCCCGCAGGGCGCCGTCGTACTCGCCGATCGCCCGCGCGCGGTCCACGGGCCGTCTGGCGCGGCGGCACCGCGGGCAGCGGGCGAGCGACACACTCGTCGCGCGCCACGCCGGCAGCGGATCACCACAGGAATCGCAGAGCGGAGGCGCGAGCGGCAGGATCGAGCGCCAGCATGGCGCGCAGACGGGGCCTGCGGTCGGATGTTCGAGCAGCTCGCCGCACGCCGCGCACGATGGCGCGAAGACGACGGAGAGGAAGGCATCGGCTAGGGGTAATGCAAAATGCAAAATGCTGAATGACGACGGCGTGCGTCCGTCGCCTGGCATTTTGCATTCATCATTTTGCATTACCCGGATCAACGTGAACCCGCTCGGCATTGCCCCACAGCCGTTCGAGGCCGAAGAACAGGCGCGTTTCGGGTTTGAAGATGTGCACGATGAAGTCGAAGTAGTCGAGCAGGATCCATTCGCTCCGGTCGTAGCCTTCGACGTGCGCCGGCTTCACGCCGTGCGCCGCGAGCGAGTCGATGATCGCGTCGGCGATCGCGTGGGTCTGTCGCGGATTCTGGCCCGAGCAGATCACGAAGTAGTCGGTGAAGCCGGCCGCCTTGCGCAGGTCGAGCACCGTGAGATTCGCCGCCTGCTTGTCTTCCGCTGCGCCGATCGCCCACGTGATCTGCTCCGGGAGCCGGCCCTTCCTGGGTTTCTTCTCAGTCCTCGCCATGCAACCTGCCTGCCGCGGCGTTGACGGGCGCGTCGTTGTTGCGCCGTCTCTGGCCTTGCGGCTGGTAAAGTCCGTGCTGCTCAATGTGTTGCCGCACGGCGGGCGGCACG
>Ga0193726_1001022_pt1 | contig 24268 bp, 20 predicted proteins | sample H2c1metaG_FD_144928 | JGI IMG/M metagenome (GOLD analysis project Ga0193726, IMG submission 144928) | Soil microbial communities from a riparian zone of the East river system, Colorado, United States - H2c1 | ecosystem: Environmental > Terrestrial > Soil > Riparian zone | place: USA: East River...
GGAGTCCGCACCATGCACACCAACGTCAAATACTGGCTCGCACTTACTCTGGCGGCCCTCCTCGTGAGCGAGGCGACTCTGCCCACGTTCGCCCAGCGAGTTCGCAGCACAGGACGCAGCAGTGTCAATGCGGGAGCGAATCGCAACGTCAACAGCAACGCCAATGTGAATCGCAACGCCAACGTGAATCGAAACGTCAACGTCAACCAGAACATCAACGTGAACCGCAACGTCAATGTTGACGTCCACGGCGGCTATTACGGCGGCGGCTGTTGCTATCATCCGGTCGCCACCGCCGCCGCGGTGACCGCCGCTGCCGTCGTGACGGCTGCAGTAATCGGTTCCATGGTGTCGTCGATTCCGCCGAGCTGCACCACCGTGATCGTGAACGGCTTCAGCTATCGGCAGTGCGGCAGCACCTGGTACCAGCCGCAGATCAGCGGCTCCTCAACGACTTACGTGGTCGTGAATGCGCCGCAGTGAGTGCCGGCGGTGGGAGCAAGGGCAATCAGGCAGGTCTGGCGACAATCGGCAGGCTCATGTGCAGGATCGCGCCGCCCTCCGGAACATTGTCCGCCCAGAGATGGCCATCGTGCGCGTGAACGATTGAGCGGCATATGGCCAGCCCGAGGCCGAGCCCCTCCCGCTTGGTCGTGACGAACGGCTCGAATACGCGCTCGAGGTCGCCGGCCGCGATGCCGATGCCGACATCCTGCACGGTCAATCGAACTCGGCCATCCTCCGCACTGACCCAGGTGGCGATTCGCATCTTGCGCGTGCGCGGCGGCACCGTCGACATGGCCTCGCAGGCGTTAATCACCAGATTGAGCAGTACCTGCTGCATCTGTACTCGGTCGGCCAACACCAAGGCATTGCGCAGGTCGAATGCAGTCTCGACGGCCACGTTGCGTGAAATGATGTCGCTGCGCGCAAGATCGAGGACCTGTTGCACGATCGTATTCAAATCGACCGGTTGCGCTTGGATTTCGCCCTTGCGCAGCAGTCCGCGTAGGCGCTGAATCACTTGCACCGCGCGTTCATCGTCCTGGACGATATCCTGCAGGATCTCGCGAATTTCGACCAGATCGTACACGTCGTTTGCCAACAACCGCAGTCCGGCTTCCGCATTTCCCCGGATCGACGTGAGCGGCTGGTTGAGCTCATGGGCGAGCGCTCCGGAAAGCTGCCCGAGAACGGCCGCGCGACCCAAGTGCGCGAGTTGCTGGCGCTGACTGCGGGAATCGGCTTCCGCCTGCTTACGGGCAGAAATATCTGTTCGCGTGACGACCGCGCCGCCTTCGGGGCGGCGCAGCGCCTCGATGGACAACTCGAACCACGCAAGACCGGGATTGGTGGGCAGGGCAAACTCCAGGTGTTGACGCGCGGAGCGTCCGCCGAGAATCGAAGCCATTGCCTCGAGCTGCGCGCCCGCGATGCGGTCGCCGTTCGCATCCGCCGCTCCGCAAGCCCGCAGAAAATTCTCGCCGGGAAGCAGACGGTGAAACGACGGCGCCACGATTGATTCGCTGAACCGCTGCCAGGAAGCATTGGTCTCCAGAACGAATCCGTCGCGATCGAGGACGGCCACCTGATCGTGCAGCGACGCCAGTACAGCGGAGTGCAGCCCCTCCGCCTGGCGGCGGCCGGCCTCGGCGCTTCTGAACTCCGACAAATCGAGTGCGTAGATCACTCCGCCGCTGTGGTTTTCGCCGAAACGTCCGCCGCCCACCATGATCGGCGCACGGCGGCCATTGCTCAGTTTCAACTCCATCGGGACCGGGTCGAATTCATGTACCGGGTGCCGGGAGCGCGGCTGACGGCGTTCCCAATCTCTATAAGAACGTACCAACTCGTCGCATTGGACGCGGCCTGAATCCACATCCGAGTGCGTGAATCCCGTGAGCCGCAGAAACGCTTCGTTTGCTTCTTGAATGCGAAAGTCTTGTCGCCAGATGAGGGTGGGAATGATGTTGTTCTCGAAGATGATGCGAAATCTCGCCTCGCTCGCCATGAAGGCGCGCGCCGTATGCTTCCGCTCCTCGACGAGTGCCGCCAGAAACAACAGAGGAATGCAGGTGACGAGCTGAAAGAACACGAAGGACAGCGCGTTCTGCAGCGGCAGCTGCGCCGCAAATGGGCCGTGTCCACGAAGAATGCCCCAGGTCGACAGCAGGCCGAGAAGCAGTTCGGAGACGCAGGTACCTGCAATTCCGAAGCGGACGGTTGCCCAAATGAGCAGCGGCAGCGGCGCATAGAGCAAGGCAGGCGAAAGATCCGGACCCGCCAGCGGCCGTACGTAGACCAGATAGCCGACTGCCGCGATCGCGGCGACACAACCGATGCACTCCAGCACACGCAGCGGCGACGGCACCAGCTTGCCTTTGGAACTCAGCCACTGCGCCGACTGAACGATCAGCGGCACCAGAGTCAATATGGCGAATGCGTTGGTGGCGGTCCGCACGATGACGATGGGCCAGAATCTATCCGACAAGCCTGGCGCGATGAAGGCCGCCGTCAATAAACTGGTCAACAGCGGCGCCGCGAATGCGGCGAAGACGATGAGCACCGCCATTGTTTGCAGCCGATCGAAGCGCCGTGGTTCCTTCGCCAGCCGTAATAACAAGTAGGCGCCGAGTAGCGCCTCCGCACAATTGTAAAGGTAGTGCGCCGTAGCCAGAGCAACAGGAAAAACGGGAAGCTGCGCCAGAAAGTGGAACAGCAGCACGGCCAGCAAATATCGCCACCAGCGCCGGCGCGGCGCGAGCAGCAGGGCGGCGAGCAGTATGGCGTTGGGCGCCCACAGAGCTGACACGGGCGCGAACGGGAATGCCAGCCATCGACCGAGATGCGCGGCGAGAAAGTACGCGAAGCCGCACGCCAACGGCGCGATCACGAATCCCAGCAGCGAATCGAGGCCGGCACGCAACCGCATGGAACCCAAATCATGCGTCCCGGTTTCCGAAAAGGCGCCGGGCCCAATCACGGGCCGTTGGTCTCGGGCGCTGATGTCGTCCATGGTCTCACTTACGGCGCGTTTTCCGCGTGCTCCCGCGCTAGTATCTCACTTCCCCGACCCGCGTTGCGACCGTAGGCGAATCCCTTACGGTGCCCACTGTTTGGCCCGCAGCGTTAACACGCGAATCTTTGATGCCGATATGGGACCTTAGTCCTACTCGACCGGACGCCAGCTCGATCGCTCACGCGCACCAGTGGACCTTCGTCTCATCCACCGCATTTGTGCAGCAACTATCATAGCGAAAGATTGCTCGGGCACGTGCCTGCGGGCGATCAGCCCTGAGTGCACGCCGGTGCATGTCTCATTAAAAGGAGAGGCGTCCAATGAATATTTATAGGTGGCTTGCTTGTTCGGCGCTTGCGCTGCCGTTGGCGATCGGCGCGCAGCATGCGAATGCTCAGAGCGTAAATCCCGACAAACTGCCGAAAGTGGCCTGTAGCGATCTGACCTTCAGCCAAGACTTCATCAGTAAGTACCCGAAAGCGCCGGCTGCGTGCCAAGAGGCGCGTGTCTATCACGGCAAACGATACGCAAAATTCAATGGAAAAGTCTATCTGACGGACCCATCGTTCATGACGGTGCAAATTTTCAACGTCGCGGGCGACCCATTGGACACGCTTAGCTTCAAGCCATCGGCCGTCGGCACGGTGGTCATCAATGGCCAGCGGGAAAAACTCTCGGATCTGAAGGTCGGCGACCCCCTGACGTTTTGGGTCGCGGAGTCTCGCTTCTCTATTTATACGACGCCGGGCAAAGGTGCTTCGCAGGGCCTGCCGCCGAAGTGATCTGCACGACACATTGATGGCGCCCACCGCGGAGGGTGAGTCCTGAAGCGGGTGGGCGTTGGGCGGTGCAACGATCTCACCGACGAGGAGTCACACCCATGCCAATCTCACATCGACCACTGAGCGCCGCCGCCGCGCTGCTGTCGTTTGCCTGCTTTGCCGCCGCGCAACAGCCGCCGCCCGCCGCGGTAAAAACTCCTGCGCAGAGCGTCGGCCTGTATGTGTTTCCGCAGAAGAGTCAGACCGCCGCGGTTCAGCAGCAGGACGAAGGTTCTTGCTATAACGCCTCGATACAGGCCTCAGGGGTCGACCCCAGAAATCCGCCGACGACGGTGGTGCAGGCCCAGACCTCTGCCGGGGGAGGCGTCAAGGGGGCGGTGGGTGGTGCGGCCGGCGGTGCTGCGATTGGCGCCATTGCCGGCAATGCCGGCGAGGGAGCCGCGATTGGCGCCACCGTCGGCGTGCTCCACGGTATTCGTGCCCAACGTCAGAAGAATGAACAAGCTCAGCAACAGGCCCAACAAACAGCCGCAGCCATCAAGCAGCAGAATATCGATTCGTTCAAGCGCGCCATGACTGCGTGCCTGGAGTCGCGGAATTACTCGGTGAAATGAAAAAAGGCGGCCGTGCTCCCCGGATTGATTGCCCTGACGCGCCGTGCGCGAACGCAGTAGCTGCTGATCCCGGACGGGAGACGGCCGCAGTGCAACAGCGTCTAGGTGAAGTTTTACGGCGATCCCGCCGGCCCGCCTATTGGACCATCGGCCTATGTAGCCGCCAGCGCATGCACGGGCAGGCAGCGCTCAAGAACTGAGTTGAGCGATGGCGGCGTGAATCGTCGAAACCAATTTATCACCCGCCAGCGGCTTGCAGAAATATTCAAATGCGCCATCGGCCAAACATTGGTCGCGTGTCAAGGGCTCGTCGTATGCGGTGATGAAGATGATGGGAATGCGGATATTCGCCTCGGCCAGTTGGCATTGAACATCCCGACCGGTCAATCCGGCCATCTGAATGTCGAGCACCAAACAGTCGGGAAGCCGCGTCGAGAGCGAATCAAGAAATGTCTGTCCGGACGGAAATGATTTGACTTCGAAGTGGGATACTTTCAATAGACGCACGAGCGCGCGACGCACGCACTCCTCGTCGTCCACTATGGCAATGAAATGTCGCGGCCCCGCCATAATGACGCAGTAGGCTACGCGGACTCATAGGGGACTATTGGACCTTTGTCTCACTCCGTTGGCGGTCCGCACTTCCCATAGCCGTCAATTGTGCGGTGATCAACACGAGTTCGGCGACCGACCGCACATGCATCTTGCGCATCAGCCGCCCGCGGTGAACCTTGACGGTCTTTTCGGCGGCGCCGAGCGAGGCGGCAATTTGCTTGTTCATCTTGCCGTTGACGACATGCTTGAGAACTTCCCGCTCGCGTGGCGTAAGCGCGTTGAGGCGCAGATCGACGGTTTCTCGGCGTTTGCGAGACTCGCGTATTGCAGCGTCCTTGGCGATGGCCTCGCGGGCCGAAGCCGCAAGTTCCGCAAGACTCACAGGTTTCGCCAGGAATGTGACTGCGCCGGCGCGCATCGCCTTGACGCTCATCGGTATGTCGCCCCTGCCGGTGATGAACACGATGGGCCGCATGCAGCCGCTGCCGCTGAGTTCGCTTTGCAGTTCCAGTCCGCTGAGCGACGGCATGGCGACATCAGTGATCAAGCATCCAGGGATCGTGGGATCGTGCTCCCGCAGAAAAGCCAGCGCATCGGTCCAAGAGCGCACATTGAAGCCTTCGGCGGTGAGGCCGCGGCTCAGGGCGCTCACGATGGAGGCATCGTCGTCGACAAGAAACACTGTCGGCTCATTGTTGTATGTTGTCATCGCTTGTCTCCCTCAGATCGAAACATCCACATTGTCGCGGCTCTGGGCGATCTTCAGTGGCGCAACTCCCCTGCTTGCGTTTGTTCTTGTTGTTTTGCAGCGAGGAATGTCGCCACCCAGAGTCCCTTCCACAGTCTGCTCCAATGGTTCGTGACCTCGTGCCAGCAGAACTCCAGGCGGACCGTCGCGATTCTCGCGACGCAGTGTTCCTCTCCGCCTGTGCTGCATTATGGTCACCAATCGCCGCGAATTGCCACATAAAATGGTGAGCGTTTATTGACCATCGGTACTGCTGCCGTACGGTATTTGCCTAATATCTTCGCCTAATATATCTACGGGTGCGACGGACCCACGGGAGCGAATGAGCGCCCGTTCAAAAGGAATCGCCCACATAGATATATAGCCCCTGTGAACCTCGCCCCCAGGCATAGTCGGCGCTGACGGTGACGCCTTGTACGGGCGCTGCAAGATAGCGAAGACCCAGTCCGGCGCTCGGCAGCAGCGTGCTGCTGCCGAGCGATTGCAGGTCGGGCGCGACCGCGCCGGCACCCGCAAAAGCCACTGCTCCAAAACGGGCAGTGAGAGCGCGCCGATACTCGACTTGGCCGGTGGTCATGAAGTGATCGCGATAGCGCCCTGCGTCATAGCCCCTTAAATCGGAGTTCGAGCCGAACATGCACAAGTCGAAGAAGGGAGTGGAATCTGACGCATTGCAGAGCGTGACTCGTTCGGCCAACACCCCTTTGCCGCCGAGTTCCTGGTAGTGGTTGAAAGCCAGCGAGTAGGTTTGGTACGACTCGCCCTGCCCAGTCTGTTTGCGCGCGAAACTGCTGGCGAAATCGATGTACAGACCGCTGTGGGGAGAGAACTGCCGATCGCGGGTATCGTAGTTGGCCACCAGGCCCACGCTTTGCGTGGCGACATCCAGATTGGCGGGCAGCGCAAAGGGTAGGTTCGGCGGTAAGACCAGCGGTACCGTGGTGGTGACGTCCACGTAGCGATAGCGCACACCCACGTAGATGGCATTCCAGACGCGAATGCGCGCATCGAAGCCCGCGCCCATCACCTTTTGATTGAGCGGGATCGACATGCCCGCATTGGCTTGCTGGTCGCCAATACCAAAGAACGAGTAATTCACATTGGCGTACGCGCCGCCGGCGCTGATGCGATATCGATCCGCGTCCAAGTACAGTTTCTCCACCAGTCCCGCCGCCCAGCTATGATTGGAGGTGTAGCCGCCGCCCAGCCCCGTAAAGGAATCAGGCGAGTTGGCGTCGACTTTGTATAGCGCCATTCCAGCGATGGCGAGCCCAGAACCGACCGTTGGATTGGAGATGGGTATGGGTACGAAGACGAAGCTGACCGCCTTCTCTTTCTTCGGAGCGGCCTTCGCCGGCTCCGGAGCCTGCGATTCGATGGCCACGTCGCCATGAATGGAAATTGGATCGGTGCCCGCGGTCGCCGTGTAGCCCAACAGGACGCCGAGAACTGCCGCGACGTTGCGGTTGATGCTCATTGCGTCAGAGCCCTCTGCTGGCGGCGAGACGGCGGCGTTGATGGGCTACATGGAAACGGTGACGAAGATTCGCGCGCCGCTGTAGCGCCATCGTAGGCTTCCCTCGAACGAACTGCCGGTGACGTCTACGCGGGTCACGAAGTCATCGTAGCCCGCGCCCACGGCTACGTGTCGCAGCGGCTGCCAAACCAAGGAGGCGTTGTAGTCCTCGACTCGTCCATCGTAGGGAGAAATGCTGATCTTGAAGAATTGCGCCTGCGCATCGATGTACAGGCTATCGGTCAGGCGCCAGGTGCCCTCGAGCCCCACGACCGGCAGTGGACCATTGGCCGACGCGGACTGAGAGGTCGACGTCTGCAGCGCGCCGAATCGGCCGTCCAGGCCGATTTTGAAGTCAAGATCGTGAATTCCAACCGAGCCTGCGAGTTCCCAACGCTCGGTGCGCACGAAGGCGTACTCGTAGGCGACCTCCGCGATGGTCGTCTGAAATCGCGTATCCACTTCGGCGTTGATTGGATACATGGTGCCGCGAAAGGTGATCTCGCGGGTGAGCACATGCGACACGCTGCGGTCGGCGTCGAAGTACATGACGCGTATCTTGTGGCGCTTCGCGAATCGCCAGTAGCCGTCGATTCTGAAGCGATCCGTATCGCCGATTCCCAAGTCATGCTCTACGTTGAAATCCGTGCCGGCGATACCATTGCCGTCGACACGGATATCCGTGTTCGTATTGAGGATGAAGGTTCCAATGCCCAGCGACAGCGTGTCTGTCAGTGGATTGCCGGCCTCCGCGCGCGAGACTCCGGGGACGGCCGCCAGCAGCAACGCGACCCAAGCCAAACGTGCGAGCGCGACTTTCATAGTCTCATTGGAGCGCCCGGCCTGCGCCGGGACCATGAGACCTTGGTGCCATAGCCCCTACAGAATCAGCGTGAACGACGCCAGCACGGTGTCGCCATTCACTCGATTTCTGCTGTCGAGCGTGGGCACCCAGCGCAGTGACAGCGACAGCGGCGCCTTGCCGCCCAGTTTGGTTGAATAGCTCAAATAGGGCCCCGCCGAAATATCGTAGCCCTGGAATCCGTGGAGCCTGTCGGCGGTGGCTCCGGAGTCGTTGCCCCACTGATCGATGAGACCGAACGTAACGCCGATTCCGAGACCGCTGGGAAACGATTTGACCAGGAGCAGATCTAGATTGAACAGCGGCGCGTTCTGATAGTCGGTGGCCTTGTTGCGCGTGAAAACCTGCAATCCCGCGGCGGCGTCGAACTGCAGGCCGGATTGCGGAATTATCTTGGTGTAGGCAACGCTGGGCACGAAGGTCCAATTGTTGAGACTGGGGTTGGCGAGCCGACTCACGTCGTATTCGCCCGTGGGCGCCCAAACGCCCAGCGATAGAGATAGATGATCGGTCTTGCTGATGTGGTAGCCCGCGGTGAAAGGCACAAAGTAGAGATCGAAGAGATTTGACGTGCTCTGGGTTTCCGCCGCCAGCGTCGTCTGCGAGGTGACGATGCTCGCGGTGACCTTGTTCCAGTCATAGGGAAGAGTGAAACTGGAGGAAAAATTCCACGCGCCCGGGCCGGTATCCCAGACCTTGAGCCCCGTGAGAGTGGTCAGCGATAGATCGGAATGGATGCCCGCCGACAGTAGGCCGATGATGGGGACTTGGCGGCCTGCTCCGATGGAGGCGTCCTGGTAGACGGTGCCGAGGTTGAAGGCCCAAATGGGCTCAGGCGGAACGATTCCGCCGTTCTCCATGGCATTGGTTCCCGAAATTTCACGGCCGAGACCGCCCTCGGTCGCATAGACCGACGGCACGCACATCATGCCGATGGCGCATACCGCGAGACAACGAGTACGTCTGTTCATGAGATATCTCCTATGCGCGATCGCGGCTCAGCCAAGCGGGCCTTCGCCGGTGAGCATGGCGACGATGGCCATGATTCCGACGCTGAGCAGCAACAGCGCAACCATCAGCGTGAGCGATACAGGAAACTGGCTCTCCGCGTGAATCAAACCTGCCTGCTTCAGCATGATCCGCTCGCGCCGCAACCCGACCATGAATGAAATGTGATACCCGATGCCGACGATCAGCATCCCGATCCCCAGGTACACCAACGTCTCCCCGAAATTGCGCGGCGCGCGGCTGCTCTTGAGAACTCCGGCGTCGCGCAGCTTCTGGAAAACCTGGAAAATGGTGAAGCCAAAGCCGATCAAGGACAGCGAGGTGCGGATCACCGACATCAGCGTGCGATCGGCGCTCATGCGCGTGCGCTGGAATGACATGCCGGTGCGGCGCGAAGACAACTCCACCGATATCACATCGGAATCGGAATTTTTGTCCACCGGCTTAGGATGATGATCTTTGGCTTCCATCATCGATCTCTGGCGACCACGGCTTCACCCTGTGTCCGCCGGCGCGCTGCCGGCCCGCTGCAAATCGCGTGTATCCGCCAGCTCGCGGTCAAGGAAGAAGCTCAAGAAAGTGCGGATCGCCGCGATTGCCGCAAGATGGCCCAGTTCGTCCCAACTCGGCTCGAACGAGGTATTGACTACGTCCGCCGCCAGTTGAAATGTAAGTCCGGCAACCAGTGATCGTGCGAACGTCAGCCATACGTGGCGGCGATCACGGTTCGTGGTGCCCGGCAGGATCATGACGTGGACAATCCCGATGACCGCCTCCACGGCGCCATAGGCGATGACTGCGATCGCGATCGCCTCGACTCCCAGAGCTACGTAGTGTGCGATGGCCTGTAGTAATGTTTCCATTTTTGGGCAGTGCCGCGGTCAACGGCCTGGCGCATGCGAGACGCAGCGAAAGCCGAGGTGGCAGGTCGACGTGTCGATGGGCTGGGGCATGCGCGCTGCCGGGCGGTAGCGCCGGCAATAGTTCGGCGCGCACAGATAGGAGCCGCCCTTCATCACCTTGCGTGGAATGCGCACCGCGGGATTGCAGGAATCGTAGCTGTTCTCGGATGCGCCGCCGCGTGGATTGTCGAGGGTGCAGCAGGCCTTGTGAATCTTGCCGTGATCCTGATACCAGTCGGTGGTCCACTCCCAGACGTTGCCGGTCACGTCGTACAGGCCATAGCCGTTGGGAGGGAAGGTTCCCACCGGCGCCGTCCACTCATAGCCGTCCTCGAGAAGGTTCTGCCAGGGGAATTCACCCTGCCAGTTGTTGGTCATCGCCTTGCCGCCCGGCGTCAGTTCCCCGCCCCAGGAGTATTCGGCGCCGTCGAGTCCGCCGCGGGCGGCGTATTCCCATTCGGCCTCGGTGGGCAACGACTTGTCCGCCCATCGCGCATACGCCTCGGCATCGGCGAATGCGACGTGCACCACCGGATGGTCCCATAGGCCTTCCAACGAACTGTCCGGCCCGCGCGGATGGCGCCAGTCGGCGCCGGCCACGTAGGTCCACCAGTTGTAGTGATTGCTCAAGTCGACGGGGCCGGTCGCCTTCTTGAACATCACGGAGGACGGTGCAAGCAATTCAGGTTTCGCGCCAGGATAGTCCTCCGGGTTCGCAGGGGTTTCGGCCAATGTCACGTAGCCCGTGGCCTCGACGAAGCGCTGAAAATCCGCATTCGTCACTGCGTAGCGGTCGATCCAGAATCCATTGACGCGTACGTTGTGCGCCGGCGCCTCCTCCGGGTAGTGGCTGTCCGATCCCATACGGAAGTTGCCTCCCGGAATGCGCACCATGTCGGCGACGCCGATGTCCACGCTTGCATTCATGCGTTGCTGCCCACGGCCTTGGGAGCGGCGCCGGCCGTGCTCGCGCGCCACTTCTGGTACGGAAAAGAAACGATGGTTGCCACAATAAGATAGAGCAGGATGATCCCCAACTCAGGTTTCGGCTCGCTGATCGCCCCGGAAGTGGCGATCGCGAGCGCCACCGCCGGATGACGCGATGCCGTGGACATGGCAAGCGCCGTGCGGTCGCCCGGACGCGGACCGCCGAGCAGGTGTCCCACCCCAAGGCCGATGATCGCCAGCACGGCCAGCATCAGCACCACGCCGTTGCCGATGAACGTCCGGATGATGGGCCACAGACCGTACAACAGAAGGGCGACGGCAACGACCAACAGGATGCCCGCCGTGGCGATAATGGCGTTCGAGGCCTTCTCCGATGCCGGAAGCCAGTGTCGGATCAGCAGCCCGACGATCAGCGGCGCCAGCACCGTCATCAGCATGATCTTCGCCACCGCCGCAGGGCCAATCGCCGCGCTGCGGTCGAACACCCGGTCGAGGATCAGCACGGTCAAGGGCACCAGCACGATGGCCAGCACCGACATCGCCACCAGCAAGCCGACCACATACTCCTCTCGGCCGCCGGCGGTGATCTGCTTCTTTTGGATGATGGGCGGCACCGGCGACACCGCCAGCGCCACCAGGGCCACTTTGACCTCGAACGGCAGCGCAAAACTCGTCGCAATCACCGCGGCGATGACCGGCATCACCACGTTCATGGACAGGACAGCACGCAACAGCAACGCCGGGCGCCGAAACAGAAAGGTGGCGTCCTGGAAGGTTGCCGTCAGCCCGAGCCCGAGCACGGTGAGCATGATGCTCGCCTGTAGGATGAGTCCCAGCCATTGTGACGCGGTCATGTCGGCTCCTTTCGATTGATAGGCGGCAGTTCCACCGCAGCATGTCAATGCGCTGTGGCCGACCGTCGCCGGCCGACCACAGCAAGCTACTAGCCGCCCGCAGCCCCTCTGGACATCGCTGCCAGTGCATCGTCCAGCGTGAATGTGTTGGGCTTTTGAATCGGTGGAAACTCCTTGAATGTCTCTGCCCACTTAGCCGCAACAGCGGTGGCGGGGTACAGGATAAAGACGTGGCGGATAAACCATTCGTAGTATGTATTGGATGTGACGTCGGCAAACTCGTAAGGGTCGGTGCGCAAGTTGTAAAGCTTGGGTAGGCGCAGCTTGGTAAACGGTTCGCCCCATAGGCCCAACGTGCCCTTACATCGCTGCTCAATGAAGACCACCTTCCAGTTGTCCATGCGAAGACCGAGCACATCGCCGTCGTCCGATAGGTACATGAATAGCTGGCGCGGTCCCTTTTTCTCCTTGCCGGTGAGGTACGGCACAAAGTTATAACCATCGATGTGATTCTTGTAGGTACGGCCGATGGCCTGGTAGCCCTTCTTGAGCTTCTCGCAGACATCGGGGTCGCCGGCCATGGCAAGGAAAGTTGGAAACCAGTCATGGTGCTGGACGATCTCGTTAGAGACTGTGCCCGGCTTGATGTTGCCAGGCCACTTCACGAGCATCGGAACGCGGAACGCGCCTTCCCAGTTGGTGTCCTTTTCGCTGCGAAACGGCGTCGTACCACCGTCGGGCCACGAGTTGCGATGCGGTCCGTTGTCGGTCGAGTACATGACAAAGGTATTGTCGGTAATGCCGAGCTCATCCAAGTAGTCCAGCATCTCTCCGACATTCCTGTCGTGGTCGATCATTGTGTCGTGGTACGGCGATTGCCAGCGCCCGGCCTGCCCCAGGCTCTTGGGCTTGGTGTGGGTGTACAGATGCATGTGAGTAAAATTCAGCCACACAAAAAACGGCTTATCCGCGTCTTTCGCTTTCTTAATGAATCCCTTGGCCGCAGCGGCAAAGTCGTCGTCGCAGGTCTCCATGCGCTTTGTCGTGAGCGGACCGGTATTCTCGATTTTCTGCTTGCCGACCTTGCCCCAGCGTTCTTCCACGGTCGGATCATCTTTGTCTGTCGCCCACGAGTGCATGACACCTCGCGGTCCGAAATTCTTGCGGAAGTTCGGAAAATCCTTCTCATCGGGATAGTCATACATCTCCGGCTCTTCCTCGGCATTCAAGTGGTATAGATTGCCAAAGAACTCGTCGAAGCCATGGTTGGTGGGCAGCATATGGTTGAGATCGCCCAAGTGATTCTTTCCGAATTGACCTGTGGCGTAACCCTGATTCTTCAGACAGGCTGCGATGGTCGCAGCTTTGTCGGTCATGCCGATGGGCGAGCCGGGAGCGCCCACCTTCGACAACCCGGTGCGATAGACACTTTGGCCGGTGATGAAGGCCGAACGGCCGGCTGTGCAGCTTTGCTCCCCGTAGGAATCAGTGAATCGCATACCTTCTTTGGCAATGCGATCAATATTGGGGGTTTGATAGCCCATCAAACCGCTCGAGTAGCAGCTCAGGTTCGAGATGCCGATGTCATCTCCCCAGATCACCAAAATGTTAGGTTTCTTGGGTCCGGGTTTTGCAGTTGCCATTTCAGTCTCCTTGCATTGCCTCGTTCGCGTGCCTTATTGGAATGCGAACACCTTGTTCCAATCGTTTTTCATGTCGACCACGGTCCAACCATTCGCTAAGGCGGCGTCCAACGCCTTGTCGAGCTTGCCGATCTTGGATTGCCGGTCGTAGGCCCATTCGCGCTTGGCGTCGGTGTGGTGGACCAACCCCATGAAGCGCGCGCCCTTGCCGACCTGAGTCCACTGCAGCATCTGCAGATCCCCGTCGGAATTGCCGAAGGCCAAGATTGGCTGGCGGCCGATGGCGCGGTAGATGCCCGCCGGTTTGCCCGGTCCGTCGTCGATGAAGTCGACCTTGGCCAGCCGAGTCAGAATGGGCTTTGTACCCTTTTGGGAAAACGCGACATCCGTGATGGTTCCGATGACCTGTTCCGGCGGAATCCCATAGACCCGCTCCGCCCACGGGCGCATGAATTCGATGCTGCCGCCCGACACGATGAAGGTCTTGAAGCCGTTGACGCGCAGAAAGTTAAGTAATTCCTGCATTGGAACGTAGGCCATGTCGGTATAGGGTACGTTGAAGCGTGGATGTTTGGCTGAAGCGAACCACTGACGAATCGAGTCATCGTACTGTTCCGTTGTCATGCCGGAGTTTGCGGTCATCACGAGTTGCAACACGGGTTTCAGGCCGATCGCACTCAGCGCCTTTGCGTCGTGCGCAGCCAACGCCTGGAACACAGGATCATTCTTCCACTCCGGATGATTCGGCGCTGCCGTCTTGACCTGCTCCAGCATGAACGCGACCTGGAAGTACATCGGCTGTTCGGACCACAAGGTACCGTCGTTGTCGAACACTGCCACGCGATCCTCGGGCGGCACCAGAAGAGGCGATCCGGCGGTCGTGACGTCGGCGACGAATCTCACGATCGTCTGTTTTGCAGGACCGTCATTCCAGGACGGCAGCTGCTGCGCAAGTACAACGGATGCCCACAGGCCGGCGAGCACGGTCCAACCCGTGACAACGAGTCTGCGGTACCTGTGCATCTGAGCGCGGCTCCATGGAGAAGGAGTGGCAAGGATCTGCCTTGGACCGATCCGATCGACATTGGACTTAGGTCCAATGCTGGCGCTGGCAAGATAATGGGAACTCTAACGGACACGACCGGCTTGCGATTGCTCACTTCACCTTGGCGAGCGCCGGAGGGGCCCACTCGCCGCGCTTGACCGGGTCCTTGGGTACGTAAGTTCGGAATGTCAGCGAAAATGGCTTGCCGTCGGGCGACGGCAGCCAATTCGATTCCGCCACGCCCGCGACAGCTTTCGGTCCGATCGCGATCTTCAATGAACCGTCGGTTTCCTTCTTTAGCGGCGAATAGGAATTGAGATTGAAGCGGCTTAAGGAATTCGGCACGACGCGATATTCCGGGACACTCACCAGAATCACCGACCAATAGCCGTTGACGGCGGCCGCCGGGAGGTCGTTCGACGGGAATTGCATGACGTAGCTGCCGCTGCCGTTCAACTCCTTCTCATCAGCATCGCGCGTCGCGACGAAGTAAATCACTTCAGCCGTGTTGTTGGCCCAGATTCCCGCGTAGTTCACCGTCGTGCGCAGCCAATAGTCGCCCTGATAGTTGCCGGTCCGTGCGCCGCCCACCCAATGATTCTTGTAGGGCGCGCTTTTCGTGAAGGCGTATTTCTTGAACCCGGGTACGACCTCTTCCCGGATTTGTTTGTCCAATAGGGCGCGCGCACCGCTGCTCGAGGCCGCATACGCTGCGACCGCGCGTACCTTCTGCTGCATTTCAGCGGCGTTGGGCGCCACATCAAGCGCGCTCGCGAACACGGACTCCACGTCGTCGAAGATTTCGGCGCCGAGCAGATCCTGATTGCTGAAATCCGGGATCTTCGCGGCGGGAGCAATATCCGGTTTCCCCTGAGTCCATACCTTGAATGCGTGTTGCAGCCGCACAGCACCGTCGCGGTCATCCTTGAGTTCCACCCGCGCCAGCATTTTGGCCTTGCGGGAATGCAATTCGATGCGGCTTGCACCCTGTGGGAGAGTCGGCCGCGAGCCGGGCTGAACCAGAGCAAAAGTTCCATGCGGCTTCGACGGAAAGGTGCGCTCGTTGATATTGACAATGACCTCGCCCCACTCGTCGAGTATTTGTGCGGTGTAATAGCGGCCCTTGATTTCTGGCACGTCGAGAAGCACCGGTGTTTGCTCGTCGACCGCAAACCAGGTCTCCAGATAGGCGACGTCGAGATTCGGGTTGACGAAGTCCGCCGAACCCAGTGGGTTGTATTTCACCGTGTTGTACGCGGCGGCGCCTTGCTTGATGTCCATGTGCTCCTGGCGGATTGCCAAAGCACGGCCGAGAATGTAGACGTAGGCGTCGGCGATGGCTTGATCGTCTGGACTGGTTGGCATGAAGACTCCTTTGGTCTTTCCGTACCCGATCGCGGTCAGCGCCGCCAATGTTGCATCAGCGCCTGAAGCCGCCCCGCATACCACCCATTCGGCCATGAAAGTTGCCGCCGTAGGAACCGCGGTCGAAGTTGCCGCGTCCCGTCTGGCGCTCTTCGCCGCGATCGCGTGATAACCGGTCGTTGTTGAGCGCCGGATCGGGTTTGTCGGTCTTGTTGAATTGACCATTGCCGCCGGCCTTTTCCCAGCCGCCGTCGGCGTCATGCTTGTACACATTGCCGTCGTGCCCAGCGTAAATGTTGCCGTTGACGTCCACTGCCCCGCCGTGCGTGACGTCGCCCGTTTGTTTGTCGTAATGAATATAGCCGGCGCCCGTGGCGTTGCCTTGAGCGCCGTGGCTATTGAAACCGCCCGCCGCGGTCGCTCCATTGTCCGTGCGCGCGACGCCGCCGGCCTCGCGAGTGACCTGGCCGGTATTGGTGTTGACCACAGTGCGCGCACCGGCCGCGGCGCCGTTGCCGGTGTAGATATTGCCCGCCGCGGCGCCATGGCCCGCGACGACACGTCCGGTTTGCGGGTTGTAGCGAATGCCGCCGGCGGCCGCGGTGGTGTTCCCCGTATAGATATTGGTATTGCGGCCGGCGTAGCCATAGCCGTGGCCGCCGGTCGCCGTGTTGTAGTAGGCACCGCGGCCGGCGCGCCCGTAATTGCCAGTCCAAGGGTTGGCCCAGGCGGCGGCGGTTCCGGCGACCACACTGTTGCCCCAACGGCCGTATACATTGGCCGCGACTGCGCCGCCGTAGGCCCAGGGATAATAAAATCCGGGATAGTAGCCGGCCCACGGACCCCACCAGGGGTCGAACCACGGGTCATACCAACCCCAGCCGAAGGCCAGTCCCCAGCCCACCGCTGCGCCGAACGCGAATGCCGCGCCGTAACCATAGGTGGTCGGGCAGCCGTACCAAACATCGCCCACCCAGGAATTGCAGGGATAGCCCGTGCCGTACACCACGGTGCTTTCTGACACGACCGTTCCGTAATAGCCGGGCGTGTACCCGACATACACCTCGTTGCCGTTCGATCCATAGACGCGGGCATAGGTGACGTAGTGAAGCGGCGACGAGGATGGGATGGAGTAGATCGCGGGCGGCACCGTCACCGCCACCTGCCAGGGTCCGCCCGTGCCTTCGGAGACGAACCACACCCCGTTGGAGAGCGCGTAGTAGCTGGCGCCCGGCACATCGATGATGGGCACGGACGAGTTCTGCGCGTACTTCAGCGACGTGCCATCGATCGGTTTGAACTGCGGCTTGCCATCATAGTGCGATTGGAAGGCCGCCTTGGATTTGTCGACGGTTGCCGTCTGCGGGATCGAGTTCGCGATCAGCGCCTCCTTCGATTCGGGAGTGCCGGCGACGGAAGCCAACACTGCACTCTTGGGACTGTCGGAGGGGATCTTTGCGAAGTCCGCCGGCAAAGCGCTCTGCGCCACATAGGTCCACGGTCCTTGGTTGGATGCGGCGGTAAACCATCGTCCGGAAATCAACACATACCAGGGCCGAGGATCGGTCTGCAGCGCAAACACATCCGCCGGCGTATTGCTGACATACGCGAGCTGAGTGCCGGGGATCGCCGCAAATTGCGGATCACCATCCACCACAATCAATTCGGCGGCGTGAGTACGGACGAATACCGCCGGGAATTTTCCCTCCTTGAATTCGTCCGCAATGTCTTTGGGGACATCCTTCGACGCTGGTGCCTGATTCGCGGCAACGGCCTTTTGCATCACCTGCTCCAGGGCGGGCGGGACCGAGGCGGCACCGGTCCATCGCCCCGCCAGCGACGCGGCGCTCGCCCAATGGCCGCCATAGCCGAGATAGACCTTGCCTTGATAGCGCAGGATGAGCGCGCGGGTATTGACCGTCTTCTCAACCCCCGCGACGCCCGCGGACTTCCATACCGCCTCGCCATCGATGGGAATGAGCACGGCGGGTTCGAACGAGAACAAGATATCGGGCGGCGTATTGTTGACCGGGACGGATGCCACCTTCTCCTGCGATTTGAGCAGCGCCAGCGACGCCTCCAGCTGATCCAGGCTGACGACCAGATCGGTGCCCGGAGAAATCTTCTGCGCCAGTGCAAGATACTGGGCCTCGTTGTCCGGGTTCGCCGGAAACTTGGCGCGATCGAAGATGATATTGGTCAGCGTAACTTCCCGCGCGTCCTTGTCGGTGTCGGTGCGCGCGCTCACCCAGAGCACACCGTAAGTCTGCTCCTGGACGGTATTGCCCTTGGCATCCTTGCTCGTGCCGGTGTACACGGACATGGCTGCGCGAGCCTTCAATTGGTTGCCGGTCCACGAATCGAGTTGCGGGCGATAGAGCTGGAATTTCGTGCCATCGATGGTGTAGGTGCGCGGCCACGGACGCGCATCGACAGTGCTGGGCGCCGAGGCCGGAATCGTCTTCGTCTTGGCGGCAGGGGTGTCTACCGCGAAGGAGACGCTCGCCACCGTGAGCGTCAGCGCGACAGCCAGAGAGACAATCAATGCGCGTAGGCAGGCCATGGAAAACTCCCGGACCGCGCACAGCGCGGCATGAAATTTCTGCGATCTTAGAAAGCTGCCAGGCCAGACACGATTGGACCTAGGTCCAATCCCTTACGCGACTACACGAAGCGCAACAGCACGGCACCGAACGCAAAGATTCCGATAAGAATCACGACCAACGCGGCGGCCAGAGCGGGTGTCTGCTCGATGACGGGCGCCGCCTTGCCGGCCGATTGCTTGCCGGCCAGGGCTCTGAACGGCTCGCTCCACAGGTAGCGCACGACGCTTCGATGCTGCCACGCCGAAATGACCATGATGAGTATTCCGGCCCCGATCAAGGTCAAGCCCAGATCCCGCGGCGCCTGCGGACGGCGCGCCGGGGCCACGCCCTCCATGTCATGCAGCCGTTGGAAGAACTGCACGATGGTGAATCCGAATCCGATCAGGGAGACCGAAGTACGGACCCACGCCAACAAAGTTCGATCCAGAGCCAGCCGTGTCCGAATCCAGCCGAAATGGCTGTCCGAGGTCATTCGCACCTCGAAGCGATCGGTTTGTTCTCCGTTGGTGTTTGCGTTCATCAGTGAGTTCCCCTCGTTTTGTCGCCGACTCAGACCAAGAAGCTCGCCAGCTTCCTGAGCATTACATCCAGCGGTTCCGAAATGAGCAGCACCGGCACGAACGGCAGCACTGTGGCTGCCGCCAGAGCGATCATGCTCTGTGCATCCACCGGCAAGGGCTTCATGGCGTAGACGTTAGAGACGACCTGGTACAGATCCGTGGTCGCCGAAAACGCCCCAGTCTCCAACGGGTCCTCGGGGAATTTCCGCGACAGGCCCAGCCATTTACTCTCGAACTCGTGGCCGACGCGTTCGGCGAGCGCGCCGTACTCAAGAATCGCGCTGCGCCAAGCGGCCAGCAAGTTCCCATAGAACACCGCGAGCGGCGCCGTGAATATAAGAACGGTGACGACGACTAGTCCCAGCACGACGAACTTGAAGGCGAGCGGCGAAGCGCCCGTGTGCACCACCTGGTTCGCAATGGTTCCGGCTGCAATCACGCCCGGCGCCAGCGCGGGCAGCGACCAGGCACGTACCGAGTATCCGGCAAACAGGAGTCCCGCGGCATGATCCGGGTGCGAAGCAAGCAGGTGCAGGTCGAGGCGGGAGATCAGCCAGAGCAGGCGAGTCCAAAGAAATAGCCGCCACAGCCACCCCAGGAGCAACATGAGCAACAAAGGCAGGCTCACCAGCCAATGCCACCAGCCGGCCAATGAGTAATGCTCCAGCCCATTGCCCTGGGCCAATTGCCACGCAGGAAAGCGCTGCGACACAGAAAATACCAGGCCCATCACCATCAGGTAAGAGAGGGCGATCACCAGGAGTTCCGTGACGCTGGAATCCCGCAGCCGGCGCGTCGAGGCCAACGCCGCATCGAATCGGGATCGGTCCGAATCCCGAATGAGATCGGACTCCTCGAATTGCCGCGCGATCGCGCCCAGCCGCGGCACACAAACGGCTTCTGCCAGAATGAGCAGCGGAACGGCGATTAAATAACGCGCGTGCACGGCGAAGTCCTGGAAAAATGATCCGGCGCCCGGCCGGGGAAGCAGGTCGCCGCGAGCCGCGGTCAGCAACAGGAGCGGCAGCCAGGTGATGGTCACCACGCCGATCGCCAGCCGCAGAATACGCGGATCGCCGGATTTGCGCAGACGCAGCCACGCCTCCAGCCGAGAGGGCGGGCCCCCATAGAAGATCTCGTTGTCCACGATGCCTCGCGGGTTTCTGCGGCGTAAGCGATTAAAGGCGAAACAAGAAACGCAACAATGGGCCCTTGGTCCACTATCGACGATGCGGGTGAGACCAATGTCCCATTCCAGCAGGCCCATCGTCCCCCGAGACTGCATCGGCACTGTGTAGGCGGAGAATCAAATCCTGCAAATACACCAGACATTCAGGCGGACCCCGGCCTTGGTCCTCGCCCTTGCCGCGTGCTGCGCCAGCGCCTGGCAAGCGCCGGCCATCGCTGCCGAAGACGCGGATGCATTGGCCAAGAAGCTCGCCAATCCGGTCGCGGCGCTCATCTCAGTGCCGCTGCAGCTCAATTGGGACACGGGGCTGGCCGCGAACGGTTTGGGCGAGAAGTATCTGCTCAATGTCCAGCCGGTAATCCCTCTCGTGCTGAACGACAAGTGGAATGCCATTTCCCGCACCATCGTGCCGCTTGAGGCGCAGTCCGACATCGTGCCCGGGGACAATCATCAGTCCGGCTTGGGCGATGTCACAGAAAGTCTGTTCTTTACACCGAGACAACCGCTCCCCGGCGGCTGGGTCGTCGGGGCGGGACCCGAGCTCTTGTTTCCGACGGCAACCGATTCTGCTCTCGGCAACGGCAAGTGGGGCATCGGCCCCACCATCCTGGTGCTCAAGCAGACACCCAGCGCCTGGACCTTCGGCGCACTTTGGAGTCGGGTCTGGTCCGTTGCGGGCAGCGACAATCGCCCGAATCTCGACTCGACCTTCATACAGCCTTTCCTTTCCCGGGGCCTGGGCAAAGGCCTGACCGTCGGCGTGAACCTCGAAGCGAGCCATGATTGGGAAGGCGATCATTGGGTGGTGCCGATGAATATCACTGCTTCGAAGGTGACCAAGTTGGGCAGTCAGCTCGTGAGCATCGGCGGAGGCGTACGCTACTACCTTGAGGCACCCACCGGCGGGCCGAACTGGGGTCTGCGGTTCTCGTTTACACTGCTGTTTCCGAAGTAGGCCTGGATCCGATTCCCGTCAGCTCAGTCGCGATAGAATGATGCGCGGACGGAGAGGAGTTGTACGGTGACTAGGCGAATCCGGCGGGCGGCGAAATTGATCGGCTTGGCACTGCTATGGTTCCTGATGCTCTGCATGGCCGCGTGGGGAGTGCTTGCGCTGCTCTTCTTCGAGCACGCTCCGCCACGCACTGGCCTTAGGCTTCGCTGCCGTGTCGTTGCTGGCATTGATCGGATTGATGGTGAGGCGCTGGCGCGCGCGGACTGTCGGCGCCTTCTTTGCCTGGTTCGCAGTGCTGCTCGTCTGCTGGCTCAGCACCGAGCCCTCGAATAGCCGCGACTGGCTGACGGACAGCGCGATCCTGGCCTATGCAACCTTCGAAGGCGACCAAGTCACGGTGCACAACATCCGCAACTTCGACTACCGCACCGAGACGGACTACACGCCTGGGTACTATGACCGGACCTTCAATCTCTCCCAGCTCGACTCGGTGGACCTCGCCGCGGTCTACTGGATGGGTCCGGCAATCGCCCATGTGTTCGTGAGCTTCGGCTTCGCCGACGGTCATCACCTAGCGGTCTCGATCGAGGCGCGCAAGGAGAAGGGTGAGGGCTATTCCACGGTGGAAGGGTTCTTCCGTCAGTACGAGCTCTACTACGTCGTCGCGGACGAGCGCGATGTCATCCGTCTGCGCACGAACTACCGCCACGATCCGCCGGAGGAAGTGTACTTATTTCGCGTGAAGTCCGACGCTGAAGGACGGCAGCGCTTCTTTCTCGACTATCTGCGCAAGATCAATGCGCTCAAAGAACATGCCGAGTGGTACAACTCGCTGACCACCAACTGCACCAGCAACATCTGGCTGCACTCGCGGGTCAACCCCGGACACCTGCCCTATTCCTGGAAGATCCTCATCAGCGGTCACGTCCCGGAATATCTGTACGAAAATGACAGGCTGGATACGAAGGTGCCGCTTGAGGAATTGATGCGCCGCGGCCATGTCAATGAGCGTGCGCACGCCGCGGACAAGGCCGAGGATTTCTCGCAGCTCATACGCGAGGGACAGCCGATCCCGTAACGATTAGCGGAACATCGGATGATTGAGGATGGATCCCGCGCCCACCGGGGTTCCCAGGGTGATCCACCCGGCCCGCGAGCCGCTGGCCCAACCGATGCCGATGGTGAGTGTGCCGATCGGCGTCCGTCCGCCGATATAACCCGAGGCGCCGTAGAGCATCCCGTCCTGCGTGGGATCGATCCGCTGGTACAACCGGCCACCCTCCACCCTTAGCCCGCTGTACAACGACTGACTCAAGATCGGCAGGATGTCTGCCACGTGCCAGAGAAAAGCGCCGTCGACTGTCCAATAGCCGCGGGCACGAACCTCGCCGATGGAGTAGCCGGGAAAGCTCTGCGGGCCGCCCAACGAGAATGCCCGGTCCGCGGGCAGAGGGCCGCCGAGGTCGGTGCCACCCGCGGCGGTGAGCCATATCATGCTCTTTCCGACGGGGACCCCCTTCCGCAGTGCGGCCTCGAGGCGCTGCCAGTCGCGTACCGCGCCCAAGGAACTGTCCGAATTGTAGTACTGCACCTCGGCGGCGAGGCCGTGGCTCGCGAAGCTTTCCGCTTCGCGGCTATCGTAGGTCGCGTTCGCAGCCAGCCCAGCATCCGTGGTGTCAACCACTGGCAACAACGGGATCCCGGTGTCGACATCCGTACGGCGCTTGTCAGCCCAATAGCCCACCCTGAACTGTGCCGCGTTCGTGAGGTTGGCGCCGACGTCGAATTGCCCGCCGGCATCGTTGAAGTGGTATCTCGCGATTCGGTTGTCGCCGCTGTAGATGTCTTCGATGGACTGTCCCGCCAGCAGACCGGGTTCGATGAAGAAGGTTTGCGCGACATTGAGCGGCTGGTACAGGCTGGTCTGGATGAGCGAGTCAGAGCCCACCTGTAGCCGGTTGCGCCACTCCCCACCGTAGGAGTTCAACCAGCGGCGCACGTGCTGTATCCCTAACTCGAATTGCAGATCACCGCCTCCGGCTCCGTACAATCCAACGTTCGGCCGAAGATAGTCCGGCCCCATCCGTGACTCGCTCGGCTCCCAGACCAGCATGGGATTGGCGGGGTCGCCGGCGAGCTTGTAGTTGACACTGTCCAGCTCGCCCACCACGGCCATGCGCGCGGCATCACGGCTGATCGCGGCGGTGTCGACGGTGTCGCCCGCACGCACGGTTGTCAGGGTGCGCAGGTACTCAGGGTTCACGCGCCTGAGCCCTTCGAACTTGACGTCCGCGACCCGGACCTCGATGGCCTGATGCACGGTAACGCCGCGTCGCCAGGCGACATAGTCCTGTTCGGACACGGAATACTTCGCCAGTCGGCCCGCGGCCGCGCGGGCTGCCTTCTCGCCGAGCGGGATGGTCTCCGGCGTGCGTTCGAAATCCCCGGAGCCGATGTCGCCCAGGAAGACATCGATACGTACATCTTTGTCCGTCAACGTCTGTAACTGCAGCCGCTCATTGGCCTCGGACATGACGTCATTGCTGCGCGAGACGAGACTGGCCGCGCCACCCAATTGATCGCGGGTCACCGGTGTCTTGGCGAGATTCACGGCGATGACCACGTCCGCGCAGGTGCTGCGCGCCACATCGATGGGCAGGTTGCGCACGACGAATCCGTCCGACAATACGTACTGGTCGGTGACGACGGGTGCGAAGGCGCCGGGAACCGCCATGCTGGCGCGCATCGCCATGGCGATGTCGCCGTGGTCGAGCACCACCATGTTCCCCGTCAGCATGTCCGTCGCCACGGCCCGAAAGGGAATCGGCAGCTTGTTGAAGTCCGCCACCAAGCGGCCCTTGGCGACGTAGCTGCGCAGCATGTCGTCGATGGCGCTGGTCGGAATCAGGCCGCTTTGCGTGACGATCTTGCCGCCTTTGATGCCCACCTCGATGGATCCCGCTGCGGCGTTGAAGCGCTTCTGCTCGGCGGTTTCCAGCGGCCGATTGCCGACCCCACCGACCACCGCCTTCCAGTCGACATTCCTGACGAATTGCTCAATCTCGCTCGCCGACATGCCGGATGCATAACCGCCGCC
>Ga0193726_1001023_pt1 | contig 24252 bp, 22 predicted proteins | sample H2c1metaG_FD_144928 | JGI IMG/M metagenome (GOLD analysis project Ga0193726, IMG submission 144928) | Soil microbial communities from a riparian zone of the East river system, Colorado, United States - H2c1 | ecosystem: Environmental > Terrestrial > Soil > Riparian zone | place: USA: East River...
GGTGGACGAGCGCCCCCGGGCCGAAGATGACAGATCTGGTTAGCTCTATATCCCTATTGCGTGTATCGCACAAGCAGCAATTCGAGCCCGCAGATTGCGAAGGATCAGGAGCGTCATCGGTTTCGAACGGAGGCCAAAAAGCGCAACTGGGAATGCCTGCTTGGTCAATGTGCCTAAATTGCGGATTGCGGCCCGGGCGTACCGGTCGGAGCGGTAAGGGAAGACTTGGCGGTGATTCTGGCTAAGAATGCGACAATTGGCGGCAACGCAAAACACCAGCTGCCGATCGCATGAAAGAGTAACGCACCGGCCGCGGCGCCCGCGGCGAAACTTACGACGGCGACACACATGCGTCGTAACCGAGATCTGATGGCGTCGCGTGTAACCCCCTGCGCCCCGCGAATCACATCCGCAATATCGATCATAATCTGAGTCGTCGTACCGGTCATGATGGTTGTTGGCGGAACAGCAGCTAAGTGAATACGATTCGCCGCATTTTGCATTGCCATCGCCGAAACCAGCGTCATGCCCATTATGATCGCGGGCGCGCCATCACCATTGGTAAATGGACCCAACGTGATCGCAAGTACCGCGGCAACAAACAGGAGGAGCAGCTGCAGGGTTAACATTGTTTCAAAGACCGGCCAACGTGCCGGCAGGTTGAAACTAACCAGCCGCGTCACGATGATCACCATGCAGAACACCGGCAACGCAAGCAGCTTCGCAACGACGCCCGAGGTTCCGAATACCAGCGCGGCTCCGATGGTTACGAAATTGCCCGTGACGTGCGCAGTGAACAGGCCCTGAAGCGCGAGGTAGCCTGCGGTATCAACGTACCCGCCATTGAAGCTCAGTAGTGTGGGAAAGGTGAGTTTCATTTCGTTCTACCATCCATATTTGAATTCGGCGCCAACGTAGTTGCTGTCATGTCCGCCCGCCACGCGAAGCGCATCGCCAATTGCAAAATGCACCACCTCGAGCGCCAGGGATACATGTGAGTTAAGGTTATAATCTGTGCGAAACTGAGCATAAGTCCCGGTATAGCGGCCAGGATGCCCGACCGTGCCCGCAACAGGAATATCCGGCTGCGTATACACTGCATCGGCGGTCGTTTCACGCCATTGGAAACCAACTGCTCCCATCAGTTTGAGGTTTGCAAGCGGATGCACCGTCACCGAGGGCTTCACATGGATGAAATTCACGTAACCCGTATAGCCGGCAAGCGTCACGTAATAGCCGTTGGGAAATAGCGGATTGAAGGTATTGAACCGGTTATCGGTCGGGCTCCTATCACCCGAGGAGGCGTCCACTTGAATTCCGAAACGCGGCGTCCACGGGATGTCTCTCAGCGTATATCCCGCCAGCGATCCGAACGCCCACGCCTCGATATCCTCGAGGCCGATCCGACCCATCTGGTTCATTGCCTCCACGTCCCAATCAAGCGAGCCCTTGGTGCCTGCAAAGCGCACATCGACGATGTCGCGTCGCTCATAGCCGTGGGCGCCCGGAAATCTTGCGCCGTCTTGCGTGAACCGCGATAGGTACGCGGAAAGATTGGCGGAGTTCATGATCTTGCGCTCGACACGAAAGCCGCCGTAGGTCAGCTGGTTGTTGCTGTTGTCATCGAATGGCCGCAGGTCGCGATCTTGGACCGGATGGCTGTAAAATGCGATGTATCGCCATGGTCCAAGCTCATAGTCGACCCATGCGGCATCATAGGATTGGCGCACGTTAGGGCCGTCCCGGACGGAGACGAATCGCTGCAGGTCAAAGCCAAACTGTTGCCTACCCAGGCGAACCTTTAGTGTTCCCCCGGCGAGAGGTTCTACCAAAGCGATGAATGCCTGTTCGAGATCCAGCCGGTCTTGGTCCACCGGCGTCAAGATCTTCTTGTCGAACGCATTCTCCTTCTGAAGTTGGACAAACAACTGGAATTGCCCGGCCACGCGTAGGTCCGCACTCAACTCCGCTCGGCTAATGACATAGTCTTGATTGCGGTTGGTGCCGACGCCAAAGCTAGTGGCATCATTTGCCTCGAACCGCTCGCGAAGCCCCGCGCCCAATGACAAATAGGTTTTCGGATCGTCGGCGGATAAGGAGATGTATTTGAGGCTATCGAGCGGTTCCCGTGGGACGCGGGGATCTGCGAGCACCGACCAGTCCTCCTGCCAGCGATTGAATAGAATGGCCGGCCGCCGGGGCGCTTGGTCATCCGCTTGGACTGACTGGTCGGCTGCTGCCACCCCGCCCCCCGATAAGATCAGGGCGGCAACGCAGACATGGGTCTTGAATCGCATCGATTCATTTGCCGGTCAACGAATGAATCTCGGCGATATAGCCCCCGGGGAACAGCACCAGCGCCGATCCACGATCCCTGCTCTGATAGGGCTCCACCAACACGGTCACGCCGGCGCTCTTGGCCTTGGCCAGGGTTTCATCGAGATTCTTGACCTCGTAGCCGGTCAGCTCCCGGCCATAGGGGTAAGGCAAATGACCGTCGGTCACGAAGGCCGTCAGCTTGCCGAAGGCGGACTCGATGCGGATGCGCCGGTAAGTGTCGCCAGCCCGGCCGATCTCGACGCCCGGCGCCTTAGGCTGATCGGAAACGACCTTGCCGTGCGAGAACTTAAGATAGCTCTTCACGAAGGCAGCGCTTCGCAGCGGCGAGATATAGACGCGGTTTTCGGGCACGGCCTGAAACGGGGCATACGACGGCGGCGTCGTGTGCCAGTAGATTTGCGTGTTCACGCCGCCCGGCCACTGGATGACCGCGTCCCGGCCGAAAACGTCGGGGAATGGCTCGACCAGAACGTCCGCACCCGCGGCGCGCGCGGCTTTGATCGCGACGTCCATATCGGTGACGAGGAAGCCGGTCCGCTCGGCGCCGTAGGGAAAGGGAATCGGCGTCTTGAAGCCGAAGAGCGACACTGTTCCGACGGGCGTTTGCAAGAGCTGCGAGGTCGTGCTACTCGGCGTCGGCGTTACCGTGATCATCACCTGCTTGGTGCTTTGACCGCCAAAGGTTGCGAGGAAGCTCGCGACGAAACGATCGACGTCGGGGGGTGCGACGTACACGTGAGTCGTATCGTATTGCGGCCCTACCGCCACCGCCGGGGAGGCCGACGCCGGCGTAGTCGCGCTGTATGCGAGGTTGGCCGCCGACATCAATACTGCAGCGGTGAGGAAAGCGAGTGGGAATCGACGATGCATATATAACTCCTTAATCAAAATCAAAAAGTCGAGAGGTTTGCTCACTCCCGATGTCTCCCAACTAAGTCGTGCCACGCAACCAGAAGGAAGCCACCGGCGAGTCCCAGGTGCTCGTAAAAAGAATTTTCTACCCCGAATCTCTCCGCCGGCCCAAGCTCCCAGTACCGATTGGCCATAAACGACGCGGCGACGGTGAACGCACCCAGCGCAAGCGCACCGAGCCAGCGCCAGTATCCGGTCAGGATGGCGACGGATGCGACGAGTTCCAAAGCAATCACGGCGATCGCAAAGGGCATTGCAGGCGCGACGCCGAAGTGACTCATCTCGACGACGGCGCCGTTGATGTTCGCCAACTTCACGATGCCGCCCTGCAGGTACGCGGCACACAGCCCAAGCAGGGCAACCCATCGCACTACAGGCGTGGCGAATCGAGACAGCCAGTCAGATACAGCGCTCATGTCAATACCCTTTAAAATGCCCAGCACGTGCAGCCGAAGTCGCCCCATAGTGCGGACTGTGGCGAATGAGGATGCGCGCCCTGGCAGCGGTGGGCCGCTACCCGTTGCGCACCTGACGCGGCCACCGCCGCTGCCACTGCTTCAGCCGGACTCTGATAGCCGCCGTAGTAGTTGACGGGCGACCAGTCCGGCATGGCCGGTGGCAGCGGCGGCGCGAGATTCGAGAACTCATCGGAAGCGTGCACAGGTCTGCCCCCGAGCAATGTCAGGACTGACGTGATGTCCGCGATTCGATCTTCGGGCACGCTGAAGTAGTCATCCGACAACACCGCGAGATCTGCGAGCTGCCCTACTTTGATCTGACCCTTTTTGCCGCCCTCGCCGGAGAACCAAGTGTTCGCTTCGGTCCACAGGCGCAGCGCCTGCTCGCGATCGAGTGTCTGCGACCCGGGATACAACTTCAGCCCGCCTACGGTCTTTCCGGTGACGAGCCAGGAGAGTGAGACCCACGGGTTGTACGAAGCGACACGCGTTGCATCTGTCCCGGCACCCACCGGAAGGCCGCTCCTCAACATTCGCTGAATGGGCGGCGTGCGCTCCGCGGCGGCACGGCCGTAGCGCTCGACGAAGTATTCACCTTGGAACGCCATGCGATGCTGAATGGCGATGCCGCCGCCGAGTTCAGCGATGCGGTCGATATTGCGATCCGAGATCGTTTCGCAGTGATCGAAGAACCAATGCAGTCCGTCGAGGGGCGTGTCGCGGTTGACCCTCTCGTAGACATCGAGCGCACGGGAGATCGTCTCGTCGTATGTCGCGTGGAGCCGCCAGGGCCAACGACGCTCAGCGAGCAATCTTACGACGGGCTCCAGATCGGTCTCCATCGAGGCAGATAGATCGGGACGCGCAACGCGGAAATCTTCGAAGTCCGCAGCGCTGTAAACGAGCATCTCGCCCGCCCCGTTGTGGCGATAAAAGTCGTCGCCCTGCCCCGGCCTCACCCTGCTCGACCAATTGCGAAAATCCGCGAGTTCCTCTTTGGGCTTCTGCGTAAACAAGTTGTAGGCAATGCGGACGGTCAACTCTCCGGCCGCGTGCAGCTCCTCGATGATGCGATAGTCTTCGGGGTAATTCTGAAATCCACCTCCAGCATCGATGGCGCCTGTTACACCGAGCCGATTTACCTCTCGCATGAAATGACGACTGGAATTCTTCTGGTACTCCTCCGGCAACTTCGGGCCTTTCGCGAGCGTTGCATACAGAAGGGCCGCGTTAGGCTGGGCGAGAAGCAGTCCGGTCGGATTGCCGTTGCGATCGCGCACGATCTCACCGCCCGGCGGGTTCTGCGTGGCTTTGTTGTATCCCACCGCACGAAGTGCCGCGCCATTCAGCAGCGCGCGATCGTACAGATGCAGAATGAACACCGGGGTATCCGGGGCGATGGCACTCAGCTCGTCAATCGTTGGGAGCCGTTTCTCCGCAAACTGATGTTCGGTGAATCCGCCGATGACGCGCACCCATTGTGGTGCCGGCGTGCGATCCACTTGCGCCTTGAGCATCCGCAGCGCTGTCGATAGCGAGCGCACGCCATCCCATCGCAGCTCCAGATTGTAGCTGAGCCCGCTACGAATGATGTGCATGTGACTGTCGATCAACCCTGGGATGACGCGGCGACCTTGTAAGTCGACACGTTTGGTTGTCGCGCCGGCCGTCGCTTCTACATCCCGCGCACGTCCGACAGAGAGAAAGCGGCCATCCGCGATCGCCACCGCTTCCGGGCTCCCATTGCTACGATCGAGCGTGCTAAAGCGTCCGTTATATAGAATAAGGTCTGCAGTCATCGAAAAATCTCCGGGTAGGGTACGATTCACGTTGGCGCGTCGATGTTCTTGGGCTGCTGGGCTTTCCCGGTTTTCCCAGGAAGCTGGCCGAAGATGTGCGGCACGCACTGTTCGCGTACCCACGCAGTCGAGACGGGTTCGCTCGAAACCAGGCGCTTGGCGAGCGGAACGAGTTGTTCGCCGAGCAAGATGCCCAACAGCCCAACCAGCGCGATCACCGGAGGTGCTGGCGAGCGCACGTTCAACACGCCGTAGATCACACCGACCAGCAAACCCACGCCGAGCGACAACACATATATCTTCATGGCAGGTACCTCCGACAACAGATCCGGGCTAGTGCGCTTCGGAAGCAGCGAACATGGTCTTGGCGTAGATCACGCCGAGTCCATAGGCGCCGCCGTGCACGCGGGCAATGCCGGTCGTCTCTGCGTAGGTCTCACTGCGCGCCCAATCGCGCTGCAGCTCGAGCAGGTACTGGAGCGAGGTCATTGGTCGCGCGCCGGCCTGCACCACACGGTCGATCGCGCGCTCATGCGCCTCTTCTGAAACGTCCCCGCAGGCATCGGCGATGACGTACACCTCGAATCCCTGATCGAGCGCTGAGAGCGCAGGGCCGACGATGCACACACTGGTCCACAGGCCTGCAAGAACGATCCGCCCTTTGCCGATCTCATTGACCCGCTTGGCGATGCGCGCGTCTTCCCAGGTATTCATGGTGGTGCGATCGATGACTTCGTCCTTCGGGAACACCGAGCGAATCTCCTCGTAGATCGGTCCCGAGAAGCTCTTCTCGGCAACGGTGGTCAGAATCGTGGAGACCTTGAATTCCCGCGCAGCCTTCGCGACGAGCGCGCAATTGTTGCGAAGCAGGGTAGCGTCGATCGTCTTGGTGGCGAATGACATCTGCGACTGGTGATCGATCATGATCAAGGTGTGATCGGTGGGAGAGAGCAGTGTTTTCCCGGGAGTGGCTTGGGCTTTCGGCATGGAGATTTTCCTTTCTGGATCGGTTGAAAATGAGGTTGGTTCGGATCAATGGGGCACACATTGCCGCCTTGCTACTCACCGTGGACTCACCACTAGTGCGCTCCCCCATTGAGGGGATATGTCAGGCAACGGCGCCCGCCCAAGCTGAGCATCACGGCGCAGAGAGATCACACGGCATCGCAGTGGATGGCACCGGACGAATTCGATCCCATGAGCCCACGGCACCCCGAGGAACGAAACATTGCGCGAGATGAATCACGAGATGTCGGCATGACGGCATCGGTCAATGTTTACCATGGCAACTCTCGCTAGACGCGTGGAGGGCCGTACGCCGTTTCTCGCATTCCTTGCGCAAGAGCTCGCGCCAAGAGAGGGCCGCGGGCTCGCCGTCGCGCGCATCGCGGCGGCCTGCACGATCACGGTTGCGATTGCCATGGTGTTTCGCATTCCGCTCGCCGCATACATGGCCTATATGGTCTTCCTGACGAGCAAGGATGACAGTGCCGCGACTATGAAGATGGCCGTGGCCGGAGGACTCGCCATCACCTTTGCCATCATTTTCTCGCTGGGTCTCGCGCAGATCTCCTTGGGCGATCCGGCAATCCGCTTACCCGCAATGGCGCTGATGACCTTCTTGGCAATGTTCAGCGTTCGCACCTTTGCGCTTGGACCCATTTCCTTCCTCGCCGGCTTTATCGTAGTGACGATGCAGTCGGTCGTCGACGAAGTGCCCAATCCGGAAGTCTTCACGCGAACGACCCTATGGCTATGGGTGGTTGTGGTCGTTCCCGCGTTGACGATGGCACTGATTAGTCTGCTCTTTGGCCCCCTGGCAGCGGCAGTGGCCGAGCGCGGCGTTAGGAAAGTCCTCACAGATCTCGAGGCCGCGCTAACCCATGGCGAAATCGCTGGGCGGCTCGCACAATGGCGCACAATCCTGGTGGCGATCATCGAGAAGTCGCGAAATCCGCCTGCGATTCAGCGGTTGCTGGATGCATTGGTCATTCTCGAGGCCTATCCGGACCCGATACCGCCGCGCGAACGAACACGTCTGTCCTATCTGGTTCGAGGCTGCCTTGGCGCATTGGAGCGTCGGAGCCCTGCGGCCGAAGCGCCTCCTGAAACGGAGTCGCTGCCGGAAGCGCTTGCAGCGACTCACGCCTTTGCTGAGCTGCAACGCGAGCTCTCTCGCACACCTGCGCATCAACCTGCTCATACCGGGCACAAGCCACGGCAGTTGTTCGTGCCCGACGCGTTGAGCAATCCCGCTCACTGGCAGTTCGCGCTGAAAACCACTCTCGCGATCATGATCGTGTACAGCGTGTACACGATGCTCGACTGGCCCGGCTTGCTAACTTCGATCGTGACGGTCTTCTTCGTCGCGCTCGGAAGCGTCGGTGAAACGGTTCACAAGCTCGTGCTGCGACTCTCGGGAGCGATCATCGGTGGATTGCTTGCGGGACTATCGATCGTATTCGTGCTTCCTCACTTCACTGACATCGGACAGTTGTGCGCGCTCACTGCGGTGGTCGCGCTGTTCGCAGGTTGGGTCACCACCAGCAGTGAGCGCTTGTCCTACGCTGGTATGCAGATCGCTTTGGCGTTCTTCATGGGGTTGCTGCAAACGTACTCGCCTGCCACGGATTTGACCGTGCTGCGAGACCGAGTGGCCGGCATCCTCTTGGGCAATGTCGTGATGACACTCGTGTTCAGCGGGCTATGGCCAGAATCGGCAATTACGAGACTCCGCGGCGCGTTGGCAGACGCGCTGCGCGGTATCGCCGCGCTGCTGAGATCGCCCCAGAACGCTGAAACGAGCAGACAGCACACAGTTGAGGCTCTGGCGCGGGCAGACAACTTCGAAGCACTGAGCCAATTCGAGATCGAGATGCTGCCGCGACAGACGCACTTACCTGACCTTCACAGCATCGAGCGATTGGCCGGTGCCGCCTTCGTCGCCAGCAGCGAGCCGCTCGCGCGCGACGTCGATGCACAGGCAGTTTCGTCACTCGGCGATTGGTTAGCTCGAGCGGCTCACGCGACGGCCGAGGACAGCGCGCTCCCATCAGTTGCTGAAGCTGCGACGACCGCTAAATCCGGGACGGCTGCACAAGTGGCGGTTTCCAAATTGAGCATCGAGATCGAGCATGTCGCATCGTCGCTGCAGTAGCCGCAATCGAACGACTCTGTGGCTGCTCGAGCTGTTCGTGATGCTTCCCGCCGTCAGTCACCCAGACGTGAGCCTGCGGTCAGCCCTACTGCGCTAAGTTTCCTTTTAAAAGGCTAACAGTTTCACAACCTAAGGAGTCAGATTTCATGCGTAAGTTGATTTTCAGTCTCGCCGCCCCCCTTCTATTGTCGGCCGTCGCTGTGGCGGCAGACGACGCCGCGCCGCCGGTTGCACCCGGAGCGATACCCTCGGGCTACGTTTGGTATAGCGGCGGCTCGGTCGCCGTGGGCATAGGATACACCTGGGGACACGGCACTCTTTACAACAGCAAAGACCAAAAGCAGTACCCTTTCAAACTGTCGGGCGTATCGATCGCGGACGTTGGTGGAGCCGGAATCAACGCCGAGGGTGAAGTCTATAATCTCACCAGCCCGGCTGATCTCGCCGGCAACTATTCGGCGGTCACCGCCGGCATAACGATCATTGAGGGCGGCTCCGTCGCCTATCTCAAGAACGAGAAGGGTGTCGTAATCAAGCTGCATTCACAGACGGGCGGCTTGCGATTCAACCTGTCCGCCAACGGTATGCACATCACGCTCAAGTAGCCATGGATCAGCGAGCAAGGTCCCAACGGCCCAGCACTTCCTCCTGGGCCTTGCGCGGCGGGACACGCCCGCCGCGCTCTTTAATTTGGTTAGATCGAGCGGCTCACGCGACGGACGAGGACATCGCGCTCCCATAACGACTCGGCTTTCGTGCCAGAGCAAATGAGGTTGATTCGGATCAATGGGGCACACATGGCCGCCTTGCTACTCACCGTGGACCCACTACTCCCGAGGTGACCGCCATTGCTCCGGCGCTCAGCCCCCCGGACGGGGGACTCCACGACGCGCGGCAGCCGCGCACACTGCAGGCGTGACCACATTCGATCGCGAAGCCGCTCCAACCACGAGCCAGAGTGCTGCGTCAATTTCTGAGGGTGCAGCCGATACTCACACGCATCATCATGAAAGCCGACGCAAGCAATTGCGCGCGTCTCCGGCCGTGACTGTCCACGCATCGATGCCGAAGCAGAGCTCACACGATCTATTGATGGTAACCGCTCAGCTCATCGAGGCCGCGTGTCGCGCAAGGGACGGTGACAGCGACGGCACCAGAGCGCATATCGCCCGTGCTGTGACGCTACTGGACGGACATCCGGGACCGGGGGTTACGAGGCAAACCAGCGACCGACGGCCAAGACAGATCCCGCGCGGCGGTTTCGCGGCGTGGCGGTCGCGACGGCTCGCGGCCCATGTCGATGCAAACCTCAGTGGCAAGATCGTCATCAAAGACCTCGCGGCGTCGCTCGACATGAGCGTCGGTCACTTCTGCCACGCGTTCAAGCGCACGTTCGGCATGCCTGCTCGCATCTGGATCAGACAGCGGCGCATCGAGCTCGCTCAAGGTCTCATGCTCACAACGGGCGCCTCACTAAGTGAGATTGCCTTGACCTGCGGCATGAGCGATCAGTCGCATTTCACCCGTTCGTTCCGGCGCATCGTCGGCGAGACGCCCTCTTCCTGGCGGCAGACACGAGATGGCGCCATGGAGGAACAAGTCACCGAACTCGCCGGTCCTTGCACAACCTGGCACAACGAAGCGGATCATCATCGAGAAGGCTTGACGGCTGGGACGCGCCGCAGGAAGCCTGATCATTGTCATCCCGCGAGCTGAACGAGGCGCAGTTCCTGGCGTCCCTACGGCTCGCTCACCGCAGGAGCGAAGACATCGGCACACGGATGATCAGGCGAAGTGTTGCAAGCAGCGTAAGTTTGGGACGTTCAAGCCAGGCTTCGACCTGGAAGCTTCGAGCCGAGCCGCGCAGACACCATTCGCAGAAGTGCTCACAGTTGTTGGTCAACAGCCGATAGCGGTCTTCCCCCACCCGGGATCGTGCTCGGCAGACGACCTCTCGAACGTCGAAATCGGATGGCGCGTCCGCTCTCACCCAGACGCGCTGTCCGCGCGCGAAATGAGCGAGAGGAACTTCTTCCACCGCTCCTCTGCGTAGACCGTGTGCGAGCCCCGAGTAGTGAACGACCTTGCGAGCGCCGACGTAGATGCCGTGATGCCGATAGCCGCGCCGAGGTGTGACAAGGTGCGAACCCAACGGGGGTTCTTGGTCCCCGACCAAGAGCCAGTCGCCTCTAAGCTGCCCGCCAGATAGCGCACGCTCACACACGAAGAAACGAACGTCATATTTGTCTCCTTGCCTGAACAGACGCATGGCAACGTCACCACGGCCTAAGGGCGCACGCTCACAGCGCGCTTCCCAATGTGGCGTAGGCGGCGCGCTCGCGCACGCTGTGATAGAGGGCTTGCGTCTTGGCGTTGGGCGCTATGCCGAGGAAGCGCGTCAGCAACTCACGGCAGCGCCTGTAGGCCTGCAGCGCCTCGCTGTGATCTCCGAGCTGCTGGTGGCAGAGCATCAAGCCCCGATACAGACCCTCGTTGAACGAGTCGAGCTCGAGCCCGGATCGATACAAGTTCGCAGCATCCTCCCACCGGCGCGCGTGTTCGCACTCACGCGCCGCATCGCGGATGGCGCGCAACAAACGATCGCGCAACTCCTGGCGTGCCTTCAAGACCCAGGGCTTTTCGGCCTCGTGCTGCAGAAAATGCCCTTGATAGAGGAGTCGCAGACGGCCGATCTTTTCGATGCCATTCGCCTTAGGATCATGAGGCCGCTGCAGTTCCTCCTCGAACTCCCACATGTCGACCCACAGCTGATTCCGGTCCAGGCTGACCTTGCCGCCCTCCATGCGTACCGCCTGGCGTGCACCGAGCAGCTGGCGCAGCCGATAAAGTGCGCTTTCGAGCGCGTGGTACGCGGCATCGCCCTCAGAATCCGGCCACAGCGCATCGATCAGCGCGCCCGCATTCACTTCGGCTCCACCAAACGCGATCAGGGCCTGCAGCAGCTCCTGCGGCTTGCGCAAGCGCGGCGGGATGATGATAGGGGCATCTCCCGTGAGTAAGCGAAAGCGCCCCAACACATGGACCCTGAATCGTTCGCGGCCGGACATAGCAAACCCCTTTTGAGACACCGTGGAGTATTCGCTGCAGAGATAGGAAACCACCGGTGCACGGCTTAAAACCATTGCACATGCGTAGGCAAAAAATGCACGCGTGCAAGATCCACGAACCAAGGGATACGAAAAGATGGACGTTGGTAGAGATCGGCTACGACTTAGGTACGGCGATGACATGTGTCGAAGCCTAGACCACAGGCATCAAGGTGCGCTTGTAGGTAGAGAAGCCCGGCTTTTGGAATCCTGCGGACGCGGTGGAACGTTGAGTTCTGCGCGAGCCTGACGTAACCCAGCGGGCGGTTACGTTTTCACCGTGCGATTGATGATCCCGCCGGGAACAGTGAGCGTGATTACCGTACCGGAACCGGCGGAGCTCTCGACTGAGAATTTTCCCATGATGCGGCCAGTACGCTCGCGCATGCTTTGCAGACCGAAGTGCCCTGACCTGCCACGATGCACGATATCGGGATCGACGCCCACGCCATTGTCACAGATACGGAGGCTGAGATCTTGCGCATAAGAGAGCTCAACTCTCAGCTGCGTGGCCCGCGAATGTACGCAGGCGTTGCGGATTGCCTCATACCCGATGCGATATACCTCGTCTACTCACCGCCGACATCATGGCTCTGCAGCGCGCAGCGCACGCAAGCGAGCAATTCGTCCGCAGCGAAGGGTTTTATGAGATAGCAAACCACGTTGGCTTTGATTGCTCGCGCTTGCGCCCGCGCGTCCGGATAGGCGGTCATCAGAATGGTGGGGATCGCACGATTCGAGGCGACCAGATGCTGATGTAGCTCGAGTCCGGTCATCTTCGGCATGCGCATGTCCGCGATCAGGCAGCAGACCTGGCTCAGCCGCCTGGACTTCAGCAGACTTGCGGCGCGCGCAAACACAGCCGCCGAAAAGCCGGCAGACTCGAGCAGATCCTTGGTTGTGTCCCGGATCGACTCGTCATCGTCAACGATTGCAACCAGCGGCCCCTTGGGCACTCCGATCTCCCGATGGGCAGTTCAAGAGCAACATTAGTGCGCGCGGAGCTGCGAGACAATTGCCCGAGCGGGGGTCGGATCCGCACCTTCAGACATTTCAGGCGAGGAAGGTATATAGGCGTTACGACTTAAGTATAGATCGTCTACGACGTTGCGATAGACCCGCCCAGCCGGTCCGCCATTCGCACGAGCTCGGGCAGCGATCCCGCGTGCATCTTCCGCATAACTTGCCCGCGGTGAACCTTCACTGTCATCTCGCTCAGGCTGAGTTCCGCCGCGATCTGCTTGTTGGCCCGCCCGACGACAACAAGCGTCATGATCTGCCGCTCGCGCTCGGTAAGCGTAGCGAAGAGCTCGCGCAGCCGGGCAAGGCGCATGGCCTCGCGGCGCCTTTTCCGGTCACGCTCAATCGCCGCATGAATCGCATCGAGCAGATCCTGATCGTGAAACGGCTTGGTGAGGAACTCGACGGCGCCCGCCTTCATCGCCCGCACGCTCATCGGGATGTCCCCGTGGCCGGTGATGAAAATCACGGGCAGCGCCAAGCCCTCTTTCGCGAGCTCCTTGTGAAACGTCAATCCGCTCATCCCTGGCAATCGTACGTCGAGCACGAGGCAGCCCGGCGCGTCCGGCGGCTTGCTCTGCAGAAACTCCTGCGGCGCGGCAAACGTGCGTACCTCAAGGCCCACCGTGCTCACGAGATCCTCGAGCGCCAAGCGCATCGATGGATCATCGTCGATGACGAAGACGACGGCACGCTCCTCGACCATGATGAGACTCCCCTTAGGATCGATCCGGGCCCGCGCACGCCCAGCCAATCCGTCACTATACCAAGCCGCCGCGCGTCTACGGGGCCGGTTCGTTGACCGGCAACGAAAAAGAGAACACCGTGCCATGCGGTGCGTTCGCTGCCGCCGAAAGGCGACCGCCATGTGCTTCGACGATCGAGCGACTGATCGACAAGCCGATGCCAAGCCCCTCTGCCTTGGTCGTATAAAACGCCTCAAACAGGTGAGGTGCATGTTCCGGGTCCAGTCCCGTTCCGGAGTCACGCACTTCAACAGATACGGAATCCAGCCCATCCGAAGCCGACACTATCGTCAACTCGCGGAGCCGCTCTTTGATTCCGCTCATCGCCTCGATCGCATTTATGATCAGATTGAGCAGCACCTGCTGCAGTTGCACCCTGTCGCAACGGACGAGCGGTAGATCGTGGCCGAGCTGTGTCTCGAGCAGAATTTCGCTTCGGCGCAGCTGGTATTGCGCAAGCGCTATCACTTCGAGAATCGTTTCATTGATGTCCAGCCATTCCTTGCGCGGCGCCTGGCGCTTCATGAGTGCCCGAATACGCCGGATGACTTCCGCCGCCCTCTTACCATCATTAGCGATGCGTTCCAGCGCCCGCCGCGCTTTGTCCATTTGTGGAGGCTTGGTCGCCAGCCAACGTGCGCCGGCGGCTGCACTTGTGACAATGGCGCCGAGCGGCTGATTCACCTCATGCGCGATCGACGCGGTGAGCTCCCCCATCGTCATCACACGTGTCATGTGCGCAAACTCGCTCTGCGTGTTGCGCAGGGCTTCCTGAGCTTGCCGCCAATCGTGCACGTCGGTTGAGGTGCCGACGAATCTAAGGATGTTCCCTTCTGCGTTTCGTACCGGCACCGCACGATTCAGATGCCAGCGGTATGCCCCGTCGCGGGCGCGAAGAAACCGTGCTTCCATCGTAAAGCCCCGTCCGGAGCGTATGCCGTCCCAGTAGCTCCGGGATGCTCTCTCTCGATCCTCGGGGTGAAGAGTGGCCATCCACGCCTCGGGGTGTGAATTAACGTATTCGGGTGTCTGGCCGGTATATTCGTACCAAAGCTGATTCACGATGTCGGGAGTCCCGTCCGGCATCACCGACCAAGCCGCGACAGGTATGTTTTGCAGCATGCTAACCCGTAATTGCAGCTCATCAACCGCCGCGGTACGCTTCGTAAATTGCCCGATCTGGCTGCCGATGTTAGCCAGTACGACGAGCAGTTCCTGGTCGGGCTGCGAAACGTCGCGGCTGATGAAGCCGATGACGCCGAGGACCTCGCGCCCCAGCAAGATCGGAAAGGCAATGGCCGCATGCAAGACTTGGCGTGCGGCGATGTTCGCGCGGCGAAATGCCATGTCATGCCCTACATCTGGAATGTGCGCGGGCGCACCGGTTGCCCAGACACGGCCTGGCAGTCCGTTTCCTGAACGGAACGTCCTCCTCCGCGTGACAACCTCGAATTGGGCGGCCTCGACGGAGGGTGTGCGCCACAACTCCGCGCAGCGCAGTACGCCCGCTTTCGGATCGACGCGCCACACCGCACCGAGGTCCCATCCGAGGCATTCACACATCGCCTGAAGGATCTTCGGCATCGCTTCCGCGACCGTTGCGGCGTCCGCCAGGATGCGCGTAACGAGGTATTGCACAAGCAGGCGTTGCTCGGCGCGCCTGCGCTCGGTTACATCGACGACAGTTCCGACGAACTCGAGCAGCGCCCCAGTCTTGTCGAGAACCGGATGCCCGATCGTATGTATGTACTTGACTGTTCCATCGGCCATCACGTGCCTGAAATCCAGTACCATTTCAGCTTTGTCGCGAAATGCGTTCCGGACGGCTTCATTGGTACGTTCGCTATCTTCCGGGTGTACGTGCCGAGTCATTTCGTCATAGGTTGGCAGGCTGTTCGGGCGATCATCCCTTTCGTAGATACGGGACATTTCGTCGGACCAGTAAGTCAGCTTCCCAATGGCCGGGGCTAAGGCCCAACTGCCTGTGTGCGTCAAACGCTGCGATTCGGCGAGATACGCTTCACTTTGCCGCAAAGCCTCTTCTACGCGCTTGCGCTCCGTCAGATCGAGCACGAAGCCGATAACTTGGCTCCTACCCTCAACCAGGGCAGCGCCGGTCACTACGGGCACGCGACTGCCGTCCTTACGGATGAACTCCCATTCGAACGGCGGCAAGCTGTCGCCGCTCTGGAGCAGTGTTATCAGTTCTTGACGATCCCCGTCGGGTGCTTGGGAAGGCGCAAAATCCGTCCAGCGGAGGCGACCTGACAGCAGATCATCACGCTCGTATCCCACTATGCGCAGAAACGCTTCATTGGCTTCGAGAACGCGACCGTCGAGATCCCAAATACTGATTCCGACAATATTGGAGTCCACCAGCCGCCGGAACTTCGCTTCACACTCAGTGAGCTCGCGGTACAGATGCGTATTCTCGAGCGATGTCGCGGCCTGGGATGCGAGCAACTTCAGCACGGTAATGCGGGCTGGTGCGAAGGCGTTCGCTGCAAGATTGTTCTCAAGGTAAAGCAGCCCGATGAGCTTGCCCCGATTCAAGAGCGGTAGGCATAGGATCGAACGAATCGCGTTTGGGGCTATATACGGATCCGCGGAAAAAGCATTCGGTGCCGCCGCGTCGTCAAGAAGAACGGCCTGCTGAGTGTGCACGACGGAGCGAAGAACCGATTCGGGAAGGGCCGTTGCGCCGACGATGCTCTCGCCCGGATACACGGCTACTTCCACTCCAGCCGTTATGGCTTCGGCCTCTATGCGCAGTTCGTCACCTCTCGGAACAATTAACAGCCCTCGCTGGGCACCCCCGTGCTCGATGGCTGCACGCAAGACCTTGTCGATCAGTCTTTCTCGAACCATCTCCCCCGAGATTTCTTCGGAGACTTTCAGCGCCGTCTCGAGATCGAGTTGTTCGGCCGCGGCTGCAACGAGTGTGTTCGTGGACGTCGCGATAGGCTTCTCCTGCCCGAGATGCGGATCGCGCGCTAAATCAAGCACGCCCTGTTCCGACGGTGGAGCGCGTTCACGAGAGTCGACGTCGAGAGCTGTCGTACTCATGTGCTTCCTCTTGCTGTCCCCAAGGCTGCGCCTGCGGCGGGCGAACGGCAAGCCAGTGATTTGGCAGTGTAAATTTTACCATGGGCGCGCGGAACCGCGCCTCAGAGCAGCCCCAGAGCGCCGGCCGTCGATACGGCATGAGCGCGCGTCTGCACGGCGAGCTTGATGAAGATGCCTTTAACGTGTGACTTCACGGTCTCGGGGGCAATCTGCAGCTCTTGAGCGATGCGTTTGTTGGAAAGTCCACAGCTCATCGAGCGCAGCACGCTGTGTTCGCGAGGACTTAAGGACTCCGTGACGCGCGAGGCGCGGGTCGGCAAAGTGTGTGCACGCTGCTGAGCGCGGTCCGCGAGAATGCTCCCGATGTAGGGTCTGAGCTCCGGCGGCAGGCGGCTGTCCTGCGGGGTGGCGTGGTGAAGGGACAACAGGAACTCGGCCACGTGCGCTCCGGCATCGACGAATGTCTGATACACCCCGGCGCGCGCGCCAACCTGAAGCGCTTGAATGAGTATTGCGCGGCCTTCGGCTTGGTCTCCGCACCCGAGCAGAGCGTCGGCCAGCTGAACCGACAATCGCAGCGCCCAGTAGTTGTTTCGCTTGCAGGAGCTCGCCGCTTGAAGCTCCCGGAGAATCGTCGCTCCTCGGCACGCGTCCCCGGTGGCGATCAGTACCTGTGCACGTGCCAAGGCAAGGCTGGCCTGCAATGTGTCGTCCGAGGCGAAGTCGCGCGCGAGTGTCTCGATGCGCTCAGTACAGATCGCTGCATCGTGCGTGCGACCCTCCTTGAGAAGAAGCTGAGTGCGCAGCATCAAGCTCTCCGCCATCATCCCCGGCCAGCCGCGCGCCGCCGCCAGGGCCTCCGCCTCCTTCAGGACGAGGAAGGCGAACTCGGTGTCTCCTCGACGCGCGGCTAGATGAGCCAGGACCCGAAATCCTCGCAACGCGGTCTCTTCGTCCCCTGACGTTCGGACCGCCGTGAGACTCTCCATGACCAGAGCGTCCAGACCCGTGTGGTGCCCTTCCTCGTAGAGCAACTCTGCGAGCACGACGGCCGCTCGGGCTGTCACCGGCGATCGCTTCCCGAATCGACTCACGGCGCGTTCGTGCGCGCTCCTCGCGAGTCTCGTCGCGACGGCCAGTCGAAGCTGTTCAGCCTCCACAACCGCTTCGAACGTCGGCCCGATGATCGTCGCAAGTCCGTGCGTGCCTCGATGACTCGACACCGCGTGTTTGAGACGAGGCACCGCGTAGTATCGATCAAAGTCTCGAACCTTCCAGTAGCCGACGCGCAGCGCTGCCGCAAGCGCGGGACTCTTCCCACCTGACCGGTGACGGCTTTCGAGTACGGCAAGCGCCGCGTGCACCGTGGCGCCGTCCTGGCTCTTCAGCACAAACAGCACAGCTCTTACAACCTCGGCAAACTCTCGAGATCGGGGCGCAACTATGGCATCGGCACGTGCGATCTCATCTTCGAACTGCGCGACGGTCGCCAAGGTTTCGTCGATACGCAGCTCGATGAGGCTCCGCCAAGCGCGCACGAGCAGAGTGTTTGGGGAGAGCCGGGCGCCTCGAGATGCCAGCGCCCTGAGCTCCGAGCGTGTTCTGGAATTCGGGTTCCCGGCCGGACCGCGGCCGTGTGGACCCTGAAGCGCGGTATTCCACAGGCGTGAGTCCCGATTCCGGGCAGCCGAATCGTGCTGCCGGACAACTGCGAGAGATGATGGACGCACAGCTTGAATTGAGCCTCCCGAAGAGATGGATCGTTCGTCAAGCAGGCAGCTGAAACACTTTGCCGCGTGGTTGGTTTGGAACGAGAGTAGGTCGCGACGGCTCACGGCAAGCTCACGGGATGGATGCAAGGAGGGTTCTGCGGGCACGTTCACACCAGCGGGAAGGTCGCATCGATGATGTAACCGTCCCAGAGTGGGCAGCTGCCTTCGCCGCCGCCAATGTCTCCTGTGCGCGCGGTCGGCGTGCACTGGAGCTCGAGCTCGCGGTCACCCAGGGGGACAGGCCGTCCCACCTGCTGAGGGTTTGCCGTCTGCGCCAGCGGATTTACGGTAATTTGCTTGCTGTCGGCCATCTTTTGACTTTCCCAGGCGAATCGACGGCTCAAGCTTGCGCGGCAGCGGCTCGAGTTGCCCCTATCCAAAGTTAGGGGTTAGATAGGTTCAAATCACTACGATGCGTATTACCATCAAACGACACGAACCCGCGATAATCCAGAGCAAGCTTTTTCCCGCCACGGGGACGAGGAAGCCTTTGCCTCGGCCGAGGCTTGATTCGTCCAGCGACGTGCTGGACGGCATCTTTCAGGTCGTTGTCGTGGCCGCACCCGCCGGATACGGCAAGTCCACTCTAATGGCTCGGTGGCACGCACAGCTCCTCAAGCGCGGAGTTTCCTGCGCTTGGCTGTCCCTGGATGAAGACGACAACGACGCGGCTCGCTTCCTACGTCATTTGATCGCAGCACTGCAGAAGGCCAGTGCGCACATCGGCAAGGACGTCGCGGAAGACCTCATCGCCGACTTTGCGAGTGGTTCAAGGTCCGTGCTGGAGGCGGTTGCCGGCGACCTCGCGCAGGTCCAACACCGCATCGTGCTGTTTCTGGATGACCTGCAACTTGCCCAGGGGGCTGAGGTTCGCGGAATTCTCGATTGGTTGATCAACTACGCGCCTCGACACCTACAGTATGTCATCGGGACTCGTCAGGATCCCGGCTTGCGGCTGAGCGGTCTTCGGGTACGGAGCCAATTGCTCGAGCTAGAATCCGAGCAACTGCGATTTGACGCCGCGGAAGCCGCTCAGCTCTACAAAAGCCGCCTCGGGCAAGAATTGCCGGCGCCGGATCTGCAGACCTTGGTAACCAAAACCGAAGGCTGGCCTGCGGCGCTCGAACTCGCGGCGCTGGTGCTCGCCGGGTCGAGCGAACCGAAAACATTCATCCAGCACTTCGCCGGCACAGACACCAGCGTGGTTGATTATCTGGGCGACATGGTCCTGTCGCAGATGGACGAACGAACTCGCGACATCGTGTTCCGCATCTCAATGTTCGATCGCATCTGCGCTCCTCTCGCTCGAGCCGTCACACATGCCAGTGACGCCGAAGACGCGTTGCTGGACCTGCGGACGCGCAACCTCTTTTTGATTCCGCTGGATCGATCCTGGGAGTGGGTACGTTTTCACCATCTGGTCGGCGAATTTTTCCGCGAGACATATCGCCGAACAGCGCCCGACCAAGCCAGGGAGTGCCTCGTGCGGGGAGCGCGGTGGTTGCACGCCCACCACCATGTTGAAGAAGCTGTGAATTACATGATCCGGGCTCAGGAGTGGGAGGCCGCGACACATTGGATCGCCGACAGTGTGGAGGAACTCGTCTTTCGCTGCGGGTACCACCAGACGATCCTGCGCTGGATGAACGCCCTTCCTGAGGCTTGCGTGGATCGCTACCCGGTCATCCGTATCCAGTACGCCTTTGCGCTCTCCTTCTTCCCCCGGTATCAGGATTACGAAGCGCAAATCTACCGCCTGCAGCTCCTGCTGCAGAATCTCGAGACGCAAGCTCACTACGACGCCCGAAGTATCGACGAGTTGCGTTGTGCGGTCGAAATGCAGGTCGCCATGTCGCGTGCCCTGCGCGATGACGGACTACGAGGCGGCGAATTGGCGGCGGCGTGGCTCGCACACTGGCCAGAGGCGTCGTTAAGGCGCAAGGGCGTGATGGGCAACGTCCTGAGTTTTGGACACAAGACGCGTGGCCACATCGATGAGGGACTGGAGGTGATTGCCGAGACGCGCCGCTGGCTCGAGCAAAGCGAAGGCTACTATCCGCTGGCCTGGACCGCCTACGTCGAGGCCGTGCTGCACCTCAAACGTGGGAGTTACTTCGATGCGAAGCTTGCGTGCACGCTCGGACTCGAGCATGTACAACGAAAACTTCATGGACATCCCGGGCAGACCAGTCTGCTTCGCACGCTCCTTGCCGGCATCTCTTACGAGTTCGACGAGATCGAGCCGACTCTCGCGCATCTCGAACTGGCGTTGAGGAGCGTGAACGAATACGCCCCTGCCGACGCGGTGATCGTTGCCTACTTGACGCAGGCTCGCATCCAGCACCTGCGACAAGATGAGAGTGGCGCACTGGCGATGCTAAGAGAGGGACAGGAACTTGCTGAGCAGCGCGGCTTGCGGCGCGTGACCCTGTCATTGGCGGCCGAAGAGTGCCGTAGTCTCGCGCGCGCGGGACGTTACGAGGAGGCCAGGCTCGTGGCAACGCGCTTCGACTTTCACGAGCTGCCGCCCCGCAGTGGAGCTTCACCCTTAAGTTCCGACAAGGCATTGCGCGCAGCCTCGCGTTATCTGCTCAAGCAATCGCCGAGAGTCGTTGTCGAAGCGCTGGATGATGCGATCAAAAATAGCCAGCAGCGCGAACTCGCTCACCGCTCGGTGGAATTGCTAATTCTGCGCGCCCTGGCCCAAAAAGAAGACGGGGACTGGGCGAGCGCCTTGGCGGACTTGCATCGCGCACTCACCATCGCGGCTCCGAAAAAGTATGTCCGCGTGTTCCTTGATGAAGGTCGCGAACTGGGCGCGCTGATCGATCGGCTCGACATGGAACAGCTCCGCGGCTCCGAGGCCGCGCCCCTGGCGCGCCGCCTGCAGCGCGCGATGCACGCACTTGACGTTCACGACGACGCCCCGATCGGCATGAGCGAAGATCTGACGAAGCGAGAGCTGTCGATCCTGAAGCGCCTGGAGACGGGCCTGAGCAACAAGGAGATCGCCGAAGCGATTTTCGTCTCCGAAGGCACGCTCAAGTGGCACCTCCACAACGTCTACGGCAAGCTCAACGTCAAGAACCGGACCGGTGCAATGGCTCGAGGGCGGGCGCTCGGCATTTTATGACCCGTCGGCGTAGGCAATGCCCGAGAGATTTCCCTGCGCCATTGCGATCTGGCGCTTTTCCGATCCATTCAGGTGTGCGGAGTAGATCGAGCCGGCCAGATCCGTGACGAACATCCGGTCGCCTCGCACATCCAATGCGATGCCGATGCCTTCCATCAGGTGTCCGAGCACGATTTCCTGGTTGAGTTGGCCGTCGATCGGCGTGCGACTCACGGTGTTGCCGCGTGGCGGATCACCCCGATCCGTCCAGTAGAGGGCGCGGCGCTCAAGATCGAGCTCCAGATCGATCGGCTCCGGCAGCCCGTCGAACAGTAGCTCGACGTCGAGCCGGTTCGCCGGGGTCTGGCCGCGGGGCGTATCGATGCTTGCGCGAAAGATGCGCCCGTGCTCAGAGTCATCCGCACCCTTCTGGGTCCAGTACATCCGGCCGCGAATCGGATCGACCGTGATTCCGACACACCAGTTCGATGGATTGTGGCGATCGCCTTCGCCTTCGCCCGACTGGATGAGAGTCTCGACCTGCGAGCCATCGAGGTTGGCACGCATCACGCGCATGCCCTCGCGGTCCGACCAATAGAGCTTGCCGCTCTGCTTCTCGAGATGGAGTTGCTTTGGCGTGAACGTGCCCCCTTCGGGAATGATGAATCGACGATTGCCGCCGTCGAGATCCGCGCGTTCGATCGAGCCATCATTCTTGTGCGGAACGCCCATGTTGGTCCAGTAGATGTAGCCCGCTGCCAAATCGACCGCTAGGCCATCGGGAAGCCGGCATCCCGTGACGAGGGTTTTTGAGTCCGAGCCATCCGGGTTGACCGAGAAGATGCGGCCGCCGCTCAGATCGAGCACGAACAGGCGTCCGCTTGAAGAACCGGAATGGGTCATGTTTCCTCCAGCAGCAAGCCTGAGCGCACGACCCAAGTGCGCTCTAGATCGAAGTTCGGACGATTGGTACGCAGTTGATCTTTGATCGCCGGATGTGGTCACTCAGGTCGTACAGCGGTGCGGGTTTATCCAACGGTCGCAGCGCAACATCGCGTTCCGTACCGCAAACGCAGCCAAGAAAAGTCAATTTCCTACAAGCGCGATTGAAGAAAGTTTCTCAGAATCACGCGGGTCATCTTGCTCTATTGAACTGATCCGGAGCGACTCGTGCGTGTCTTAAATGTGATCGCGGCCCCGATGAACCGTTCGCGCGCAGGGACAATTGTAAAAAGCGGCTTCTCTGTTTGCTCGCTTGTATTGGTGAGCCTATGCATTTGGGTGCTCCAGCCGTCTGTCGCCGAATGCGCGCCGGAGCCGCGCACCACCGCTTCGCCTCGGCAGATACCCCCTTCGGCCGCGGGCACGGTCAAGCCTGCCGGTCGATTCGGCGACTCGGTCAGTCGAAAGGCAGAGGGCGCTGAGTCCGATCAAGAACTGAGCGCCCTGAATCTGTTGGGCATCCGGTACGCCAAAGGACAAGGTGTCAGAAGAAATCCCGGATTGGCAGTGAGGCTCTTTCTGCGGTCAGCAATTCAGGGCTATACGCCGGCGATGGCCAATATTGGAACGCTCTACGAGATCGGAGCAATAGGACAGTCCGATTTCCAGAGCGCGTATGCGTGGGTACGTGCAGCCTTGTGGTTCGACATGCGCGAAGAAGACCATGATGAGACGATATTGAAGCTGTGGATGATTGCAGCGCGGCTTGGTCCCGACCGTATAGAAAGCGCCGAAAGGCTCGCGGACGTGATTGCCGCTCGGATAGTCGAATCCTGCAAATGCTCTCCGGGGCAAGAACCTGAATTGGCGTCCAACCACTTCCTATGAACCAGCGTGGCATCTGCGCTGAGGGTGGAACATGCATTTTCTGACTTCGCTGATCATTGTCTTCGGCTTCGTTTCCCTAGTTTGCCTTAGCCTGGTCAAACTGAGCTGGGACCTGTCGCAGGTGCGCGTTCACGAACCGCCGGCAATTCCAGAAACGCCTAGAAAACCCGCAAGCACTGAAGCGCCGCGTGCAAAGGCGATCGAATCGTATGAATCGAGTCCAGCGGAATTGAGCGACACGCCGTGAGCACTATCGTCGTCCCAACTGTGAATTCGATCGCCATGGACCATCGCCGGCTGGTCCAATTTAGCGCAGCGTTTCTTATCGCGCTTGGATATCACGTGCGCAAAGGCATCCGCACCGTGAGTGACCTTATGGAACGCCGCTTTGCGGAATTTGCCGGCGTGCCCTGCCAGCACCTGAATCGACGACAATGGGAAGAGCTGTGGGAAACCGAAGCGGAATCCTGATTGCGTCAAGCCGTGCCCTTGGCTGGCTGCTCGATCAGCTTGATCACGACTTGCGGTTGCGAGACGCAAAGTAGCGTTCTTGTCGATACCGGGGTGTCCAATGAGAATGCACTTGCATTCTAGAACGGATCTCGCGATGACCGACGAACTTATACCAACGTTCAATAGACCCGTTGTCCGAATCATCGCCTAATAGCGACTGTTCAGGCAGAGCCCGTCATCGACCGCCGGCACGGCTCTCCTAAGGATTCTATCTGCTAATTTCGCCGTAAGCCCCGCGGTCATTAGGAGAACCAACTTGCAACAGGAGGGTACGCAGCGGACTTGGTCGACGATGACTGTAGTGAGCGTCGATGACGCGCCGGTTTCGCGCCTATCGCTGCACTCAAATTCGTCACGACGATCGACAGTATCGGCTCGGGTAGGACACCTCGTCAGACGGGCAATGTCTCTTTTCGACAC
>Ga0193726_1001024_pt1 | contig 24248 bp, 19 predicted proteins | sample H2c1metaG_FD_144928 | JGI IMG/M metagenome (GOLD analysis project Ga0193726, IMG submission 144928) | Soil microbial communities from a riparian zone of the East river system, Colorado, United States - H2c1 | ecosystem: Environmental > Terrestrial > Soil > Riparian zone | place: USA: East River...
CTCTCTCCGACGCGCAGGCGTTCGCGGCAAATCTCGCCCCCCTGCGCCGGACCGAATGGGTGGTCTATGCCACGCGTCCCTTCGGCGGGCCACAGGCCGTGCTGGCCTATCTGTCGCGCTATACCCACCGCGTCGCCATCTCCAACAGCCGATTGATCGCAGTCGGCGACAACGGCGTCGCCTTCCGATGGAAGGACTATCGTGCCGATGGTCGCGAGCGCCAGAAGGTCATGACACTGGCCACCGGCGAGTTCATCCGCCGCTTCCTCATCCACGTCCTGCCGCACGGCTTCCACGGCATCCGCCACTACGGACTGCTCGCCAGCGGCACGCGCGCCGACAACATCGCCCGAGCGCGCGAACTGCTCGTCGTGCCGGCGGCACAGTCCGAGACCGCAGATACCAACTGCGCCGAGGCCAACGAGCCCAAGCCGCCCGCGCACCCGTGTCCGTGTTGCGGCGGCCGCATGGTCATCATCGAGAGGTTCGAGCGCGGCTCCTCGCCGCGCCATCGGCCGGCGGCATCCCCAATCGTGATCAGGATCGACACCTCATGATCGCGGCGATGGGCGGCAACATCACAAACCTGCGGGTCAATTGCGCCGGCTCTCGACCGGCAACCAAATCGCTCGCCGTCACGGCAACTTGGGCTAAAGTTCCGTCAACATATCCGCTCAATCCCGGTCCTGCCCATCGTGATCGTCCGATCAAGGACGCCAACCTTCTCGATCGTGTCCGCAAAACGCGTTCAACCAACATCCGACACAGACCGCCAGCGACGAAATCCCCATAGCGTCTGACGCGCGGCCTTTCCACACCTCCCGCGGTTTTCTCCATTGGAGGTTTGCGTACGCCGGCCCCACCGTGCGCGCCGCACCACCTTCATGGGGCCGGCATCCCCAAACCTTCACAATAGGCGACATCGACTGTGCAGTGAATTTACTGCCGGCATCACCGATGACGCGCATGTAGGGAACTTCAGCGGGCCTCGGCTTGCTCGGCTCGCTCCCTTCATCCGAAGTTGTTTCATCGTAGTGATCTATTGCTCCTCGCGGGCACCGTCACGGTCCACGTGCTGCTGACGAAGAGCGACGTCCGCGCCGCGTTGGGCTGGACCGGAAATTTTTTCACCAATCGGTCGATAGCACCGAAGGATTGTTTCTTGGGGGTGGTTCGTCGCAGTTATCTGCTGCCGCAACGTCAAGATCTCTGCCTCGATCGCTGCTCCCGACCGAAGCAGATCGACAACCGCCCAGACGATCTCTCGTAACAGATCAGCACCGCCCGATTCTCGGTCAACCGCTAGCCATTAGGTTTGCGACAGGGACAGGGGAATCGGGCACATCCTCGCAAGCTTGTCGGCATGATCAGCCGGCCGATGGTCGCGCTGGTAGATTGCGTAGCTAAATTTCCGACAGGCGCAATTGGTGACTCAACCAAAATAAGCTTGGTGGACCTCTTTGGTCTTGGCGAGTTCGCTTGGCTTGCCTTCCGTTACCACCCTGCCCTTGGATAAAACATATCCGTAGTCGGAGATCGCGAGCGTTTGATGCACGTTTTGCTCCACGAGAAAGATGGAAATGCCACGCTCGTTGATCTTGCGGATGATGTTGAAATTCTCCTTGACGAAAAGTGGCGACAAACCGAGCGAGGGCTCGTCGATCAGCAGCAGCTTCGGCGCCCGCATCAGGCCCCGGCCGATCGAGACCATCGCCTGCTCGCCACCCGACATAGTGCCAGCGAGTTGCATCCGGCGCTCGGCCAGGCGCGGGAACAAGCGAAAGATTTCCGCCATGCGCTCCTGGGTGACTGCTTCCGAGGGTTCCTGGTAGGCGCCGAGCCGCAGATTCTCCTCGACCGTGAGCTTGGGAAACACTTTGCGGCCTTCCGGGATACAGGCCACGCCCGCGGCGATGACCTTGTGCGTCGGCAGCGCAGTGATGTCTTGGCCATCAAATGCGATACGGCCTGCGCGCGGTGGCGTCAGCCCCAGGATCGAGCGGATCAGTGTGGTCTTGCCGGAGCCGTTAGAGCCGAGCAGGCATGTAATGCGCCCTGGCTCTATCTTGAGTGAGACGCCCTCGAGTACATCCGCCTTGTCATACGCGGTGTGGACGCCCTCGATTTCCAGCCGGCCAGCCATCTACTCCACCCCCAGATAGGCTTCCTGCACTTGCCGGTCGACGGCGACCTGGCGGTACGGGCCTTCCGCGATTTTGCGGCCGAAATTGAGTACCACGCAACGTTCGGTGATGCGCTCGATCACCCCCATCTCATGCTCGACGATAATGATGGTGAGATTTCGGTTGAGATCGCGGACCTGCAGGATATCGTCCATTAATTCCTTGGTCTCGTCATGCGTCATGCCGGCCGACGGCTCGTCGAGCAAAAGCAGCTTCGGCTGATTGATCAGCGCTCGGCAGATCTCTATGCGGCGCCGGTCGATCATCGGCAGTCCGCCGACAGGCTCGAACATCCGCTCGGCGAGCTGCGGCTCGAATACCTCGACGAGCGTGCGCGCCGCGCCATAGTTGGCCTCGAACTCGCGCTTGAACTCACCGCGCCGGATCAGATTGAACCAGAGCCCCTGGTTGAGCCGTTTGTGGTTGCCTATCATGATGTTGTCGAAGATCGACAACGGCAGCGACAGCCGCGAGCGCTGAAAGGTGCGGGAAATGCCGGCATGATAGACCGCGGGCGATGAGGCGCGTGTAATGTCCGCGCCATCGAAAGTGACAGAGCCGCCGTGGGCGCCGTAGAGTCCGGTGACGACATTGAAGAACGTCGTCTTGCCCGACCCGTTCGGTCCAATCAGGCCGATGATTTCGTTGGGCACGACAGCAAGATCAAGATTGTCCAGCGCCACCACGCCGCCAAATTTCCGGGTCAGTCCGCGGGCCTCTAACAAATAGGTCATGCCCGCCACCCTGGGAAATAACGCCGCACCGGCCGCGGCAGCAGTCCCTCCGGACGGAACAGAAGCATCATGATGACGATCAGGGCAAAGAGCAGGATTCGGTATTCCTGGATGGTCTGCAACTTCTCCGGCACAACCACGACGATGAAGGTGGCGACCACCAGCCCCCAGGGGTTGCCAATGCCGCCGAGCAGCAGGATCGACACCATGATCAGCGAATCGGCGAAGGTGTAGTTATTGGGCGCAACAAAGCCGCCGACCATACCGAACAGCGCGCCGGCAATGCCGATAAGGAAATTACCGAGTAGGAAGGCGGTGATCTTCCAGCGCGCGATATCTAGCCCAAAGCAACTCGCCGCGATCTCATCGAGTCGTAGCGCATCGAGATTGAGCCCGATCCAGGACCGCTCCAGCCGTCGCACCAAGACGAAGGTGCCGGTCAGCAGCAGCATGCTGACTGCGAAATAATTGAGATAGAACGACATCTCGATCTTACCGATCTCGAAATTGTCGTTGAACGACCAACCGAGGATACTCATGCCCTTGACTTGCATGCCCTGCGGGCCGCCGAGCACGTCGTTGACTTCCAAGAATGTCTTGAGCAGCAGCGCAAATGCGATGGTAACCAGCGCGGCATAGTGGCCGCGCGTGCGCAACACCGGGAGCAGCAGCAGAGATCCAATCAGCGCGGCGAGCATCCCGCCGATCAGAAGGACGAGGAGATGCGGGACGGCAGTGTAAGTGCTGAGCACCGCGGAGGCATAGGCGCCGATGCCGAAGAACGACGCGCCAGCGAAGTTAAGCACTCCGGCGTAGCCAAACTGAATGTTCAGCCCGAGCGTCGCCACTGTATACAGCAGCACGGTGACGAACAGCAGCAGCACGAAGTGATTGTCGTGGAAGAACGCCGCCACCACGCAGGCGGCGAGGATCGCGTAGACGCCGAGCACATCCTCCCGGTCGGCGAAGCTTCGGCTCACCAAGTCGAGCCAGCCCAGGTAATGGGCGGCGAGCACAGCAACGACGGCGAACGCGAGCAGACCGATGATGAGCGGTTGCTTTTCGGCAGCCAGCAGCGCGATCAGATAGGCGGTCGATAGCGCCAGAGCGACGACCCCCGGCAGCAAGGGAGCCCGCAGTTTTTGCATAACTTCCCACATTCGCTCAGACCCGCTCGCTAATTTTTTCTTGGATCAGCCCGGTCGGGCGCCATGCGATCAACGCGATCACGACGGTGAAGGCAAACACGTCCTTGTAGGCGCTGGCGAACGGCAGCGCGACGGTGCCAATGGTCTGCAATGCTGCGAACAGAAAGCCACCGAGGATGGCGCCGTAAATACTGCCGAGCCCGCCGATGATCGCGGCGGCGAAGCCGATCACGCCAAGATAAAGCCCCATGCCGAAATTGATTTCGTTGTAGTAGAGGCCGTTCATGATGCCGGCATAGGCCGCGAGCGCCGATCCGATCGCGAAGGTTATGAGCACGACGGCGGTGAAATTCACCCCCATGGTGCGAGCGGTTTCTTCGTCCTGCGCGACTGCGCGGATGGCGAGGCCGAGCTTGGTCCTGTTGAGCAGAAGCTGCAACCCGACAATCGCCAGCACGCCGGCCGCGAGCATCAGGGCGTTGTCGAGCCGCAGGTTGAACTGACCGAGGTTGATTGAAGCAGTCGGAAGCAATGCCGGGAACGCCTTCGGGTTGGCGCCTTGGGGGTAGAACAGCCGAACCGATTCGCGCAGCACCGTGCCGAGCATCAACGTGATCAGCAGCGTGTTGAGCGCCGGCGCTGAGCGCAGCGGCATGACCAAATAGCGTGCGATTAACATGCCCAGCGCGGCCATGGCGGGGATCGCGACGACGAGCATCGCAAGCAGCAACAGAGGGGTGGAACCGACCCCGGCCGAGCGCAGCCCGATATAGGTCGCCAGCGCCGTGAAGGCGCCGACCGTAAGCACGTCGCCGTGGGAAAACTTGATGATGTCGAGCACACCGAAGAACAGCGTGAAGCCGACCGCGACGAGCGTATACATCATGCCGAGCATGAGACCGTTCATGACGTATTGGGCAAGTAGCCCCACATCCATGTCTTTGATCCTGCGCGCGTTGGGAAGGCGAAGCGGGACGGAAATGCTGGTGCCGCCCGCCCTGCCTGTTCCCTATTGCTGTCCGGGGAGCTTGCGCTTGCCCGTGGCGTATTCGCTGTTGTCCCACTCCACGAACTTGCCGTCCTGGACCACGTATTTAGTGATCACGGCCACGGTGTTCTGGCCGTGGTCGTCGAACGTGACCTTTCCAACGATAGAGTCGCGCTCTTTTACGTTGGCCAATTCCTCGATGACCTTCTTACGATCCGGACCGACCTTTTCGATCGAGTCGAGGATCAGGTCCATGGCGGCAAAAGAGAAAGCGCCGTAAGCTTCGGGCGGGTTGTCGTATTTTTGCGCGGCATAGTTCTCCATGAAGAACTTGCCGCCCGGCAGCTTCTCAGTCGGCGCGCCTTCACGGAACGCGAGCGACCCTTCGGCAAGCGGTCCGAGGCCCTGGATAAAAGCATCCGACACGATGCCCGAGGTGCCATCGAACACGGCCTTGATACCAAGCTTGTCCATCTGCGAGCGGATGCGCACGCCGATGGGCGTAAGTCCGCCGAAATAGATAACCTCAGGATTGAGCGCCTTGATCTGTGTCAGCTCGGCAGTGAAGTCCTGCTGGTCGGCAGTGACGCCGAACGTGCCGACGATCTTGCCGTCCAGCTTGGCGAAAGCCTTGCTGAAATACTCGTTGTGACCCTTGCCGTAATCCGTCGTGTCGTGGATCACCGCGACGTTCTTGAAACCGATCTTGGAGATGAGCTCGGCATTGGCATCGTTCTGGTTGATCATGGTCCCGTTAACGCGATGCACCTCCGCATACTTGGCGCGGTAGGTGATGTCTGGCAGCACCGCGCCCCACACGATGATCGGAAAGCCGAATTTGTGATAAACATCGACCGTAGCGATCGCGGTGGCGGAGCAATAATGCGTGGCCGCGGCGACGATTTCCTTGTCCGCCGCCATCTTGGTGGCGACCTGCACGGCCACGTTCGGCTTGCATTCGTCATCGAGCACGACGAGTTCGTATTCGTATTTCGCCTTCGCATCGGCGTTGCGCAATTTGACGGCAAGATCGGCCGAATTGCGGCCGCCGAGCCCATTGGCTGAAACGCCCCCGGTCAACGGCCCGATGAAGCCAACCTTGATCTTGTCCTTCGCCTGCGCAGTCGCAACCAGCGCTCCAACGAACAGCGCGCTTGCGAAAATAAAACTCAGTTGCCTGGCTATTCTGGACATCGTATCTCCCTCCGTCTTGGTGACATACTCCGACCTTCGGTACGATTAGGCTCGGCCTCCCCGGCCGGATGACGATCCCGAAGACGCTTTCCCGAACCAGCCAGTTTCCAGCCGGGAATGATGCACTGCGGTAAGCTACCGCTAGATTCCACTGCTATGCCTTCAAGCGTCTCGTCAATAAGCGTGAGAAACTTCGCAAGTTTGAGGCTTCAGGCGCAGCGGCCGTCTATAGATCTTGCCGGGAAGTACGGGACTTTTCATTTCGCTGGGATTCTTGGCCCATAATTTTTGCAGCTGCTGGCGCAAAAAAAGAAGACCGGAATCCATCTTGGCCAAGCCGTCAAACTGTCTCGAAATCGGGGGCTACCTCATTGCTGGGGCATGAACAGCGGGCAGACGCCACCAAGGTCGACCTCCGAAAATGGAGGGCCAAGTCAAATTAATGACAAAGGCAGACAAGCTTTTCCGTGAGCACGTTCGCAAAATACTATCGATAGTAAAGACCCGATCGGACACGAAAATCAAGGAGCGCCCATGGAATCCGCTATTCCCGAGCATCTCAGAAAAGAAAGAACATGCCCGTTTCGCCATCCCGAAGGATACACCCCTTCATACCCAACGGGGATCTAGTTACAGCCGCGACAGTTCCGTTTTTTGATTACTGTGGCATTGCCGCGCGGGAGTGTTCGGCGCGCCTTTTCCCTGGGAGATTCGGATGAAACCGGAGACGATGTTATAGCTATGCCTTGATGAAATTAACGCGAGTGCGAACGGCCTGACCGGTGCCGCGATTAGGCTCCCTCCCCGCCGTTGCCCAGGGCAGCCGCCCCGTCCACGAATGCAAAGGAATGGGTGCCTTGCAGTTGCGGGACAAGCCGCCTGTTAGCCTCAAAGTCGAAACAGGCTCAGGAGCAGACCCAAACAATCGCCACCGCCATCGGCAAGCCGGCGGCGAAGGCGCCGAAAATCGTCAAGGTGAATGCGGAAAGCAGATTTGCCTCAGGGCGCACGTTGTCTAACGACATGTCGCTTACTCCACCACGCGGATAAATCGAAAAGCCGCCACCGGCACGAATGCGGTGATGGTTCCCGCTCGCGACGCGTGTCCAGAAGGGTGAGGTTCGATGCTGCCCGGATATGGTTAACAAAGGGTTAAGGCGAAGGGGGCTTCACCTGAGCGCGATCGGTACCGACAATGTTTTTGCGTACATATCTCGGCTGGACGAGATCGCAGGCACGGCGCCTACTTGTTCCAGTTGTTCTGCTTGGGCCCGTAGAGGACGTCCTGTCGCCATTCGTAGGCTTTCACAACGAAAGCACCGGCGATAGCGACAAACAAGAGAAACAAAGCTACTTCGATAATCATTTTGAGCCTCCTACAATGGGAGGATCGTATCGATTTTGGCAGGAACTTCGGTCAGCGCAGGCCACTTATTAACAGAAGCGACAAGAAAAACGACTGCGGCATTTGTGCCGCGCCTATCAAGGATTGCCGCGTCGTTAGACTGAAACCCGTCGCGACGGCACCGCACGCCCTCGCCGCTTCGTTACGGCGAATTAATATGCGTACTCATCCATGGTTCATAGAGGAACTTCTAAAGTCCGCGAGGAGATACACCCCACGGAGAACTAAGATGAAACTCAAACTTGCTTTTGTTGCACTGGTCGCTTTTGGTGGCGCAGCACTTTCCGCAGGAACCGCATCGGCGATGCCGCTTGCTCCGTTACAATCGAACGCTTCGAACGTTGAGAGCGTTGCGCTGGTGTGCGGCCCGCGCGGATGTGTCCGTACCGTCCCCGCGTATCGCCGCGGCGTGGTGGTAGTTCGTCGTCCCTATGTCCGTCGCTATGGTTACCATCGCGGCTATCGCCGGTACTGATTTGAGAGGGCTTCGGCCCTCTCTTTTTTTATGCACGTGCACTTTGTGGTGCTTTGTCCGGTGTCTCGCACCGCCTCCGGAGACCGTATGCTTGTGGTCGCGGCCACGGGCGTTGGATTGTTGTGCCTCTCGTCGGCGAAGCGTTGGGGTGGCCATAACCGATTGCGCGAACTGATCGCGATGCAAGATGTCTAGTTCGCCCAGAGTGCTGCGAGCAAACGAGGTTAGTTAAGGCACATGTGAGCCGATCTGCGAAAGTATTTCAGTTCGCGGAAGCGCATTAGTTGGATTTCTGCTTCACATATCGGCCGGGCGCGGGTTCGATAGTCTGATACCGGGCGTTACCCGGTTGGGCAGGTGCCGGGCAGATTCCGCTGGAATGACGCTTCATCCAGGCATCCCAATCCGGCCACCAGCTTCCAGATTTCTCCTCCGCTTTTTCCAGCCAACTATTGGGATCTGATACCAGCTGATCGTTCAGCCAATGGCTGCGCTTATTGCGGGCCGGAGGATTAATGACCCCCGCAACGTGGCCACTCGCGGCAAGGACAAAGCGAGCGGCTATCCCGATCAAATCCTTTGACCCGTAGGCCGCTTTCCACGGCACAATGTGATCCTCGCGGGAGGCGAGGACATAGAGCGGTACCTCTACTTTCGACAAATCAATCGGCACGCCACACTGCGTTGTCTTTCCGGGCTCTTTGATATTGTTTTCGAGGTACGTGTTACGCGTATACCAACAGTACATGGGACCTGGGAGGCTTACGCTGTCGGAATCCCAATACAATAGATCAAACGCGTCGGGCGTGGCGCCCTTAAGATAGCTATCGACGACATAGCGCCAGATCAGGTCATTGGCGCGTAGTGTGCCAAAGGTGAAGGCCAGCTCCTTTCCGGGAAGTATACCGCCCTTCCCGATCGTGGCCTCTCGCAAAGCGACTGAACCCTGGTCGATCAAGAGGCCGATCTCGCCTGTATCAGAGAAATCGAGCATGGTGGTCAGCAGCGTGAGCGTCGCCAGCTTATCCTGTTGTCTCGCAGCCAATACCGCGGCCGCGCAGCTCAGGATGGTGCCGCCCACACAGAAGCCGAGCGCATGAATTCGCTCAACCCCTGTAATCTCCAAGACAACATCGATCGCCTTGAGCGGTCCCATCTCAAGGTAATCATCCCACGTCAAGTGACCGGTCTCAGGTATCGCGCTGCGCCACGAGATCAGAAAAACATGGTGGCCCTGCGCGACGGCGTACTCGACGAGCGAATTCCCCGTGCCAAGATCAAGCAGATAATATTTGTTGATGCATGGCGGCACTATCAGTAGAGGCGTCTTCTGAACCTCGCTCGTTTGCGGAGCATATTGAATTAACTGAATCAACTCATTCTCGAAGATCACCGCACCCGGAGTGGTCGCGAGATTGCGCCCCACTTCAAAGGCTGACTCATCGACTCGTGTAATCCGTCCCTTGTGGAGGTCGTCCACTAAATTCCTTATGCCGTCCGTGAGGCTCGCAGCGCGTGTTTCGATCGCCTTGCGGATCACTTCAGGATTGGTCGCGGGGAAATTCGACGGACTCATCGCATCGATAAACTGCCGGGCATAAAACCGAAGCTGCAACCTCGTCTTGTCATCGACCTGCGCTCTATCGACGAAATCATGCAACTGTCTTGAGCCCAATAGATACGATTGCTTGAGGAGATCGAAATAAGGCTGCTCTCGCCATGATGCGTCTTTGAACCGCTTGTCGCCCTGTGCTAACGCGACGCTCGAATGCGCGCCGCCGGCAAACATCTGGAGAAACATGGAGTTCCAAAGTCGCCACAGCTGCTTGAAATACTCACGTTGGAGATCAGCAATCAGTGCAAACGGAAAGAACTGGGCCGACGAAGGCTTCTCCTCGCCATGGACAGCCATGGCCAATGCGAGAGCGTCGTTGAATTGCTTCGTCGCATCCTGGCCTGCCCGCACGAGATTTTCGAAGTAAGTCGTCGCATCGGTAGGCGATGGCGTGTTGGTCATGGTGCCGCCCTCCAGTAGAATTCACGCGGTTACCCAGGAACCTGATCGTCCATAACGGTCGGATTCTGCAATTCGACGGGCGAGCATCATAGGACGATTATGCAAGATAGACTAAGCAACCGATTTGATCGCTGGCGGTAGCCGGTGCAGGGGCTCGTCCCACGAGCCAGGGGCATACCATTGACGGCGGCGTCCGCATCCGCGGAATGTAACGATGACGTGGCGCGACGGGGACGAACCTCAGCTGTGTGCCACACTGGATGCACGACATCTCAATTATCCAGGCTGCGGTACCGACCCCAACCACAGCCTGAGGCCCGGAGGATATTAAGCCTGACTCGAGCTAGAGGCCAGGATTGCTGAGATCGAATCCTATGGAACAACGCACCAACGAATGACCGTTTTGCCATTAGCGGCCATTCGCCGCTGATCATTGGGACGTTTGGTTCCTAGCTCCGCCACGTCCTGGCGGTGACCTGCGACGCCTTGTTGCCGAAGCCCGAGGTGACGCAATTGACACGGCGGATCGACATCGGAATAGGCGCCGCCAAACTCAGGCATTGGGACAACGCTTTCGGGGTAGGCCGCTTGGTCCCGGAAATCACGACTGCAGCGATCTCTTCTCGATGGTGCGAGAGAGAATGACCCGCCGCTTGTAGGCTAACGGTCGCTGTGCACAGGAGCGCGGAACAGGTGGAAAAGCCGGAGCCCCCACGATTGCGAATCCCTGCCATGTGTTAGCAGCGCGGAACGCGGGACGTGCATGAAGGATTCGTCCCGCGTGCCGCGAGGAGTGATTTCGATGCTGATGATGAAGGAACGGCGGCCCCCGTTCCGCACGATCGACGGATGGGTAAGATGCGTCCTGTTGGAAGCCGGAGCAATCCGCGAATGCGAGGAGCACGGCTGGATGAGGGATCGCTCCGATCCGCATGCCCGCGAGCGCGCTCTTGTCGCCGCCCGCCGCGATCCGCCGCCCAACGTCCCTGCGGAAGAGGCGGTCGCCGCCGTTCGCAATGTGCTGGATACGATCGGCGACACCTGCCCGGAGTGCCCGCCCAAGGAATGAGCACTTATCCGAGAAGGGTCCGTGCCGTCGCCAGGCCGCTCGCCAGCGCCGCCTCGACCGTGCCCATGTCCCGCCCGCGGTAGAGTGCTTCGCCGGAAAAGAAAAGCGCCCCACCATCAATTCTTGAAAGCACCGCCTGCGCCGCGCGCGTCTCGGGCGTCGCGTACGAATAAGCACCGCCCGCGAGAGGATCGTGCGCCCAGTTGATCGCCCGCGCCGCGACCAGATGCTTTGGATCGAAGCCGAAGATTTCGGCGAGCGATGCGAGCCCTGCCTCTATCAATTCATGCTCGCCGAGGTTTGCCATCGCTTCCGTCTTCGGGCCCCCGAACCAGCCCGTGAGCAAAGGGAGATCAGCGGGATGCTGCGTCCACCAGACCGGAATCATCGCATCCGAAAGCACGAACGTCAGGTCGGCGAGATCCATTCGCTTGTCGACCCACCAACGGGCCTCAAAGCGCAGCAAGATCTTTATGACGTTTCCGAAGCCGATGTTTGTAGCCGCTGCGGCCCTTTCGCGTTCCGCCGGAGGAAGCACGATCTCCTTCAGGAGAGGAAGAGGCACGGTAAGGACCGCGGCATCGTACTCATGAGCGTCGCCGTTGGCGCAACGGATCACGCCCCTTTCTTTGCTCGCTTCGATGGCGGAGACGGCTGAGCCGAGATGGATCGCAACGCCATAGTTGCGGCACTCCGCTGTCAGAAATTCGACGAGGGCGCCATAGCCGCCGACTATGCGGGCTTGCGGATTCCGTCCGCCATCCATCCATTCTTCTCGAAGCGCCAAGATGCTGGCCCGCTCCGGGTCGGCCGCGTCGTAGCCCTCGACCATCCGCTCGATGGAATGCCGTAGCCGACCGTACTGGGGACCGGCGAAACACCGTCTCAGGAATTCGGCGACGGTCAGATCGTCCTTCAATTCTTGCAACGCCATGTGGAGCTCTGCCTCATGAGGATCTCGAGATTCCTCCCGCGAGAACTTCCCGTCCTCCACCGTCCATTGCGTACCCTGGATCGGCAGCAACGAAAGCCCCGCCTCGCGCAGCAAGCCGTGCGTGACCGGAGCCTCGCCATGGACGAATTCGGCTCCGCCCTCCGCCGGGTATCCGAAGTCGGCAGACGGAAGCGGATGGATGCGCCCGCCGCATCTGTCCCGCGCCTCCACTATGGTCACTCGCTTGCCCTCGCGGGCGAGTTCGCGCGCGGCCATCAGGCCTGCGGCGCCTGCGCCGATGACGACGATGTGGTTCGGATTAGGTCTGGCCATCCGGCGGTTATCGAGCCGCTTCGGATGCCGGATCCGCGCTCTGGATCCGGTAGCGCAGAAGCATCGCGCCACCCTCCAACGCCCTGCTGCTCTCCAGAATCATTGCAGTGACGGGGGCTCGGCACTCGGCGTCCGCATCCGTGGAGTCGAAGACGCTCGGTGCACCCTTGGCGCCGTCCACGGCTGGACACAGGATCAAGTTGAGCTCGTCGACCAATCCCGCGCGCAGAAAGGCACCGTTGGCACCGCCGCCTCCCTCCAGCAGCAGCCGCTTCACGCCGAGTTCGCGACTGAGGATGTCCAGCGCGAGGGCGAGATCGAGCTCCGACTTTCCGGCGAAGATGTAGGACACGCCCTCGCCGCGCAGTCCCGCCAAGTGCGCATCTGAAACTGCCTCGGACAGGACTACAACGATCGGATCGCCACCGATGTCCGAACGGCCCCAGCCGATCTTGCCGTGAGCGTCGAGCACCACGCCATAGGCCTTCGCGTCGCGTCGCGCGAACCAGGGCTGGCGCGGAAAGGTCTCATTCGTCGACGGGGGATACGGCTTGCCCTTGGCGAACTCCTGGCCAGTGACGCGGCCGACGAGCCATGCGTCGCCGGCCAGTTCGTCATGCACACGCTCGAACAGGTCCCCGCCCGACCCCTTGGGGCGCCAACGACTGTGAAGCGTCCGGCCGTCCACACTGGAGGCCATCAGGCAGATGACGTGCGGTTTCATGCGAACCCTCGTTTGACGAAGCTGGACCCGGTCGGCCTCGCGGAATCGCTAGGCCGATTTGCGCTGCGGCTTCGATACCGGCTTCTTGGCGGCCGCTTCCTTGCCGGCCTTCTTGCCTGTGATCGGCATCAGCATTTCCTTCTGGCCGCTTGCCGCCTTCCGAGGCTTCTTCGAAGGTTTGGAGGTCTTTGCCGGCTGGGCACCGCCCACGCTCCGGCGCAGCGTCTCCATCAGGTCGACGACATTGCCGCCGGCGGGACGGTCCTCTTTCGTGATCGGCTGGCCGGCGCGCTTCTTGTTGATGAGGTCGACCAGCGCCGCTTCGTACTGGTCCTCGAATTTTTCGGGCTCGAACCGTCCGGACTTCTGGTTGACGATATGTTTGGCCAGGTCGAGCATGTCCTTGGTGACTTTGACGTCCTGGATATCGTCGAAATACTCGTCTTCGGCGCGCACTTCGTAGGGGTAGCGCAGCAGCGTGCCCACCAGGCCCTTGTCCATCGGCTCGAGCGCGATGATGTGCTCGCGGCTGGTCAGCACGACGCGTCCGATGGCGACCATGTTCATGTCGCGGATGGTCTCGCGGATCACGGCGAAGGCGTCGTGCCCGACCTTGCCGTCCGGACGCAGGTAGTAGGGGCGGATGATGTAGCGGGGATCGATCTCGTCCCGCTGCACGAACTCGTCGATTTCGATGGTGCGGGTGGATTCCAGCGCGACGTTTTCGAGCTCCTCCTTGGTGACCTCGACGTAGGTGTCGGTGTCGACCTTGAAGCCCTTCATGATGTCTTCGCTCGCCACCTCCTCGCCGGTGTCGGCGTCTACCCGCGTGTACTTGATGCGGTGACCGGTATTCCGGTTGATCTGGTTAAAGCTGATCTTTTCGGAATCGGAAGTGGCCGGATAGAGCGCGACGGGACAGGTAACGAGCGAAAGGCGCAGGAAGCCTTTCCAGTTGGCGCGGGGGGCCATGTGCGGGAAACTCCGGTTACGAACGCTGGATTCAAGACGATTGGACGGGGTTGGTTCCGACACCTCCCATCCTCCTTTGGATTCCTTTCGCTGCCAGCAACCAGGCGGCGGCCGCCGCTTGACTCTCTTTGAACAAAGAGAGAACATCAATGAACGTCCGCGCCAGAGGTCTCCAAGCTCCCGCCGACGATCTCGATGCCGCCGCCGACCAAGCCGTCGCGGCCTGTGGCGGGGACACCCGGGAGGCGGTCAAGGCGCTTGATCGTCGGCAACGATTTTCTCGAAGCGGTTGCCAAGCTGCAGGCGGCGGTCGCGACGGGCTATTCGCGCAGTAGGTTCGACATGCCACGCGATCGCTAGGATCGGTACGACTAGAACCCATTACAAAGCCAATATCGTCTTCGTTGGCTATGGCTGCAACGTCGTCCACAGCGGCGAGCGAGCGCGAACTAGGAATGGGATGCCGGCGATCCACATCCCCGAGACCTAGCGGCTTGCCGGCGTGGCGTCTCCGGCCGATCATTCCGCGATGACCACCAAATCAAGAGAGTCTATCTACGGCGCATCAATCCGCGCCTCAGCGGAGCGAGAGCCGAACGCCGAGGTTGGCGCCATCCACCCGAAAGCGATGCCGGTGATCCTGAAGACGCCGGACGAGGTTGAGACCTGGATGACGGCCGCTCCGGACGAGGCCTTGAAGCTGCAGCGCCCGCTTCCAGACGGGTCGCTCCGGATCGTCGCCCGCGGCGTCAATGAACACCCGGCCAGGCAGACAACGTGACCGACGAGAACGACGACCAGGCGGAGCCCTCGCCCCGTCAGCGCAAGATCATCCACGTCGACATGGACGCCTTCTACGCGTCCGTCGAGCAGCGGGACGATCCGGATCTCCGCGGCAAGCCTGTCGCCGTCGGCGGATCCCGCGAGCGCGGCGTAGTGGCGGCGGCAAGCTACGAAGCCCGCAAGTTCGGCGTGCGGTCGGCGATGCCGTCGGTGACTGGCCAAGCGGCAGTGTCCGGACCTGATCTTCGTGAAGCCGCGCTTCGAGGTCTACAAGGCCGTCTCCCAGCAGATCCGCGAGATCTTCGCCGAGCACACGCCGATCATCGAACCGCTGTCGCTGGACGAGGCCTATCTCGACGTCACGGAAAACCTGCAGAGGATTCCGCTGGCGCGCGACGTCGCGCTCGCAATCCGCGCCAAGATCAAACAGGAAACCGGCCTCAGCGCATCGGCCGGCATCTCCTACAACAAGTTTCTAGCAAAGCTCGCCTCCGATCACCGCAAGCCGAACGGCCAGTTCGTCATCACTCCCGAGATGGGGCCGGCGTTTGTAGAGGCTCTGCTTGTCGGCAAATTCCACGGTATCGGGCCGGCAACTAGCGCGAAGATGAATTCCCTCGGGCTCTACACCGGCCTCGACATGCGCAACCAGTCTCTCGAATTCATGCAGGCCAACTTCGGTAAGGCCGGAAACTACTACTACTGGATATCGCGCGGCGTCGACAACCGAGAGGTCCGAGCCGACCGGGTCCGCAAGTCCATCGGCGCCGAGAATACCTTCTCCAGCGACCTCACCGAGTTTGAGGCTATGGTATCGGAACTGCAGCCGCTGATCGACAAGGTCTGGCGACATTGCGAAGACAAGGGTACGCGAGGCCGGACGGTAACGCTCAAAGTGAAGTTCGCCGACTTCGAACTGATCTCGCGGAGCCGAACGCTGGCCGGTGCCGTTGACAGCCGCGACGAGTTGGAGTTCGCGTCGGCGGAACTGCTGAAGGCCCTCTTCCCGATGAAGAAGGCGGTCCGGCTACTCGGAGTTTCAATCTCGGGGTTTACTGACGGAGAACCCGAACAGATAGGCTTGGCACTTTAATATAGACGCATCTGCGATCCCTCTCCCAACAATAATCGATGAAAATCCGAAATCTCCCTGACGCATGCCAGACCCTTGGGTGTTCAAATTCTCGGGAAAGTTCGATGTCAGGAAAGCTAGCGAAGGTTTACGCGGCAGCCGCACATGTCGGGTCCGACGAAGGAACGACCTCGATGAGCGCGCTAAACGCGCGCTCGACGATGCGCGCAAATCGGACGCCCGTGAATCATCTCAAGGAGATGTACCCGGCCGCACTCGCCGCGGTCACAAGAAACGCGGAGGTGAGCCTGGCCAACCATGTGAGAAACGCCATCAATCACCACATGCGGCCGCTTCTTGAGCTTTTGATCGAACAAAGTCGCAAGGGAAAGGCGCGGTTGAAATCCTGATCTTCGGGCAGGCTCTTCATCCAGCACCCCCTCAGTCAAAGCGATCCGTGGAGATCTGTTTATTGCTGATTCGCGCAGGTTGGGAGACCTACCAGACATCCTTGGGCGAAACCGAAATGGGCCTTCTTGCGCTCCAAGTCATCGACGAATTCCGACCAAGCCCCCTTCCCGACCCGCATCGAACAGAACGCGCCGGCCATTGCCGCGAACGCTTTCAGCACGGCCAGCATTTCGTCGACGAAGCCCGACAACTGCGTCGGCACGGAAGACCCGTAGGCGAGGTAGATGGCGTCGCGATAGTTCGCCTTGCCGCGATACCTCGACGCTTGGTGCGGAAAAGCGATCTCAACTGCTATAATCATAGCGACCAAAATTCCGCAGCGCTTGTATTCGCCTATTTTAATCAGCTCTCGGCAGCTCTCCCGTAGCTCATCGGCGGTCGTTACATGGCATGCGATACCGCCCAAATGTTACGCTGTCTCGCGAATTTCCAACGGCGTAGCGCCAAGCTGTGTGAAGAGCCGCTTCCGGCACGTCAGAACGATAATCTGCACTTTGTCGCCGGCTCGCATCAGGACGTCAAACATGCTTTCAATACGGTCGTCGTCCGAGAACGCGAGTGCGTCGTCGAGGATTACCGTTGCTGGCCGGCCCTGTCCAAGCAGAAGCTCGGCAAAAGCCAGTCGTGTCAGGACGGCGAGCTGCTCCTTCGTGCCGCCACTCAGCATATCGAAATCCTCGCGCTGTCCGGAACGTTGAATGGCGGCGATGCGCAAATCCTCATCAAGAACGATGTTGGCTCCGGGCAGGAGCATTTTCAGGTATGGTTCTACACGGCTGACGACCGGCGCAAGATAGCGGGTCTTCGCTTCGCCTTCCGCCGTTTCTAACGTTTCCAAAAGCAGTTGCAGCACTGCCGCCTCCTTCTCAAACTCAGTAATTGCGCTCGCGAGGCGATCACGCTCAGCCTCGGCGGTGAGAAGTAATTCTTCCACGCCTGCACCTTCGTTGGCTTCGATCAGCGCGGTAAGCCGCGTCACCTCAATCCCCAAATTCGCGACCGACCGTTGATGGTTGGTGGCAGTGCCTTCCAGCCGCTTCATCCGGGCGTCGATAGCTTCCACGCTTTCGCCCTGGCCGCGCTCTTTCTCCGCCAACTGTTCATCTTTTGTGATGGCGTCGCGTTCAAGAATCTCCGCGCTCGCGCAGAGTTGCTCGTCGCTGGCGCCGGCCCGGCGGGCTTCAAGGTCCACTTTCTTGGTCTCGATCGTGCCATTCAACCCTGCAAGACGTTCGCGCGCGCTCCTGAGCTTTTTGTCAGCCTGGGCGAGAGCGTCTTGCGGTCCCGCTAGTTCCGCCTCAGCCGTCTCAATTTCCGCAGCAAATCGCGCACCCTCTTCGTGATTGTTGGCAATGTCGCGCGCCAACTCGTCATCCTGTGGAATATTGGCGAGTTCGCACTTCTGCATCTCGAGCTTGAGGCGCCCGCGGAGCTCGCCCAAATGACCCTTGAGAACTTCTAACCCGGCCGCAAGTTTCTTGGGTCGATTTCCAGGAGCGAGGTTCGCCAGTTCCTTACTGATGTCGTTGGAGCGACGCAGATATTCCTTGCGTTGGGCAGCCGCCATCCGTGCTGCAGCCAGATCCTTGACACCTGCGGCCTCCAAGGCTGCTTTCCCCTCTTCATCGGCAGCATCTCGGCGTGTAAGCAAGGCAGCGCGGTTCTTGATTTGAGGTTCAACAGTAATCGCACCCACGCCTTGGATGGCGATGACCGTCTTACCGAGGATCGGCAGCGATGCTGTCGACGCATCAAGCGCTTTGCCGTCAACGACGACGCCGGGTAGCGCGTCTTCCTGAATGGCAAATGAAACGGTGGTCGCGACTGCGTTCATGGCTGCGTCCGCAGCCGATAGCTCCGTGACGGCCTCCTCGATCCTCACTACGGTGGCATCGGTCGCCGCAATTGCGCCGATCAATTCCGAGAGCTTTCCGGCCTCACTTTCAAGCGAGGCAGCCTTATCAAACGTCAACTGGTGTTGGACGATTTCCGTATTCAGCGAAACAATCGCGCGGATACGCTCAAGTTTCCGCCCTCGCTCGGCATTCTGGCTCGTTTTGCTGCGCAGATCGGAGAGCTTCGCTTCGCCTGCGTCGACCGAGGTCTGCGCGTCGGCTTTCGCAGCAACAGCCTTCGCGCTGCCCGTGTTCAATTCGCTAAGTTGCAATTCAAGCGGTTCCAGTTCGGCAATGGCCTTGGCGCGATCATCAACCGATTTCCGGGCTTGTGTTGCGCGCTCACGTGCGAGCTCGGCCGCGTCCGTCGCGCTTCTAATTTCCGCAGCGTGCGTGGCAGCAGCCGTGCGCTTGGCTCGCTCTGCGTCGACTTCGAGGCGGTGCGTCGTATCATCCCATCCATCCGCTTCCTGTTTAAGCTCACGCTTATTTCGCGCGAGATCTTCCATCAGTTGAAACACCGACTGGCGCTTGGACTCAAGCTCGGCCGTCTCCAGCCTGCTATCGGCAAGCCGATCCACCGCTTCCTTGAACTTTCCACGTGGCCCTTTCGAGCTACGGAGCGTGTCAAGAGCTTCCCTAACGGCCTTTGGAATTTTCTGTCCACGCGTTCCACCTGTTACGAGACCGATCTGTGCCTCAAGACATCCCTGCATCGTACGTTGGCCCTGATCATCAAGTGCGACATCGCCGAAGGATTGCCCTTGCTGAACCCAAAGCGTTCCCCAGATGCCCGGCTCACCTCCGCCCCTGCCGCCGGCAAAGCCAAGCAGGCGCTGAAGCTCGGCCTCGGCAGCATCATCCTCGAACAGCCTGTGATCTGAGCAGGTTAGAGTTGCCTTCCCCGCTTGCCCCGCGAAACGCTTGTGAATGATCCAACTTTTATCATCAATGTCGAAAGCGAGTTTTACCTCAGGCACCGTGCCGTTGACGAAGTGGCGAAACGCCTTCACGTGCGCGGCTGCGGACTTGGCTTTCTCGAAGATGACACCGTTGATAGCCTCCAGCAGGGTGGATTTTCCCAACTCGTTTCGCCCCACCAGAACATTGACATTGTCGCCAATGTTTTCGACACGGACGGTCCCCACGAATTTGCGAAAGTTGGTAAGCTCAATCGATCGGATCTTCATGACCGTGCCCCCTGACGAAGGTGCTCAATGTAAAGACGCTTGAGAGCGAGGGCCGCGATGAGCGCCTGGCCTTTGTTTGACATGTCTGCCGCCAATGCCTTGAGACGGTCGGCGGCGACACGCACAAATCCCGCATGATCGATTTCGTCGAGGTCGTGCTCGGTCGGATTAAGAACCAGGCCCGCCTCGTCGAAGCGCAGCCCCCGGAGCGCAGCCCCAACGCTCTGTAGGATTCTTTCCTCGAACGCCCGACGCCCCGAAAGCGATACCGCGCCTGTAACCCGGAGATCGACGACGAGTTTGCTGAGGTCTGAGTCAAGCGCGCGAAGCTCGCTTTCAAGCAGATCTATTTGTGCATCCTCGGTCAGGGTCTTTTCGAATCTGTGCCATTGATAACGGCCTGTCGGGAGCGACGAAACAACCGGCAGCCCTTTTGAACCGTTGATTTCGACGAGAAGCGCTGAGCCGCCGTTGCAATGCGAGGTCACGGCATTTGGCGGAAGCTTGAACTGATCCGGCTCAGGCGTGCCGCTGTACCAGCAGCGGTCATTGATCCGCATCTGCCGATGCCAGTCGCCCATCGCAAGATAGGATAGACCAGCGCTATCCGCACGGCCCGGTGCCACGTAGTTGCTGGCTTCGCCCTCTGATCCAAAGCCTTGAATCGAGCCGTGTGCCATGCCGATACGCATCGCGCCTTCCGGCGTGACCTCCTCATCCATATAATTCGTGAGGTCGTCCACGCTTGAGGTAAAACGAAGGGGCGCGGGCAACAGAAAGACGGGAACGCCCCCATCGTCCGCGATCTGCACCGCACCCGGCCGGCTATGCAGCGTCACATTCGAGGGGAGTTGCATGCGGACAAGACGATCCCAGAGCCCGTTTTCGCGGAAGTGGTCGTGATTTCCGGGCATGAGATGCCATTGGACGCTTTTGAACGAGCGCATGTTCTCAATCGCCCGCGCCAAGGTCTGTTGGGACATCTGTTGTTTTTCGTAGATGTCGCCGGAAATGAAGACCGCTGTTGCGCCAGACTTGACCGCAGCCTCCCCGAGGGTCCGGACAACGGCCTGACGCGCATCCTGCAGTGCGCTCGCGACCTCCGGGTCGAAATAACCAAATACCTTGCCGATCTGGAGATCGGATGAATGGATAAATTTCATTGTAAGCCCTACCTTTACTTCTCGTTAGAGTAGAGAAAAGCGTGATTCTCGACCAGCGGGAAGCTCAGTTATGCCCGTTTTCGTTTCAGCCTTTCTTTCCTGGGATTCGACTGGCTGGACCGGCTGATACGCCGTTATGGGGCCACGGCGTCCACGTGACCCGGATTTAAGGTGTCAAACTGCTGCGTTTGCCGAACAAGGGTTCGTTGCCACAACTTCATCACGTCTTCGATGTCCCGAGCCTGGCGGAAGAAAGACGGTCGTTCGGACATTGGCTTATGCGAGGCGGCACGAAAGATCGATCCGTTTCGGTGGATCGATTCGACCTCCCGCACCTGCCAACATCTGACCTCCACGGAAGCGAAACACCGCGCGGCCGCGCTCGGACTCTTCGGTCTGCCCGATTAAGCGGGCGCCTACCACTTCGGTGATCGATGCTCGTCTAGTGCGACTTAAGTTGCTTGGCGGGGAAACTTCTTTTGCCAGGCCTCCACTAGGAAAGCGAAATGGTGCTCGCGGAATGGATGGTCAAGCGCTCGATGCGGGAATCGACCCTTCGATATCCGCGCTCTCTGCCGTGCGCGTCACCCGCAAGCTCACCGGCGCGACTCAGGAGTGCGCTTGTTCAGGCCTAGCAAGCGGGCGTTTTCCCGATGTTTTGCATCTCCCAACCCGTATGGATCTATTCACCCAGCGACTGATCGTATCGGTTTCGGCTAGGGGATTATGCCATTTTCCGGTGTGTTACGCGGATTGCACTCGAAATACGCGAGGAATCCGGCCTATAGTCGCCTTAGAGTGGCAATGCGTGCTTCTAATTCGGTCGAAAAAGCGGGTTGGCAGCGTAGCTTACTGCGTTTTCGTCTTCTGCGAAAACGATTCGTCTATCGAACAAGACCTGGCACTTCGAAATCGACGGAAAGCTTCCCGACCAGATCATGACAGCATCGCTACAGAGAACTCCGCTGCTCTCAAGCACGCCGGTCGCAGCCCTGGCGCGCTTTTTCTTTTGGGCAGCATTTGCTTGAACGAACATAACTTGAGGCAACCGTGACCGGAACTCTAAAAATCACCTGCACAGCGGCGGACAACGTCAACGTCGCGTTTTATCAAAATGCCGTACCGATTATCCGCGACCTTGCTGTCGAAAACGCGCTCGGCCGCGATCTGACCGAGGTTTCCGTCCATCTGACGGCGGAACCCCCGTTTCTCACGCCCGGCGTCTGGCGCATCGAGCGCATCGCCGACCAAACCATCCACCATATCCGCAGCCTCGATCTAAAACTCGATCCCTCGTTTCTCGCCGGTATTAACGCGTCGCGTCGTGGCGAGCTGCGTATCCAAGTCCAGGCCGCCGGGACCGTGCTCGCGGAGCATGCTGTCGAGATCAACCTGCTGCCGCCGTCCCATTGGGGCGGCGTCAACTCGGCGCCGGAGCTGATCGCCGCCTTCGTCAGGCCGAACGATCCGAGTATCGACGTCATCCTGCGCGAGGCCTCCGACAAGCTCGCCGCCGCCAGCCGCGACGAGGCCATGGACGGTTACCGCAAGCGTACCAAGGCCCGCGCCTGGGAGATCGCTGACGCGATCTGGGCGGCGCTGGTATCGCATTCGATCGCCTACGTGTTGCCCCCCAAGAGCTTCGAACGCTCAGGTCAAATCGTCCGCGGGCCAAGCGACATCCTTTCTCGCAAGGTCGGCACCTGCCTTGACCTCACGCTGCTCTACGCCGCTTGCCTCGAACAGGCTGGCCTTAACCCGGTCATCGCGCTGACGGAAGGCCACTCCTTTGTCGGCATCTGGCTGGTGGACGAAGATTTCTCCAGCCTCGTGATCGACGACCCGCAGATGCTGCGCAAGCGCGTGCAACTCGAGGAAATGGTCGTGGTCGAGACCACGCTCCTGACCGGGTCGCACCCGGCCCGCTTCAAGCAAGCCGTCGCGGCCGCCCGGAAGCTGATCGCCGAAGACGCAGCGTCGCCGTTCGAACTCGCGGTCGATGTCCGGCGCGCGCGCAGCGCCAAGATACGCCCGCTCGATCTCTCTGGTTCGGCCGAACCCGCCATCCATCCTGTCGCCGCCACCGTGACGGTTCAGGAAGTCGGCGAGATACCGCAATTCGAAGAGGACCTCGACAAGCGCCGCGAGCCCGTGCCTGAGAGGAACCTCGACCGGCTTGAGATCTGGAAGCGCAACCTTCTCGACCTCACATTGAGGAATCGGCTGCTCAATTTCAAGGACTCGAAATCCACTATCGCGATCGAGTGCCCGGACCCGGCTGCGCTTGAAGACAGCCTTTCCGACGGCGAACGCTTCAAGCTTCTCGGCAAGGCCACCGTGCTGGACGGGAGCGATGGTCGCGACACGGCGCTGCTCGCCAGCCGGCAGAACGAGGACGCTCGCAAGGACTTCATCCTGGACGCGATGAAGCGCGGCGATCTTTACGCCAATGTCGCCGAAACTGAACTCGAAGGGCGTCTCACCGATCTCTACCGGTCCTCCCGGCTCGCCTTCGAGGAAGGCGGCGCCAACATCCTCTATCTGTGCCTCGGCTTCCTAAAGTGGACGCCACAGGACGGCGCAGGTCCCTACCGCGCACCGCTGATCCTCATCCCGGTACAGCTTGAGCGCAAGAGCGTGCGATCCGGGTTTCGCCTCGCGCTGCACGAGGACGAGCCGCGCTTCAATCCGACGCTGATGCAGATGCTCAAGCAGGATTTCGACCTGTCGATGCCCGAATTCGACGTCGAACTGTCACAGGACGGCTCCGGCATCGACGTCGCGGGCATCTGGAAAGCCGTCCGCCGGCACATCAAGACCATCAAGGGTTGGGAGGTCACCGAGCAGGTAGCGCTCGCGACCCTGTCCTTCACCAAATACCTTATGTGGAAGGACCTCGTCGACCGGACCGAACTGCTCAAGCGCAATCCGGTCGTAGCCCACTTGATCGACACGCCGACCCATACGTACGACGGCTCTGGTAGCGGCTTCATTGACGCGCGTACCATCGACCAAGTCATCGATCCCATCGACCTGTTCGCGCCGCTCTCGGCGGATTCATCGCAGATCGCTGCCATCGTTGCAGCCCAGCGCGGCGCCGACTACGTGCTCTTTGGTCCGCCCGGCACCGGCAAGAGCCAAACCATCGCAAACGCCATCACTAACTGTATCGCGCACGGCAAAACCGTGCTGTTCGTCTCACAGAAAACCGCGGCGCTCGAAGTCGTCAGGCAACGCATGCAGGCGATCGGGCTCGGCAACTATTGTCTTGAGGTCCACTCCACCAAGGCACAGAAGTCGAGCGTGCTGGAACAGCTAGCGACTGCCTGGCGCGAGCGAAATCTCGTCACCGAGGAACACTGGTCGAACGCTGCCGGCGATCTGAAAAAGAAACGCGACCAGTTGAACCGCCTGGTCTCGGCGCTGCACCGCAGGCGCGCCAACGGCATGACGGCCTACGAAGCCTTCGGACGCGTGGTCGCGCACCGGGACCGTCTA